>RCMY010003028.1_pt1 | contig 15027 bp, 12 predicted proteins | sample 2041341 | NCBI WGS metagenome assembly RCMY01 (sample SAMN09708234, study PRJNA481090) | Marine sediment metagenome, whole genome shotgun sequencing project.
ACCTGAACAAGACCTTTCCAAACGTTGGTGTCGGTGCTTTTTACCATCGCCAAAACTTTTATGCAGGGCTTTCGGTGCCTAACCTATTGACATCGAAACACCTTGAGAACAGGGATGGCATCGCAAGAACAAGCTCCGAGAATATCCATCTTTTTCTGACTTCGGGCTATGTCTACGAACTCAACGCCGACCTAAAATTAAAACCATCGATACTGGCCAAAGTGGTTCAGGGGGCACCCTTGACCATGGATGTATCCTTGAACGCATTGTTCATGAACCGGTTCGAAGGCGGCTTTTCGTACCGACTAGATGATTCGGTGAGCGCCATGTTCAACCTATCGGTATTGCCGGCACTTCGTATCGGCTACGCTTACGACTATACGCTTTCGAACCTGAGCACTTACAGTTCCGGCTCGCATGAAATTTTCGTCCTTTTTGATCTTGACTTGCTGGGGCTTGGAAAAGGTTACGATAAATCCCCTAGATTTTATTGATCATGAAAAAAATTCTAATAATCATATTCGTTTTAAGCTCCGTACAGCATCTTTTTGCGCAGGATGAACTGAAACGCGCCGACACCTATTTCGAACGGGCGTTCTACAGCGATGCCATCCCTCTGTACGAGCAACTGTTGCCTACTAACAAGAGTTCAAAACTCATCAAAAATCTGGCGGACAGTCATTATAATACTTTTGACATGAAATCCGCAGCGCGCTGGTACGGCTATTTGGTCGACAATTATGGTGATACTGTAGATGAGAGCTACTACTTTAAGCTGAACCAGTCGCTAAAGGCCATAGGAGAAAATGAAAAAGCGCATCAGGTATTGTTAGACCTTTACATCACCCAAAACGATATCACCAGAGCCGATCAGCTAAAAAAGGATATTGCCTATCTGGATAACGTCAGTGCCATCGGCGAACGTTTCGCCATCGAAAACCTGGCCATAAACACCCCTACATCTGAGTTTGGAGCCGCGAAAGTGGACTCTAATCTCGTGTATAGTGCATCCCGAAAAAATTCCAAAACCCTGCCCAAATTGTATCGATGGAACAACCAGAACTATCTCGATATCTATACCCATCCCACCGATAAAATAAACTCGGGTGATAGCTTGAGCGTCGGGTTACCAAGCTCTGTCAACTCGAAGCTGCACGAAGGCACCTTCGCCATCACCAAAGACCGCAAAACACTCTACTTTACAAGGAACAGCAAACAACGGACCGCTACCAAAGTAAGCAACCTAAAAATTTATAAAGCCGAATGGATAAACGGAAACTGGAAGAATATCACCCCGCTTCCCTTCAACAGTGATGATTTTTCTACGGAACATCCGGCCTTGAACGCCGACGAATCGAACCTGTATTTTGCTTCCGATCGTGAAGGGGGCTTCGGTGGTTTCGACCTTTATTCGGTTACCATTAAAGCCGATGGTCTCTACGGCAATCCCACAAATCTTGGGCAGCATATCAATACGGATAAAAAAGAGCAATTCCCTTTCTTGGATGCGCAGGACAATTTGTATTTCGCTTCCAACGGACATCCTGGTTTTGGCCTTTTGGATGTGTTTATTGCCAAAAAGACCGGTAGCGACCTCGAAAGTCCCGATAATCTAGGCTTACCGGTTAACAGTGGCTACGATGATTTTTCCCTTTGGACGGATTTAGAAGGAAAAACAGGATATTTCTCCTCCAACCGCCCCACGGGAAAAGGCAGTGATGATATCTACGCCTTTTCGGAAACCAAGCCTTTATTGATCGAGGATTGCAAACAATATATTGACGGCACCCTCATCGATCTCACCACCGGGATGCCGCTCGCCAATGGTCAGATCAATCTTATAAATGCGGATGGAAAGGTAATTGAGACCTTGACCACAAAAAAGGATGCCTCCTTTAAATTTATGGTCGAATGCAGCACTGGCTATCGTATCGAAGGAAAAAAAGATGGCTATGAAGCCAATTTCAAGTCCCTCCGCACCAATGAAGCACGAAATGCCATAAAAGACGGTTCGTTGACCCTATTTTCCGTTGCGGAACATGAAAAACAAAAAGCCTTGGCCCTTGACAGGGAGAAAGAAGAAGCCGAAAAACTGGTCTCGTTACAGGTCGAAAGAAAGCTGGTAGCTGAAAAAGCGGCCGAAGAAAAACGCATCCAACGAGAAAAAGAAACCAAAGCACAAGAAAAAGAGGCACAACAAATCGCTGAGAAGAAGCGTCTTCAAAGCATCGAGGAAACCATCCAAAAAGAGAAAGCTATTGTCAAAAAGGACGAAAAAATAATCATCCAAACCGAGGAAATCCATTTCGATTACAGCCTGTGGTATCTTCGTAGGGAATCGCGTGAACGTTTGGCCACGGTCATCGAAATTATGAAAGCCAACCCTGGCATCGTGCTCGAGATCGGGACCCATACCGATATTCGTGGTAATGCGGACTACAACCGTGACCTCAGCCAAAAGCGGGCCGACGCCGCAAAAGAATTTTTGGTCGATAACGGTATTGCAAACAGCCGTGTCATTGCCAAAGGCTACGGTGAATCAAAACCCCTCGTAAAATGCGCGACCGAAGAAAGCTGTAGCGAAGAAGACCACGAATGGAACCGGCGATGTGAGCTGGTGGTCGTGAAGTGGAACTAGAGGAAAGAACGAAATAAGAATAGAAAAGTAGCAGTTTACAAACCTAATCAAAAAGACCTAGCAGGTTGTAAAAACCTGCTAGGTCTTTTTGACTGTTAAAGCCAGGCATGAAACGTCCAATTTACTTGTATGATATACCAAAAAGATATACTTTTACTTAATTAAATCATAATACCCATGAAAGCAGTATCCTTAAAAATAGACGAATCCATTTTCAGCGAGACGGAGAGAATTCTTTCCGAGATGAAAATGCCCAGAAACAGATACATCAACGAGGCTATCGATCATTACAATCGGTTACAAAAAAGAAAGTTGATCGAAAAACAACTTAAAATCGATTCGTATGCCATCCGCGAAGAATCAATGAATGTGCTTAGAGAATTCGAAGATTTGGGATATGATGATTAAGCGTTTCGAAATTTGGATAGCCGATTTAAATCCTCGAGTAGGCACGGAACCGGGTAAAAAAAGACCGGTACTAGTCGTTCAGAGCAATCTTTTGAATAAAATACCGCATCCTTCGACCATTATTTGTCCGATTACTACCAATATCAAAATTGAGGCCCAAATTTTACGAGTGTCCCTAAAAAAGGGACAGGCCAATTTACGGAAGGATTCCCATGTACTGATCGATCAAATCCGGGCGATAGACAATCAAAGATTGGTTGAAAGAATAGGTGTCTTGCCGAAGAATCTGGTCGATAAAGTGAAGCGCAGCCTAAGCATCGTTCTCGATTTTGATTGAACTGTTAGCACAGCTGATTTCTTGTTATCTTAGCAGATAAAATTGGGAACATGCACCTAAACCTCTCCACCATCCCTTCCAAAGAAATCATGCCCGGCCTCCATGGTAAACTGGTGCATACCGAAAATATGAGCATCGTCTTTTGGGAGGTCGAAGAAAGCGCGACCGTACCCGAACATGCCCACATGAACGAGCAGGTAATGCATGTTATCGAAGGTAGGTTCGAGTTTACTTTGGATGGCGACACCAAGGTGTATCATCCGGGCGATTTAGTGGTAATTGCACCACATAAAAAGCACAGCGGACGGGCTTTGACACCTTGTAAGCTGATGGACGTTTTTAGTCCTGTGAGAGAAGAATACAAATAATTTGGTGTTTGCTACATGTAAAATTAAACGCTCAAACCAATAAACTCATAAACTTTTTGCCCGCGAAGGCTGGGCTTCAGACCAAATCGTGACCTAAAAAACTAAAAAAATGAATATAATCCTAAAAGGAAAAAAAGCTCTAGTCGGCGGTAGTAGCGGAGGTATCGGTAAGGCCGTTGCGATTCAGCTTGCGGAAAGTGGTGCCAGCGTTACCTTGATGTCACATAGTGAGGCTAAACTGAAGTCCATTGTAGCCGGACTTCCCACGGATCAGGGACAGACGCATCACTATTTAATCGTAGATTTTTCAGATTTTCAGGGATACAAAAAAATAATAGCGAACTACTTTAAAAGCAATGCTGTAGATATTCTCGTAAACAACACCCAAGGCCCAAATGCAGGAAATACGCTAGAAAAACAAGTGCCCGATTATCAGGAAGCCTTTGACCTGCTCTTTAAGACTGTTGTTTTCACTACGGAACTGGCCTTAAAACATATGATAAAAAACAAGTGGGGCCGTATCATCAATGCCGCCTCGGTTTCCGTAAAAGAACCTTTGTCGAATCTGGCACTATCGAACACGATCCGGGCGGCAGTAGTCACTTGGGCCAAATCGTTGGCCAGCGACGTGGGCGAACATAACATTACGGTAAACAGTATTCTCACTGGTTATTTCGACACCAACCGAATTCACCAGCTCAATGCCAAAAAAGCGGAACAGCAAGGTATTTCCCAAGCCGATGTCCGTTCAGATATGGAAGCGAAAGTGCCCGTAAAACGTATTGGCGACCCGAAGGAATTTGGATATTTGGTGGCGTTTTTGGCTTCCGAGCAGGCGGCTTTTATCACGGGAACCCAGATTCCGATCGATGGCGGATTGTTGAAGTCGCTTTGATATTTTTATCATCCGCGTGGTGCTCTGCAAAATCCACCCGATAAAACTAGTTCTACCAAATAACCTTTTCTACCCGAAAAAACCCATTCTCCTCGATAAACTTGTTCTCTCTGGCCTTGACGATCCGTGCGGCGATGCTGCCGCTGCTGTCATGGGAAAATGTAAATTGAATTGAAGAAAATCGGTATCAATCCTTGATCGATTTCAGGAATTTGGCCACCGTATCAATAGTGCCCTCTAGGAAAAATTAATCCTTTTTTATTGCAATACGTCATACTGAAAAAGATAATTGGAGAGTAGGGGTCAATTGTAAACTGGGCGTACCTCGATTTCTATAGGTAACCCCAAATCATATTGATCAAGCGGATAGCTTTGCATGGTAATGTAATCCCCATGACTAACCTTCCCATTCCCATTGCAGTCAACATGAACATCAATAGTGTTCCTTTTTTTAGAATCAAGAATGGGGCAATCCAATGAAAAAGGTATCGAGGTCACTTTACCACGCACCAAGTTGAGACCGGAAATAATCTTTTGCGCCACAACCCTCGATGCAGTATCAGCTAGAGTGGTGTCCAATATGCGAATATATGCCTTCGCACCTGAAGAAGGGAACGCCGGTTCCCCAATAATGATTTTTCCATTTATTTTAATAGGCATGCTATAATATCTTAACAATTCATGTCTTAGAGCTAAAACTAAATCAATATTCTTGCTTATTACCAATTCCTCTAGAAAACGGATATGCTCCCTAGAGGATGGCTATAAAAATGTTTTAAATAATTAGCGAAGACGCAACATTAGGTGCCTAGACTTTCAATCAGTGAGTTTGGCGGTGGACCGGCATCCAAACTATTCTTTACCCCTTCATCCAACTCTTCCCCACTATCCGAAACATCAGGTTCGAAAGTATCCACCAAATTATCTGGCGGTGGTCCGGAATCCAAAATCTCCGTTCCATATCCATCTGATTTTTCCTCCGAAACCACAGCGTTATCCTCTAAATCCGCAATTAATGAATTGGGTGGCGGACCAGAATCTAGAACTTTAATTTCTTTGTCGCCCTCTTTCTTGGTTTTATCCAACTTCTTTTTCCCTGCATCCTTTTTAGCTGATGATGCGGTTTTTTTTGTCGATTTCTTTTTATTCATGACTTATTGATTAAACTGTTACAACTAGGGTTACCTTACCCATCCTTTTACATGGTAACGCGCCTCGACTTCAACATTATAATTTACTAAATTCTCAACGCAAATAAAATACTTGAGCAATTTATCTGTCTGTCTTGTAACTTTTACGGTCCACTGGATCTGTGCTCCTGCATCGCGTGGGGGGCTTAACGGAACAACGGTCCAATCTACATGCCAGTGAGCAGGCCAACTATGCGTAAACCAACATTGGGTCGCACCTGCACCAACTGTTCCCTTGAACTGTACCCCTAACCAACTGCGCGAAGGCTCGCAATTCGGATACATGGCACGTACCGCAGCTATATCACCTGCACTAAGACCATTACGTTGGCCGATGGTAACACCGCTTTGTAGCGGTATGATGGTTGGTTGCCCGTTTCGGGAAAATGCCGTACGGCCGTAGTGCATGATGGATCCGTAGTCATAGCGACCAAGGTCATCACCGTCGGTAATGTGTTGATTAAAATTAGACCTTTTGTTAAGGGTAATATTAGTCCATTGAATTCTTATGAATCGGTCTCTATCTTCCCTGCTCTGTTCATGCCATAATCCAATGGCATGGCCAATTTCATGAATGGTATTTCCTGTACTACAGCCACTTGACAGCCATATATTCTGCTTACCACCCTGCATTCCTACATGCGATGCACAACCGGTCGAAGTTATAAATTCGATATAGTTGGGATAGCGGCTTTGATTGCTGCTTGTTCGAAGAACAAACCTGATATTGGTTTTTTGTTGCCAGTGCCGAATCGCATTCGTAATCCGTGATTGGTTAGTAAGGTTCGAAGCTATTGTGTAAGGTACCAAGCAATTTGGCCAACGATACTTTTGAGCGGTGATGCCTACACCGAATTGTATATCTTCAGATTTTTCTTTCAAACCTTCGCTGCCCGAATCGGCTGCATTTTCGATTTCTTGCCTGAGTTTTTCCATTTCCTCAACAGTACCCAAAACAATATCTCCCTCAAAAATTGCCAATCCGTCTACATCCGTATACTCAATCGGCTTGTTATCAAAAGTCAGTCCTTTGATAAAACCTCTTTTGATGTCGTCGCCTTGCGACGTTTCATCATTACTCATTTTTTCACACATAGTCCAAGATTTTTATAAAAAAATTAATATTAACTACAGATAATTCTTATATAAAATTATGGTTTTACCTTATACTTTGAAGTAGTTAATGTATCATCCACAGGATTTTACGTATAAACCGACTAAAACTATGTGTAATCATGCCAAGAGCGTGCATAGATTCAGAAACTTTACGTAAATGCTCTACAATTGAGATTATTCCAAGAAACTAAACTACTATCGGCTAAATATCAATGGGTTTTAGGCTTCGCCTTAAAGGGACCACAGAACCGTTCCTTGACGCGAATCGCCCTACGCCGTATATAAACCAGAATGCGCATGGCGTGAGGCACCGATTTTTTAGAATTGCGGATGGGCATCGACTGCTTGTATCCCCAACCTATTTTGATGTAGGGTACAGCATGGTAGGGTTAATCCGAGGCAAGTCCAAGCTTGAAAAAGTCAAGGTTCGCCGGTTCAATGGCCCAAGGTCGGAATCGTTCTGGCTTACGTTCTCTGTAAACCGTAAAAACCCACTGCAGAAATACGGAATTTCGTATTTTTCCAAGTTGGGATTATAAGTTCTGTCGTTGGATCACCGCCTGTAACCCCACCTAAGATCATAGAATATCGGCCACCTCCCTCACCCAAAACTCTCAGTCCCTAATTAATACTTGCCGATGGCATAGCTTTTGTAAATCTTTGTTCCGTAATTTTAATGCCATAAGCGAGTGTTGTGTTAAGTCTGTTGTGTCGGTTAAGTCGCAGTTATTTTTTGCCAGACCAAGGCAAAAAATTATTGCATAGCCCTAGCTACGGAATAATTTTTTAACGCAGGACTGGTGAAAAAGAACAAGGCTTGGGCCGGCTAAAACAGGCTTAACACAAAACTAGACATGACACAGCCTAAAATCATATCCATCCTACAAATCCTAATCTTTACAGTGACTATGGGACAGGCGCAAAATCCAGATAATTCGTACGACGTACTTTGGAGAAAGGTCGGGCAACTCGAAAATGAAGACTTGACCAAATCCGCCTTAAAAGAAGTTCAGGGCATTTCCGAAAAGGCCAAAAAGGAAAAGAATGCTGAACAGATGGTCAAAACCTTACTGTATACCTCAAAATATGCGCTGACCTTGGAGGAGGATGCACAACTGAACATAGTCAACGCATTCAGATTAGAAATCGAGAAAGCGGAATTCCCTACCAAAAATGTGTTGGAAAGCTATATGGCGAACCTGTATTGGCAGTACCTCCAACAAAACCGTTATCAGTTTTATGACCGTACCAAAACAGCATCCAAAGTAGATTCCGTCGATTTTCGTACTTGGGACCTGACTACGTTATTCCATGAAATCAGCAGTCATTTTGAGGCATCCTTGGAAAATAAGGAAGGGCTTCAAGAAACCGGACTAGAAGATTTTAAAGAAATCCTGAACAATCGAACTAATTCCGAAACCTACCGCCCTAGCCTATTCGATGTGTTGGCCCATTCCGCGCTGGACTTTTACAAAACGGATGAAAACAATATCACCCGCCCGGCGGACAAATTCGAAATCGCAGATCCTGAAATTTTGTGCGAAGCCTATGAATACACGCAAAAGAAAATAGATACCCAGGACAGGACTTCATTACAATCGAAAGCGCTGCTGGTCTATCAAGAACTGCTGAAATTCCATTTTCCCGAGCCTAAATTGGATGCCCTTGTCGACGTAGATATCGAACGGCTAAAGTTCGTTCACCAAAATGCCGTCTTCTCGAGCAAAGATGACCTCTATCTTGAAGTACTCCAAAATTCGGCCGAAAACTTTAAGCAGCACGAAACATCCGCTTTATATACCTATGAAATCGCCCAGCTATATGTACAACAGGGTAACACTTTCTCCCCCAAAACCAATGAGGATAGCCGATGGGCGCCAAAAAAGGCCATGGAACTTTGTGATGCTGTCATTGCCCGATTTCCCGATAGCCGTGGGGCGGATAAATGCAAGGCACTGAAATCGCAAATTCTGGCAATCGACCTTCAGCTGACCACCGAAAATTACATCCCCTTAACTACCGATACGCGACTGCTGGTCAACTATAAAAATATCGAAACTCTTCAATTAAGTGCTCTTAAAATATCACAAAAACAACTCAAGCAACTTAACGAGCTTTATCGACAGACGGAGCAATTTGAATTTTTGCGAAAACTGTCCGTAGCGAAAACTTGGGAAGCGACTTTAAAAAATGAAAGGGACTATCAACGGCACGGTATCGAGGTGCTACTTCCCGCATTGGAAAACGGGCAGTACGTTATCTTGGCGACTCCGCTTGCGAATGATGGTCAAAACGCCGAGAACAAAACCTTTACTTTTAGTCCCGTTCAAGTGACCAATATGGCCTTGGTAACCGCACAAACATCAGATGCTTACCAGTTTCAGGTCGTGGATAGGCAAAATGGCCATCCTATTTCCGGGGCGGAATTACAATTGACGTACCTCAAAAACTACAACAAGCCTTACCAGAATAAAACTTTAATTTCCGATAACGAGGGTATGGTCAGCATCCCATTGTCCAACGAATATTGGAACGATGTCAATGTGCTCGTAACGTACGAGAACGAAAAAGCAAATTTCGGATCTTATTATGTGAATGAAAAAAACGATCCGAATCCGATGCATACCGATTATTCCTGCTTCCTCTTTACCGACCGTAGCATCTATAGACCAGGTCAACCTTTATATTTTAAAGGGATAGCCATACAGAACATCCAAGGAAAATCAAGCATTCTAGAAACTACTGAAGTACAGGTCGAACTAAAGGATGTCAATAGCCAAACCGTCGGCACACAGCAATTCAAGACCAATGACTATGGTTCGTTTTCGGGGGAATTCATAGTGCCCGATACCGGATTGACAGGCAATTTTTCATTGCAGGTAAGTTCAAAAAAAGTAGCACTTAACGGATTCACCCAATTTTCCGTCGAAGAATACAAACGGCCTAAATTCGAAACTTCGTTCAGCCCGATAACCGAAACTTTTCGGGTGAACGACAGCATTACCGTCAAAGGAACCGCTACCGCCTATGCAGGAAGCAACATCACCGATGCCAAGGTCAACTACAGGGTCAAGAGAGTGGTCTATTTCCCAAGATGGTACTACTGGTATCATCCTTATTTCAATAGTACACCCCAAGAAATTGCCCATGGCGAGACGGTAACGGATGCCTCCGGAAACTACGAAATCGACTTTAAGGCATTTCCCGATACCAGTTTATCCAAAGAAAATCTACCGACATTCCAGTATGAAGTAACTGCGGATGTTACCGATATCAACGGGGAAACCCATACCGCGACCACCATCGTTTCTGTAGGCTACCATGCCCTAATCGCAAGCATCGGCCTCCCCGACCAGTTGGATAAAACTAAAAAAACAGATACGCTTACAATCGCCACAACCAACCTCAACGGACAGCAAGTTGATACCCGCGGCACGCTCAAAATGTACAAGCTGCAGGCGCCCAATCATGTACTGCGCCCCAGACCTTGGGCCGCTCCCGATTACCACAATTGGGAGAAACCAGAATTTAAAAAGCGTTTCCCGCACGAGGCGTTTATCAATGAAGACGATCCGACGACTTGGGAAAAAGGAAAATTGGTCTGGGAGTCGGAATTCGATACCGGAAAATCCACCGTAGTACCGCTGGAAATTTCGAAAAAATGGGAGTCCGGAAAGTACGTCATCGAGCTGAAAACTACCGATGCGTTTGGACAAGACGTAAAGGCCTTGGCGCACACGACCTTGTACAGCGATTTCGATAAAAAGCTGGCGGACAATCAACTGTTTGAGATTACGACCGACAAAAAAACGTATGCCATCGGGGATAAGGTCGAAGTGACCATTGGTTCGGCATCCGAAGACCTGAGCGTTTCGGTTTTTGTTGAAAAGAATAAGAAAATCGTGGACACCCATATTGTCCGCTTGAGCGACAATACAACCTCCTTTTCCGTTCCGGTTATCTCGGATGATCTGGGCGGCTTTGCCATCAACTACAGCTTTTCGGCCTATAATTCTTTTGAATCCGGTTCCCTGCTTATTTCAGTGCCTTACCCAAAAACAGATCTCGAAATCGAGACACTGACCTTCCGCGATAAGTTGGCGCCGGGTACAAATGAAACTTGGGCCTTTACCATCAAAGGACCCAAGGGCGACAAAGTATCCGCCGAACTTTTGGCCAGTATGTACGATGCCTCTTTGGATGCCTTTCGTGGCCATGCCTGGAGTTTTAATCCATTACTGCGGCCTACCTATTATTCCAACATATACACGGATGCGCGCCAAAGTTTTGGGGTGCAAGCTTTTCGAACGTATTTGGATAATGATAGGTATAGTTTTACGCCCCAATATTATGATTCGTTCGATTGGTTCGGGTTTTATTTTGGTCGTCGGAACTTCGGAATGTTCCGAAATGGGGTGAATAAAAGTTATGCTCCATCAGCAGCAGTTATGGAAATGGAAGCGGATGAAGGTGCTTTGAATGAGGTGGTAGCGACAGGTTTTAACGATTCGAAAGATAAAAGTCTTAGTTCAAACAGCCCAAAAGAACAACGGCCCGAAGAAGAACCTAAGAAAGAAAAAGGGACCGATTTCGACAACGTCAAAATCCGTAAAAATCTACAGGAAACGGCCTTCTTTTTTCCACAATTGAAAACGGATGCCGAGGGAAACGTCTCCTTCAACTTCACCACGCCGGAGGCATTGACCAAATGGAAATTACAATTACTGGCCCATACAAAATCCTTGGAGAGTGCTGTAACGACTCTGGAGACCGTGACCCAAAAAGAACTGATGGTCATTCCCAATGCGCCAAGATTTCTTCGGGAAGGTGATGAAATCAACATCAGCACCAAAATCGCCAACCTAACGGACAGGCAACTTTCCGGAGAAGCGAAATTGGTGCTGACCGATGCGGTTACCAATGAAGATATTTCAAAAAAACTATTAATTGCCTCCACCGAGGGAGGGATACCTAAGGCAGAAGGGGACGGCGATGCCTCACAAGGGAACCAAGGTGAATCTAACATGAATTTCAAGGTCGATTCCATGGGTAACACCCAAGTCTCCTGGCGTTTAAAAATTCCCGATGGCATTCAAGCGGTGCAATACAAAATCATCGCCAAAGCCGGGGATTTCAGCGATGGGGAACAAAGTCTGCTCCCCGTATTGACCAATCGGATGTTGGTGACCGAATCCTTGCCGATGTGGGTCCGAAGCGGTCAGACGAAGACTTTTATGCTGGATAAACTAAAGAAGAATACATCGACCAGCTTAAAAAACCACAAATTGACTTTGGAAATCACCTCCAATCCCGCTTGGTATGCCGTACAGGCCTTACCTTATTTGATGGAATATCCGTACGACTGCAACGAGCAGACCTTTGCGCGCTACTATGCGAATTCGTTGGCGAGCCATATTGCAAATTCGAATCCTAGAATTCAGGAAGTTTTTAAGCAATGGGCAAATTCCGATGCCTTGCTCAGCAACCTTGAAAAAAATGAGGAACTCAAGTCGATATTGATTCAGGAAACCCCATGGCTCCGAGATGCCCAATCTGAAACCGAGCAGAAAAAACGTATCGCCCTCTTGTTCAACTTGGACAAAATGAAAAACGAACAGACCAACGCGCTGAACAAGCTAAAGAACAACCAAAATCCCTCGGGAGGCTGGGCCTGGTTCAATGGCGGGATGGATAACCGATTTATTACACAGCATATCGTTACGGGCATGGGGCATCTCGAAAAACTCACATCGGCAACGCCTAGCTTAACGGCAGGCAAACCCGTTAATCGCACTTCGGCCAGTGTTTCGGCGGCAGAGCGTAGCCGAAGTCCCGAATCGGCAGAAATGATAAAAAACGCCATCGTCTATCTAGATGCCGAATTTATAAACGAGTATGAGTACATGAAAAGTCATACCTCCGATAGTATCGACGACCATCTGAGCCAAACCCAAATCCACTATCTCTACATGCGGAGTTTCTTCCCCGATATCAAAACCTCCAAAAAATTGGATACCATCAGGGAGTATTACAAAGGTCAAGCGCAAAAATATTGGACTAAAAAAGGTTTATATCCCAAGGGAATGCTAGCCCTCGCCTTGCATCGTATGAACGATTCCGGCACATCGAACAAAATACTACGGGCATTAAAAGAGAACAGTATCACTTCCGATGAATTGGGCATGTACTGGGCAGCAAACATGGCCTCTTGGCACTGGTATCAAGCTCCTATCGAAACCCAAGCCTTGATGATAGAAGCCTTCGGAGAAATCCAAAATGATACGGAAACCATCGATAACCTCAAGATCTGGTTACTAAAACATAAACAGACCAACCAATGGAGTACTACCAAGGCCACCACCGAAGCGGTTTATGCCCTGCTACTTCAAGGTAGTGACTGGCTTTCCGTGACCGATGCAGTAGATGTGCTTGTCGGAGGAAAGAAAATCGAACTCTCCCAACTTCAAAACGTCAAAGTCGAGGCGGGCACCGGCTTTTACAAAATAGCATGGAATGCTAACGAAATCCAGCCCAAAATGGCCGAAGTGCAGATCAGCAAAAAAGGAGAAGGCATTGCTTGGGGTGCCCTATACTGGCAGTATTTTGAGGATCTGGATAAAATAACCTCCGCAGAGACCCCTTTAAATCTGAAGAAAAAACTCTTCCTAAAAAAGAACACCGCTACCGGCGAGGAAATTTCCGAATTCACTAAAAATAGCGATTTGAAAGTGGGCGACCTGGTCCGCGTACGCATCGAGCTCCGCGCCGACCGTGATATGGAATTCCTACACATGAAAGACATGCGCGCCGCTGGTTTCGAACCTATTAACGTGCTCTCACAATACAAATGGCAAGACGGACTTGGCTATTATGAAAGCACCAAAGATGTTAGTACCCATTTCTTTTTCGACTACCTGCCCAAAGGCGTTTATGTGTTCGAATATGATTTACGGATAAACAATGCTGGGAAATTCAGCAATGGTATCACGACCATACAAAGTATGTATGCGCCGGAGTTTAGTAGTCATAGCGAAGGAATTCGAGTTAAAGTAGACGATTAAGTTACTCAAAAATAAAAATGGTATCAATCAGACTCATATGCCAGGTTTTACGAAATTCAATTGGGCATGTCATGAAACTAACTATTACACTTCCAATTTCTTACTTCTGGTGATTGCAAAATAAATGACATAAATCCAACCAAGAAAACCATGAAGAATGGCCCATAGAATCGATTTATTACGGGACCATGAAGCCACCACTGCAATAGCGCTTCCTAAACCTATACCCTGTCGCCCGGCAAATTCGCCGAGTCCCGCGCCGCCTTCGTACATCTGTCCATCGTGGCCGAATACAAATTGACCCACGGCAAAAAACAATGTGAGAAATAAGACCCTCCGATATTTTAGAAGCTTCATGATAAAATCTGGTATAAAGTTGTAGTATTCTATCTTATAAAATTAGTCATATTCTTTTAAACAATTCGATAATTTCTGTATATAGGATGCTGGTATTGACCTAATATAATATCATATTATAAACCAAAACCCCGACCATATACCCCAAGCCCAGACCAATGGCAACTATCAGTACGAATATTTGAAGAGAAGTTTGAGACTCAATGTTTATCAACGCAATGGGAGAGCCGTTTTTTAAGATTTCGTAGGCGTTCATTTTTTCAGACTGTGAACTGTTCCTTTGCGAGATTTTATAGCGATTGCCAGCAATCTCGAAATGGTGCTCAGTCGTATCACCGGAAGTCTTCTCGGATACTTTTGTTCCATTAAGAAGTACTTTTTCTTTTCCGAACACCGTTTTGACTACCTCAATTTTATAGTTTTCGATATAATAGGTTGCAAGTTTCGCTGTCACTCTGGCGGGTATTTCGCAAAAACTTTTGCCGCCAGGGTTCGTAAATTTTCACTACGCTCCTCAGGAGAAACGTTTTCCTTAAAGGGACTTTGGCTTTCGGCCTGCCAGAACAGTTTGTCATTTTCGTTATCGACAAAATCAAAACGGATTTGCCGTTCCATCTTTGGGCCACCTACTGGTATGCCTACGGAAACTCCCCCTCC
>RCMY010003029.1_pt1 | contig 15027 bp, 16 predicted proteins | sample 2041341 | NCBI WGS metagenome assembly RCMY01 (sample SAMN09708234, study PRJNA481090) | Marine sediment metagenome, whole genome shotgun sequencing project.
GAGCAAGGTGAGCAGGCCGTAGTCGGTGTGCTCGCCGACGCCCCACTCGTCGGTGACGTCGTTGTCGTCGAGTGCCGGGTACTGGAAGACCCGGAACAGCACGGTCGGATCCTCGGTGACGTGCTGCTCGAACCAGTCGGCCGACACGCCGAGGCCGAGTGCGATGCCGCGCATGATCGCGTCGGCAACCGGACGGAGCGCGGAGAGCCAGGCGTCGACCGACCGTCGGAGTTCGCCGTCCGGGAGGAGGTTGCGGCCGTGCAGCGGCGTGCCGGCTCTGACCAACGGGTGGTCGGAGGCATGGTCGAGCCCGACGTAGAGTCCTTCCTTGCGATCGGGGCGGCCGGACGTGATCTCGCCTCGCAACGGGAACCAGCCACGCCACGCGGGGCCGGCGTGGGCCATCGCGAAGCGCTCCTTCTCATCGTCGGGACGGGCGAAGAAGGCCCTCGCAGCATGGTCGAGATCGGCGAGGAGCGTCGGGTCGACTCCATGGCCCGTCACCCGGAAGAACCCCAGCTCGCGGCATGCTCGATCGATCCGGTCGGCCACCTCGGCGGTGTCGGCGCCCGGGGTCACGAGCGGCTCGATATCGATCAGCGCGAGCTGCTCGATCGGGGCCGAACGAGGGTGTGAGCCGTGGTTCACGGCTGGTAGCGTACGTGGCCGCCGAGGGCGTATGGCTCAGTTGGTTAGAGCGCATCCATGACACGGATGAGGTCGGGGGTTCGATTCCCTCTACGCCCACCGAAAAGCCCCAGGTCACAAGCCTGGGGTTTCTTTGTTGGTCAGATAAGACCGTCGCGAGTGAGTCAGTTGGTGAGTTGTAGATCGGGGCTCCGATCGGGGCTCCGAGTTCGGGCCGGTTCTGCGATCTCGATCACGTCCGCGACCTGTCGAACCTTGAGTTCCGGCCGTGAGTCTGCTGCTGCTCGACACAACATTCCTCGTCGATGCCGAGCCAGGCGTCGCCTCCTCGACGAGCTGATCGATGTTGACGACGATGTCGCGTTCGCTGCGATCAAGATTGCGGCGCACCGGTGGCCGGGGTCGAGGCGGGCGAGCATGCCGAAGTCGTCACGGCGTTCCTTGGCCACTCGGTATCACTGTGACCGCAGGGGTGCACGCGCCTGTACTGGCGCCGAAGCGCGATCGGGCCGCGACCGCGATGGACCACGTACTCCGACCGCACTCGCGGATCTGCGACCTGGCGCCGGCGTACCTGGTTGGGAGGAGTCGGCGTGGGCGTCAACCGGTAACCGAGTGCGTCGCGGTTCGCTCGTTCACGAAGCGCTCGAGTTCGGCGACCGGGAGTCTGACACAACGGCCGATTCGCACCGGAGTGAGTTCGCCGTCCCAGATCAGGTGATAGACGGAGGTCCGCCCGACCGCTAGTAGTCGCGCTGCCTCAGGCACCGTGAGCAGGAGGGGCGTCGGGTCGTTGCCCGATGGATCGTGCGGTCGATTCATGTGGCGAGCTCGTCGCTGGTGGCGAGTTCGATCCAGGGGAGCTCGCTGTCGGTCGGGATCGTCGCGGCGACCTCGGTGACGATCGTGTCGATCATCGCCGACACCTCGGTGTCGACGGTGCTGCGTCCTGCGACGACGGCGGTCACGGTGCTGGCGTTCGTCCGCCTGGTGAAGCGCACCATGTTGCCGACTAGGTCGAGAGCGATGTGACGCAAACTGCTCTCGAGGTCAAGACTCGCCGATGGTGGAGTACTGATACGACGGTCGTCGGCGGGGTTGGTCGGGGCTGACATCTCAGCGGTCCGTGTGAGCGTGATCGTCGCTGACCCCGTCGGCGCCTGTCGTCGGTGACGCGCCCCTCGACCGTCGCTCATTCGTGGTGGTGTGTGGGAACAGTGCTGATTGGCGTGTGCCGATGTCGTTGGCGAGGTCGCTGCGTGATCGGTGCTTGGTGGCGCGTTGGGCTGCTTGGCGCAGGTCGTTGAGGGCGTTGCCGAGTTGATGCGCGGCGTCGATGACTGCTTGGGCGTCGCGGATTGGGTCAGCGTCGACCGGTGCCGGTGCGATACCGGTGAGGCGGTCGCGGGCGACTCGTAGTTGGTCGGCGCGGTCGAACAGTGTGTCGATCGTGTCGATCGCCGCCGCGTGTCTCGCGTTGGCGGCCCGACGACGCTCGTCAGCGATGTCGGATGCTCGCACCCTCGCGCTTGGCTGGCTCGGGCGGGTGTCGTTGGTGTTGGAATCCATGCCTGTAGTGGGTCACCGACGTTGTTGGGGCGTCACATGTTTGTGATTGGCCGAGTGCTGGTCGGAACCCCGTCAGCGTCGTCTTGGGCGCGCCGCCCCGTGCGCTACTGCGCCCTCTGCCCATGTTCAGGGTGTTTGGTGGAGTGGCCGATTTCTGATCACACGCATGCACTAAAGGTGCTGGTCGGCGACTTCGTCGCCGAAGGGGCGTGACCCCACCGGGGTCTCAGTGACCCATAGAAGGGTATGCAACAGATGCACACCGGACGGCGCGGCTGATGGTCGCGTCGATCGGACGGATAACCGCCGGGCGGGGCTACGACTACCTGACCCGCGACGTGGCTACGTCGAAGCACGATTACTACACGGGCCGTGGCGAAGCACCCGGAGTGTGGGCAGGGCGTGGCAGTGCGCTACTCGGACTGTCCGGCGAAGTCGATCCGGAGGATATGGCGGTGCTGTTCGGACGGTTCGTGGTGCCGTCGACCGCTGGTGGGGTTCGGTTACCGTCGGGGAGGTGGCAGCCCGAGCAGGTGCTCGGTCGTGCCGTGTCGACACGTGTGCGTGCAGACGGCACGGTCGCGGAGCCGGTCTCCGCGTTCGATGTCACCTTCTCACCGGCGAAGAGCGTGTCGTTGTTGTGGGGGTTGACGACCGACCCGGCGATCCGTAGGGCGGTGGAGCGTGCGCATGAGGATGCTGTCGCTGCTGGTCTGGAGTATTTGGATCGTGTGGCGGGGCATACCCGGGCTGGTGCGGGTGGGGTTCGCAAGGTGGCGGGGGAGGGGTTCGTGATCGCCCAGTTTCGGCATCGCACGGCTCGTTCGACCGCACCGGGGGAACGGGTCGGGGATCCGCAGTTGCATTCGCATTGCGCGATCTTGAACCGGGTCCGTGGCGTCGACGGCGTGTGGCGAACCCTCGACGGCCGTGCCGTCTACCGTCAGGCGCACGCCGCTGGCGCTGTGTACGGGGCAACGTTGGAGCGGCTGCTCACGCAACGACTCGGCGTGTCGTGGCAGGAGCCCAACCGGCGGGTGCCGATGCGTGACATCGCCGGCATCGATCAGGGTCTGATCGACAAGTTCTCAACCCGCCGCGCCGCGGTGCTCGCCACCTATGAGCGTTTGGAGATCGAGTGGCGTCGCATCCATGGCCGCTCACCGACCGAACCCGAACGGGCCTCGATGATGGACGAGGCCACCGTTCGCAGCCGCCACCGCAAAACCGGTGGCGACGTCGACCTCCATCAACAATGGCGCGCCGCGGTCACCCCCGATCAACACGCACAGATCACCGGGCTGACCGCCACACCGGCCGGCGTGACGTCCGACGGGGGTCGGCTCCCGGCCGGAACCGGGGAACTCGGCGAACGCATCTTCGCCCAGTTGCATGAGCAGCGGTCGTTGTGGACCCGTGCACATGTCACCGGAGAAGTCGCCCGCCACATCACCGAACCAACCCCAGAAGCAATCGAGTTCGAAACGGAGCGTCTCATCGCGATGTGTGTGCCGCTCGAGGTCGACGACGACCCGGAGTACGCCGACTTGGACGCCGCCCGTTACACATCAACGACGATTCGCGACGCCGAGACGCGTGTGCTTGACGCCGTCCGCAACGAACCGGCAACGTTCACCGTTGACACGGTCCGCGACCCGCGGCTCGGCGACGACCAGGTCGCCGCTGTTGATGCGATCTGTTCTGACACCGGCCGCGTGTCTGCCATCATCGGACCGGCCGGGTCCGGTAAGACGACGATGCTGCGCACGGTCGCAACATCATTCGAGCGCGCCGACCGTGAGGTGCTGGTGCTCACCTTGTCGGCCGCCGCGGCGCGTATCGTGACCGCCGAAACGGGTCTCCACGCCGACACGATCGCGACGTGGCGAGTCGGCGGTCTCGATCTCCCACGCAACGGTCTCGTGCTCATCGACGAAGCCTCCATGATCCCCACCCTGGTCCTCGATCAACTCGTCCGCGTCGCCGGCATCTACCACACCCGCATCGCTCTGCTCGGCGACTACGCCCAGATGGGCGCACCCGAAGCAGGCGGCCTGCTCCGCGATATCGCCGCCACACCTCACGCCGTCGAACTCACCGCGGTGCGCCGCTTCACCAACATCTGGGAAGCCGACGCATCACTCCAACTACGCGCCCGCAACCCCGAGGTTGCAGCCACCTACGCAGCCAACGACCGGATCACCGAATCGACCACCGACACAGTGTTCGACGACGCCGCTGCCGCATGGTGGAACGATCACCAAGCGGGTGCATCGGCGATCATTGTCGTCGACACCGCAGCGGACGCCGCCGACGTCAGCACCCGCTGCCAACGCCACCTCCTGGTCGCCAACCAACTCGGAGCCCATGTCGCCGACACCCACGACGGCAACCGGATCCACATCGGCGACCAGATCCAAACCCGGCGCAACACCCACGACATCCGCACCAGCGACCATCGACGAGTCCTCAACCGCGACGTCTGGACCATCACCGGGTGTTTCGCCGACGGATCACTCCAGGCTCAACACACCCACCGCCACGCCCACGTCATCATTCCACCCGGCTACCTCGCCCGCGATGTCGAACTCGCCTACGCGACCACGATCGCGGGAGCGCAAGGACGCACCGTCGACCGCGGTCACGTCGCCGTCACGCCACGCACCACCTCCGCATCGCTCTACGTTGGCATGACACGGGGCCGACACCACAACCAAGCCCACGTCGTCGTCGACAGCCACGACCACACCGAGTTCGAACTCGGCGACCTCACCCCCCAACAAGCATTCGCCTCAGCTACGACCCGCGATCCCGACGGCCAACTCTCCGCCCACACCGTGCGCCAACGCTGGGAGCAGACAGCCCAGCAACGGGCCGTCGATCGTGGCGCCGACCGGCATCGCCGCCACGTCGAACAATGGTGGCAACACCGGCTCCGCTCGATGCCAACCCGCATGCAAACCGCCGTCGCCAACCTCGACAACGACATCCTCCGCGTCCTCGTCACCTACACCAACGACGCCCAACGCAACCAGACCGTCAGCAAAGCAGCGACCACCACCGACTGGCGGCAACCCGTCGCCGGCGAACTGTTCCTCGACAAGATCACCAACGCACCGTCGCAGGCGGCGGTAGCCGCGCACGCAGGACATCAAACACGCGCTGTTCAGATCGAACGATGAACGGCCCTGTCCGCCGACGGAGACGCTCAGACAGACCACACGCTCAGAAGTGTGCGCCCTCAGGATCCCACCTGTATCGGGTGGTTCCGGGGCAGTCTCGCCCGGGATTCGGGGACGAAGGTATGGGATCCCGCACCGCTCACCGAGGTAGCATCCGGACATGTCCGGAGATGTCGTGACCGCGGCCGAACTCGAGAAGATGAGCCCAGCTGAGCGTCATGCGCTCTTCGAAGCAAGCATCATCACGGATCTCGACGAAGCGCCGCAACACCTCATCGAACGGGCGCGAGCGAGAGTGGAACGGCGAATCGCAGAGACGGACTCTCAGCTCGGGTGAGCGGTCAACGCCGCGAGGTTCGAGCGACACTCGATTTCTTCTACGACCTGGATCGCCAGCTTCCAAGCGAGCGCGGACCGAACGGCGAGCCTTCGACGAGCGACTTCCAGACGTTCGAGTTGCTGGAGATCGTGGAGAAGTTTGCGATCGGCTTCGATGATCTCCCAGCGCTCATCCCGGGCCGAGACGACTATCGAGTTCTGATCTCGACAGGCATCGTTGTCCGTGCATACACCGTGGTTGGTCAGGTTTCGCCTGACGATGCCGTCGAGCTGGTCTCGCTTGAACTGGACACCGACGTCGACTGGTCGTAGCCACTCGTCCACTTGCGAACCCGTACCCCGAAGCAGCGCGCGAACCGGCAGCGAGGATCATTGTTGGTGCGTTGAACCGGTTGAGAACCTGCGCCCTCCAGCCGGGTGTCGGGTGATACTGCAGCCGGCTTGCTGCCGCGGGATTAGGGGACGGGGACTCGGACTTCGCCGATGTCCAGTTCTACGATCATGGCCACGGTTTCGTTTGAGCCGCTCGGCATCGATGAGGCGAACGCTTTCCTGGAGGAAAGCATCCAGGGCTTCGTCGCTGAGCGTCTACCGGCCGAACAGGTCACCGACGCCAACCTTGATCGGGTGCGCCGGGAACTTCTCCAGCGGCTGCTGCCCAATGGAACGCTGACCAGCGGTCACCGTCTCCAGGCCAGTGTCAGTGGCGGCGCGTGTCGGCCGGGTCTGGTTCGGCCCGATGCAAGGCAGCGACACCGACGTGTACATCTGTGACATCACTATCGACGTCGAGCGCCGGCGGGAAGGCCATGCGCGAGCAGCGATCGAACTGATCCTTGACAGCGCGACACAGAGTCACGCTTCTCGAGTCGGACTGACCGTCGTACAGGCCAACACTGACGCCATCGGCCTGTACGAATCACTCGGCTTCGTCACCACCCGCAGCGATGACACCGAACGCGAGATGTGGACAGTCGTCCACCCCAAGAAGCACTGAACGCCGTAGCTCCCGAACCGGTGTTACGGGCACCATCGCACGGGATTCGGTGGCGCGTATGTGGGGCGGTTCTCCGGTCGCGTACGCCCCGTTCGGGAGCAGCGCCAGCCGGTCGACGCCGGGGTGATTATGCGCTGGCCGATCGCGACCCTGACGTCCCACACTTCGCCGGCGGTGCGGCGCGGAGCACAGCGTTCCCGTTCGAATTATCGCTCGGATCCAGGCCTCTGATCGACCGATCGAAGGTGCCGGTGAGAGCGAGTCAGCGGGTGCAGGCCGTCGGACTATTGATCGTCCTACTCGGCTGGTGTGAAGACTTCGGCAACCATCTGCGCAGCCTGATCGCCGTGCGACAAGTCGAAGGTCCAGCACCCGATCGAGGGGAAGAGCCAACCGGTGCCCCACTCCTTTCCGGGTCGGTCCCAGTTCGAGCTGCCGTGGGGATCTGGCCCCCACACTGGATCGATCGACTCGCTGTTCGGCCCGTCCGCCTCGATGGTGAACGATCCCTCGCCGGTGGACCGCCAAACGATCTTCACTTCCTCGTTGACCGGGATGCGTACGGGCTCGCCGGGCGGAAGCGGCCATGTGTTGAAGAACAAGGCCCAGACTTCGTGTCCGCTCGTCGAAATCGCTTGGGCCTCGGCGCCGAGCACGGGTTCGGTCTCCGTTGTCGTCGGCAGGCAAGAGCTACTGGCTGAACCATCCGCATCGTCCGAGCATGAGACGAGCGCGGCGGTCGCAACAATCAGGAGCGGAATCGTCGCGGCTCTCATCACCTCATGCTCGCATGCTGTTCGGTTCGTGTCAGCCTCACGACCGTCCGACACCGCGAGTCGTAGCTCGGTTCCCGTGCTCGGCCGTCGTGATCAGACTGCCGCGCGGCGGACCCGCTCAGGAACCGGCATGCATTCTGATCACGCCTGCCCGATCAGAATGTGCGTCCGGAACCCGGTGATACGGGACGGTGACCTACTGGTATTCGGGGACGCGCGATAGGGGGCACATCTGGGGTTCGGAAGTGGCCGTTGCCGAGTGGTGCGGTGATTCCGTTGTCAATGTTGATATGCGTGGTTCCGTGTCGGGCAGAGCACCGAAGACAAACTCTTCGTCGGCGACATCGGGTGGTGCGCGATCCTTCGAGGGTGATCTTCGGTGAGACCCTCTACCCCGCACCATCAATAGCGCCGGCTGCATGGCTGTCTGATGCCTGCAGCGTGCGGCCGTGGACTGTTGACGGGCTCATACCGAACCAATACGAAGCCGTGGTTCGGCTCCACCCTCCAGAACCGGAGCCCGTTGGCTGGTGGCAGCAGTACCGAGACCTGTTCGACACGGTGGCCTCGATTGGCGCCCTGCACACGTCGACACCTGAACTGGGGTGGTTCGCAGTGTGGGAGGGTCACGGCTTCGGCGTGTCGAGTGGCAAGATGGGGTGGCGACATCCGCCCGGCGACGAAGCTGAGCGGAGGCAACGCGAATTGCTTCTCGAGCACCACCGTAACGCAGCACGCGAGCGCAACGCACGGATTGGGCCTGCCCTCGCAGCGGTGCCCCTGTTCGAGCTGCCCGACCGCAACTACTACCTATTGAACGGTCCCCTCGCAGCGCTGGTCGGATTGCGCTACCCGGACGACGACGATTGGAAGAACCCTGATCTGTTCTGGCCCGACGACCGCTCCTGGTTCGCTGCCACCGACGTCGAGTGCTGGTCGCTCTACGTTGGCGGCACCGAACCGTTTGTCACCGAACTCGGGTGCCGAGTCACGACCCCGTGGGAGTTCGTCGACAGGAGCGAACGGTTGCCGATCGAACACTGAACGAGATGGAAGGTCGTGCTCGGCTCAGTCCAGAGTAGGGAGCGTTCAGAGGGATGACCTGTCGGCGGACGTGAGATTCTGCCCATAGGCGGTCACGAAACTGCCCGTTGGTGGCCAATAGTTCTGCCCACTGGCGGTCAGTGGTTCTGCCCTCGTTGAAAGTCCTGCTGCTGGCGCGTATCCGCGTTGGTGGTGTCCCTCCCGGTTCGACTGGTGTCGCCAGACATGCCAGCCGACCGGGAGGAACAAGTTGAAGTCTTACGAGGAGATCATGGAAATCTTGGAAGCGTTCGCGTTGACGAACAGTTATCGGGCAGCCGGCGAACTTGCTGGGTGCTCTCATCACACGGTCGAGCATTGGGTCACGATGCGCGACCAGGGCTTGTTGCCCGACGGTCAGACACCGGTCGAGCGACCGAAATTGATCGACGGGTTGATGCCCAAGATCGAAGAGTGGGTTGAGCGTTCCAACGGCCGAGTTCGCGGCGATGTCGTGTTCGACAAGCTGGTCGGGCTCGGGTTCGAGGGTTCGGACCGCACGGTCCGTCGGGCGCTCGCTGTCGTGAAGTTGAACTGGCGTGCGGGCCGCCGGCGTGTGTATCGGCCGTGGGTTGTCGAGCCGGGAATGTGGGCCCAGTGGGACTGGGGCCACGGCCCCACGATTGCTGGCCGTCAGACATACCTGTTCTGCGCGTGGTTGGCGTGGTGCCGGTTCCGTGTCGTGTTGCCGGTGTGGGACAAGACGTTGCCGACGGTGATCTCGTGCCTCGACAGGTCGATGCGCGTGTTTGGTGGTGTGCCGACGTATTGGTTGACCGACAACGAAAAGACAGTGTCGACGGGGCACGTGGCGGGGATCGCGGTGCGGCATCCGATGATCGTCCAGGTCGGTCACCATTACGGGGTCACTGTCGCGACGTGTGTGCCGGCGGACCCGGAAACCAAAGGCGGTGTCGAGCGCACCGTTCAGATCGCGAAAGCGGATCTGGTCCCGACCGACACCAACCTGCTCGACGCGTATGCGAGTTGGGCTGAACTTGTTGAGGCGTGCACCGTGTTCATGGTCAAGGTCAACGGGCGTGAGCATCGCGTCACCCGCCGGGCACCAGCAGAGATGCTCGCCGAGGAACAGGCACGGTTGCATCGCCTGCCCGATGCGGCGTTCACCGCAGCGTTCGGTGAGACCCGCAAAGTCTCATGGACATCGACGATCAGCTTTGGTGGTGTCACCTATTCGGTTCCCCACACCCTCGCCGATCAGGTCGTGTGGGTCCGTGTCGATGGCGACGAGATCGTCGCGACCCACATCCCCGCCACGGGTGCGGTCGAGGTCGCACGGCACCTGTTGTCGACGCCAGGGAACCCGAGGATCGACGACGCCCACTATCCGCCCCGGTCGGCTGGCTCGCTCGCACGGCAACCCAAACCAACCAACGCTGCCGAGGCCGAGTTCTTGGGTCTCGGTGACGGCGCCCGGATGTGGCTTGTCGAAGCCGCCGCAGCGGGCACGTCGAGGGTGAAAGTGAAGATGGCCGAAGCTGTTCAACTCTCCCGTCTCCACGGTGTCGAACGCGTCGATTGGGCGCTCGGTCACGCCGCCAGCTTTGAACGTTTCGCCGACGGCGACACCGCATCAATCCTCGCAGCACACCCGGTCGGGCAACGCCGACGTGTTGACGAGGAACACTCGATGCAACCCTCCACCCGAGCCTGGAACAACTTCGGTGAGGCCGCGTCATGACCGCCGCCGCCGACACCGCCGGCACAGCGCCGATCGATGAAGTCGTCGAGCTGTTACGACAGTTGCATCTGCCACACATGCGCCACCAAGCCCCCGAACTGTTGGCCACCGCGAAAGCACAACGCTGGGACCCAACCGAAGCAGTCCGAGCATTGCTCGCCGAGGAACTCGCCGGGCGACGCAAATCATCGATCAACATCCGCCGCACCGCAGCAGGCTTCCCGACCGGCAAAACGTTCGACACATGGGACGAAACCGTGTCATCAATCCCCGCCCCAACACAACGATCGTTGACCACCCTCGAGTGGATCGACCGACACGAGAACCTCGTCGTGTGCGGGCCGTCCGGGACCGGCAAATCGCATCTCCTCGAAGCCTTGGGCCACGCAGCCGTCGGGCACGGCTGCCACGTCCAATGGTTCTCCCTCGAAACATTGGGGGCGTTGATCAACCGGCACCGCGTCGACGACACCACCAGCCGAGCCATCAAGAAAATCATGCGCGCCGATCTGATCTGCATCGACGACATCGGACTACTCCCCGTCACGACAGAAACCGCGGAGGCGCTCTACCGCGTTGTCGACGCCGCGTACGAGAAACGCTCCATCGCGCTCTCATCGAACCTGCACCCAGCCGGCTTCGACGAACTCATGCCCAAAACAATCGCCAACGCCACCGTCGACCGGCTCCTACACCACGCCCACGTCGTCATCACCAACGGCGACTCGATCCGCCTCACCCAAGCAACCCGCGGCAAAGGAGTGATGCCACTGAACAACTGACCTACCGGGCAGAACCACTGGCCATCAGCGGGCAATTCTGATGGCCACCTACGGGCAGAACCACTGACCGCCTACGGGCAGAAACCATTGGCCATTGACAATGACCGATCGAAAGTGCGCAGCTGGGGTATCGGAAGTAGGTCCCCGTACCGGTGTTTCGGGCACTGCCGCGCCGGGATTCGGGGTCGCGGAGTTGGGACGTTCTGTGAGGTCGGTTGGCCGGCACTCTCCGGCCGGGTCGCCACCGTGGACTCGCCGCGGGATCTGCGCCCTACGACGACAGCCACACGCCGCGAGTTCGTCGCTGTCGCGTGCGATCGGTCGTTTCTCGACTGGGGTGAAAGGATTCGGGGTGTTGGATGGTCTTGACTTGGTGTGAGCGTTTCTGATCCTGGCGTAGTGAGCGATTCCTTCGAGGAGTTCGTGCGCGTCGACGGTGAGCGAGTCAGGCGGGGTTTGGTGGCGCGATTTGGCGTCGAGGTCGGCAGCGAGGCTGCCGCTGAGGCAATGCGGGTGGCATGGGAGCGGTGGACAGATCTCGCCGAGATGTCGAATGCGGCCGGGTTCTTGTTCCGGGTCGGCCAGAGCCACGCCCGGCCGCACCTGCGTTGGTCACGTCGTCGGGCCCACCTGTTCGCGTCGCCACAACGAGTGACCAACCCGGTCGACCCGCATCAACACGAGGACCTCGTCGAAGCACTCGATCGGCTGTCGGCGATGCAGCGGGCGGTGGTGCTGTTGGTGAGAGCTCATGGCTACTCGTACTCGGAGACCGCCGAACTCCTCGACATCAGCGAAGCCGCGGTCACGAATCACGTCCATCGCGGAACAGAACGACTCCGCAAGATCCTGGAGGCACAGACATGACCATTCAACGACCGGAACTCGATGAGCAACTGCGAGCCCTCGGCGACGAGCTTGATCGGCGCAGCCGAGCCCACACACACGTGCCGCTCGACAACCCGAAGAGGTCCCGCGGTCCGATGCTCATTGCCGCAGGACTCGTCGCGGTGACGGTGTCGGGCCTCGCTCTCATTGCGAGCATCCGAACCGACACTGACACCGTGGCACCGCCGGCCACGGAACCACCAGCCACTGCCGCCTCGACGACGCCGTCGATCGCACCTGCCGCCTATCCGGGCACGCAAGCCTGTGTCGACAGCCTCGAGCGGTTCGTGAACTCCGACATGCCGGCCGACGTTCTCGAGCGGGTCGATTGGCCGAACGTCGCTGAAGCCCAGGTCATCACGCTTGACGTCCCCAACGAACCATCCCAGGTTCGGGTTCTCATCGTCGATGATAACGCTGGCTACACGTGCAAGTTCGACCGAGATGCCCCCGCCACGACGACCGTGAACGGAGATCTTGTTGCTTCGGCGCCAGGTCCGATCGCACAGCGACCCGACCCCGATCAGGTCCACCTCATCGATGCGCCGGGGACATCGATCAATCTCGGCGTCGGCCCAGGCACCACCTTGTATGTCGGACGCATCGGAGACGCCGTCGTCGACATTGCCGCCGTGCTCCCCAACGGCGACAGGCAGCCCGGCGTCATCAACGACGGATGGTTCGTCATCGACGTCGACGTCCCATCAGGAGTGGAACTCCACAGCGGAGACCAGATCGCCTGGTCGACGAGCACCAGCGGCGAGGAAATCGCCCGGGTCGATCTGCTCGACGCAGTGACACCCGCCGAGCAATGCGCTTCGGAGCCCGGCTGCGTACAGCGCCGCATCGACGAACTCATCGCTGCCGCACAGAACGACCCGGCCCAAGCCGCCACCCTGTCCGATCGAATCGTCACCAACGACGAACGCCGAACCCACCAACAGGCGTTCATCGATTGTCTCGTCGCCAAAGGCATCGACGCAGAGATCACCCCCAACGGCCGCGGCCACGTCATCACGCAGGAGTCAACAGACACCGCGCCAAACGCCGACGCGGTCGACACGCTCGCCGCCCAACGGCAGTGCGCAGCAGCGCACACCGACTACATCGCGGAGGCTTACGACCTCCTCGACGCAGACACCAGAATCAACGGCCAGTAGGCGTCGCGCTACTGCATCCACATCCCGGTGATACGGGGCAGTGCGGTGGCGGGGTTCGGGGACGCGCGGTTTGGGACACCTCGCCGCCCGCGTACGTTTCTGATCTCGGGGCGATCTCACAGCGTGCCGACACAGTGATTATGCGTGGCCCGATGGACCGAGGAACCTGACCGACTTCGCCGGCGGTGCAGCGCGGTTCGGAGCATTCTTGCCCGCGATTATCGCTCGGTCTTCAGGGAGGGATCGACGGACAGAAGTACCGGATTCACTATGTGCCGGCGAGGTCGCGGCCATCGGAGGCGCACTATGGGCGCGCCTGCCGTCGTCAAAGGCCAAGTGGAGTAGGACGTCACGTTGCAGCGCCTTCCGTAAGCAGATCGCTTCGGGAGGGTCACACGCGTTCCGGATGCGTGAGCTTCAAGGACGAGAGCCCGATTGCCACGCTGACCTCACGCGACGGAGGAAGTCGCGACAGCACACGACATGCGTAGCTCGCCGTGTGGCTGGAACCGATCGGGCCGACTAGACGTGTAAGACACATGGAACCTCATGATCGGCACACCAAACAGCTCGCAGAGGCGCTCATGGGGGCGGCAGCGGAGATACAGCTTCGCGAACGCTCGATCGACGAGATCGAGAAAGAAGCGACACGTCGAAGCAGGCGCTTGTGGCAGCGAATAATCTCTGGCCCAGGCCATGATGGCGGCTAGCAACCAACTGTTCGCGATAGTCCCGGGTCATCCGCCCAACTCCCTGTTGCATCTTCGCATGGCCTTCCAATATGAAATGTCCTAGTCCCAACGGGTCGTTTCGGGCGTGACATCGCCGCCCAGAAATGTCACAGCCAACGTCCGGTCGACCAACGGCGTGGCGACACTTCTCTCGGCCGGTCCCTTTGCTGCCCGTGGGACACGATGAGGAGCGCGCTTTGTTGGGCGGTGATCTCAATCCTCCAGCACTTGGCGGGCTGCCGCGAGCATGGCTTCGTCAGCACCGTCAAGGTCTCCGACGATCGTCGGATTGTTCGTCGCCCAGGCTTCGACGGCCGCTCGGTGTGCTTCAAAGGTGGAGGCGTCGAGATCGGAGTCAATCCTGCACTGCGCATCGAGCATCGCTATCCGGCGTTCTTCGTCGGTGACCTCTGGAGTTGCCCACCTCGGATCGCCGAACGCTTCAAGTGGTGTGCTGTACGAGAGCCCGGCCCCTGACATGCATTGTGCCCAGAGTTCCTCGGCCGTTCGCAGCCTGCTGTCAGCAAGCACTGCCGAGGCAACTTCGGATTCTGCGCGAAGGGCCATCTCGTTGAACGCCTCCGTTTCCAGATCGACGCCGGTGTCGAGTTGCTGTTGGCGAGTAGCGAGCAACCCAGCTCCGGGGCTTCCCCGGATTGGGCGCCCAGCGCCGCACGATACGTGGGATCTGCAGTGAGCTGTTCGAGCCGGCTAGATGCCGCGACGAACTGAGGCGACGACTCGGTCCTCACTGGGTGGTACGCGATCGTCTCTGCCCGTTCTCGACTCATACGAAATGCGTCTCTGCCGCTGGCCCACGACGCCGCGTAGTCCGGAGACGGCAGCGTCTCGTACTCGAATCCTCGATCCATCATGCATTCGATCGTGAGCTTTTGAGTAGCTGCCCAGATTACTTCCGACGATGGCGGGTGACGGAGGAACCAGCTCACCGATCGACAATGGCGTCTCCATGTCGTCACCGTCGAACGCGACGTCTGGAACGGTGTTCGAAGAAGTGGAATCTGCAGGATCGTCGATCGACCCACCAGCGTTGGGAGGCGATGAATCCGAGCCTCCAGGGGCGGGCGCCGGGTCGGTTGACGCTTCGACACCGCTGTCGTTTACGGAACTCGAACCGCCCGGCGACGAACACGCAGCGCACGTCGCCAC
>RCMY010003032.1_pt1 | contig 15012 bp, 10 predicted proteins | sample 2041341 | NCBI WGS metagenome assembly RCMY01 (sample SAMN09708234, study PRJNA481090) | Marine sediment metagenome, whole genome shotgun sequencing project.
TACTAGAAACGCGGCACTAGCTGCTTTCGCTAAATGAATAAAAACTGCATCGTCCCTGTCGCGAAGCTCTGAAACTTCTTCAAGAGGAACTTCAAGCGGAAAGGTTTCAGCCCAAGGCAGAAATTCAGCGAGTAAACTCTCAATTTCTTGGGATTCCAGCTTGAACTTTGGGTAACTTAATACCCTGATCAATTCAGTGACGGTTTCACGGCAAACTACAGGAATGATCCCTTCAGTTTGCCAAATTTGACGGAGTTCAGCTACCCTTCCTTTTGAGAAGATAAGCGCAGAAACAAGGCAGTTTGTGTCTAAAACTACACGAGGGGCCATAGCTATGCTCTACGCCCCCACTGGACAGCATCCGTTACATCCTGCTCACTGATGCCAAGAGCCGCTAGTTTGTTGCGTACGGCGTCAACTGGCCGTACCTGCATGGGCGTGAGGACTATGCGACCATCTTCCAGCGACACATCGAAATATTCGGGCTGGTCAATCTGCTGCACAATGGCCTTTGGAAGCGTAAGCTGATTCTTAGAGGTAAGTTTGGCAAGCATCGCGGCCTCCTTTTTTCGCTAGAGTAAAGAATCCGTGATTAAAGGATACGTCTTGCAAATTATTTGTCAAGCTACGTGGTTCTCAGCTTATCCTCCTTGCGTTATCGCGCTCTGTGAGTTTGTTTCTCCAGATTCAGTTTATAGGTGAAATACTTAATTTTTCGAAAGGAGAGCCAACGCGCTCGCAGCGGGCAAGCAAGGCATCTACGTCAATGTTACCCAAGCCTTCAAAGCGGAAGATGGCAGTCAGTTCTTCATGTAGGGCTTCGCGATTAAGCGTGCTGCGCCCTGCTGCCACTGACATGCGGAATCGGTAGTTTCCCGTGTCTACCCAATCTCGTGTGCCAGACTGCCGGTGAACCAGCTTAAGCACCGTCTCCATTTCTTTGATTTCGTTATCCAAAGCCGTGCGCTGTTCCTTGAGGGCCGCCAGCTTTTCAAGTGCCGGTTCCCATTGCGGCATATGCACGCCCTGTGGGAACTTGGGGCAGTCGCCATTGTATTCGCAGTAGGAACAGATTGGGTAAAAACCTTGGGCGCAGGTTACCTGTGAAAGGGACAAATTCCCGGCACGGTGGGCCGTGAGGTCGCCCCAGAGTTGGACCGCATGATCAAGGGCCGTATCCAGCATGGCCTGATTGAAAGTGTAGGGACCAAAGGTGGTCACGTCCTTCATGGAAAGGCAGAGCAGCCAGGCTTCTATACTCAGTTTCTCAGCTTGCTTGGGCAACTGAAGGCCAAGTTGGGCACGGCAAAGCTGAGGGAAGGTCATCTTTTCATGCAAAAGCGTGCCATCCTCAGCACGCAGGCTGAAAACGGGTTTGTCCCAGGCTTGGGCCAGCAGACCGATTTGCCCGTGTAGTTGCAGCAGGTGAGAATCGTGAGGCGAAGCTGGCAGCTTGTCCGTACTCTTCACTTCCAGAATCCGTATGGCATTGACGGGCGCACCCCAGACCAGCACAAAATCAAGATGCGCCTTGATGGGCACGCCCTGATGTTGCCAGTTGATCTCAAGCTGGGGCAGCACATGCAGGCCCAGCGATGCCAGAGCCTGCCCAACCCCAGATTCAAACCAGTGCCCGCGTTGCAGGGTCAGCAGACGCTCCAGGCTGTTTCTAGTGAACAGTACCTTTCTGGCCAGTGCAGCCCGTGGACATTCCCAGTGCTGCCCAATGTCGCTCATGCCCACATACGTGGATCTGTCGCCCAGATGAGCGGCGGTACTTTGCTGAGAGACCGCCTGCAGCCCCTGACGGATTAATGCCCGCAAGCCTTCCGTGCGGTCCGTCTGTTTCATGATTTTGTCTCCATAAAAGCGAAAGGGCCGCCATCAGGCAGCCCTTTCACTCGGTGTTTTGTTTTTGGTTATGCGGCATCAACATATTTCCACCACAGTTTGCGTTGCGTATTCCAACGAAAGCCCGCGCCTGTGAGCAGTTCCTTCTTGGCCTGAGTGTTGCCGGTGGCAATGATGCAGGGCCGTCCGTCCTGAGCCGTCACCTGCTGGTAGGTGACGCCTTCTAGTGGTGGGAGATTTTCAAGGCTTGCTGGCGGGGGATTTGAGGGGGCTGAAATATTGTTTGTGGTTGATGGGTTGCGTTGTTGCCCTTTTTGCGATTCAGGGGCAATTACTGGCAATTTAGGCCGTGTGGGCGATTTTTTGCCACTTTTAGCCCCTTCGCCATCGTCATCTTCAGTTACCATGCCCAACATGGCGGTTAGAGCGTAGCGACGAGCGTATGTCATCGCCGATCCCATGCCCTGCGGGTCGGCTTTGGGCAGAGGTACCACAGCAAGAGAACTTTGCCATTGCCCTGATTCAGCGTGAGTCAGCTTGGTGACTAAGCCGATGGCATTGGGCTGTTCAACAGGCACAGGGTACTGGCACAGCCAGATGCCGTTTTCGATAAGCGCATCTCGGCAGGCGTCCATGACGCTGTTGAGGCTGGCGTACCAGCTTTTGGTGAAGGGATTTTCTGCGTCTTTGGTGACAGGTTGCACGGTTCGCTGCACATTGAGTAAGTATTTAGCGAGTTCTGTAATGTTTTCCGATTGATATTCCTGCATGTTTGCCTCCTGAAAATGGTAAAGCCCCGCCCAGCATGTGCTGGACAGGGCTTTCAGGTTGATTTGAAGCATTACTCTGGTGTTCTTATAAGGGTAATATATTCTTAAAAACTAATGAATAACACTGGCCTAGCTTCGGCTTTTTGGATGTTGTGTCAGGAACGTTAACTATTCAAAGGCATACTTTTCGGGGGAGGATCAGGGGAACTCTCATCGGGTAACCAACTCCTTCATCTGTTCAAAGTGGCGGTTATCGTCTTTTTGAATCAGGCAAAGCAGGTCGTTTAGCACCTGCCTCGTTTCAATAAGAATTGATGGATCGTGTTCCGGATCAGATATTTGGCCAGCGTGAGCGTGCGTATGAAGGAACCTGAGAATTCTGGTCTTTTTTGCCACATCGAAATCGATAAGGTCGAGTTGCTGACGCAACTCTCCAGATTTTGAAGGCTGACGAAACGCGAGAAATGATTCTAGGAGCCTTCGAGCGATGTTGGGCAGATGGTAATTCTCCTGCAGCCCCGCCTCTTCCACAGAATTAGCTGCCCCGTATACAAGGCTGAAAAGATAGTGATATTCTGATTCGTACTCATGCAGTAGGCGATCGAGCTTAGATATGGAGGAAGATCGATTGCCGCTAGTTGCATTGCTGGTCAGCATGTAAAATCTGCCGGGCTGTACTTTCACGTCTTTTTTGTTCTGACAGGGGAGGTGATTAAACCAATTTTTTACCTGCCTAAAGAAAGCATGGTTGTGCGTAAGAATAAAAAGTTGTCCAGCCTCTTTTGTCCTGTCCTTCATGAACCCAAAAGCGTGAAAAAGTGCGTTGCTATCCAGACTGGAGACCGGATCATCAATGACGACAACTCCGTCTTTCAGGGAGAAGGACTTGTCTCCGAGCGATTTTAGAAAGTACAAGAAGGCGATTGCAGTCCTCTCACCTTCACTCAGATTTTTTGCCGGGGTCGCGTTGCGACTAACCTGATATCCGGATCCCTGTATTTCGAAGGTGAGTTCATCCCTGCCAAGGTAAGCGCGAATGTCAGCATTCAGTTCCTCAGCAGGTCTGCGGTATTCCTCGATGTCTTTTTCAAGCTCACGAATTTCAGTCTTTAACTTGGAGGATTTATCAGAGGCTGCCTGAAGAATAGCAGCGGCTGAATCGACATCATTTTTTTTCTGCTGGTATACCGTTAGGCTTTGCGCAACCAGTGAATCTTCAATTGCAGTTCTCGCCGCACTGATAGCCGTCTGAAAATCGTCAGTCTCTCTGTTGTGCTTGCTGATCACATCATTTAGGTCAGAAATAACACGTATATTACCACTGACGAGCACAAAACTCCGAGCAATTGACTGGAATGGTTTTTGCGATTTGTCTTTAAGGGCGGCGAGAAGACTTTCCAGATATCCCTTGAGTCCCGCAATTTCGTTAGAAAGATCTTGTTGCCGAGCGTCAAAATCACTTTTCAAATGGTTGTACAAGCCCAGCCGATTTGGTGGTGTACATGATTTTAAAGATTCAATTGCCGTTTTTATGACAGCAGATTGGCTTTCGATCTCGGCAATAAAAGCATTGTATTTGTCGTTGAAGTGCTCTTCTAACTTTTGAATCCGGCCATCAGGCAAGGACTGTCCGCAAAAAAGGCAATCACTGGAGTGTTCTTTTTTATGCTTCGCCAGGCCAGCTTTCACCCATTCGGTAAGCTCCTGGTCGTTTTTTAGAGTTTCTATTACCGCTGAGACTACTGTTTTTTTGAGTAACGCAACAACCTGATCGGTCAATTTCTGGGTATCAGGATAGCCAAACTGCAGAACTTGCAACTTATCTCGCGGAGACGACTCTTTCCTTTTTTTCTGCGCGTCGAATTCAGGTTCGGCCAAGACCTTTGCTTTTTGCTCGGCATCAGAAAGCTTAAGCAGCTCATCACACTTTATTTGGTATGAGCGCTTGTCATAGTTGTTGTACGGATTGTTCCCGCCAGATGCGCTCAGCAAATCTTTGATCGACTTGGCACGTTCCTTCTTGAAATCCTCGAGCGCCTTTTCTGCTCGGCACTTCTCTGCTTCTTTGTCGCGACCTTTTTTCTCGGCCTGCCCGATGTAATCCTTGAGCTTTTCTATTTGTTTTTGCTTCTCAATGTTTTCTTCGCCCAAAAAGAAAATGGGGGTTACAGCTCCATTACTGGTAAATACGTTGTCAGCAATAAAGTCTTTATTGAATACGCGGACTTGTGGGAGTCCTTGAGCCGTTGTGATGGATACTCCGTTAATTTTATTACCGGAAACAACAAATTCGATTTCACCTTCGGAAATGGGAGTTTTCTTTTCGATTGATCTGAACAGATTGGAGAGCGTTGATTTGCCGGTGCCATTCCAGCCATAGAACAGATTCTTCTCCTTGAAATCCAGCAGGTCCTGGGGCCAGACGAATTCACGAAAGATCCGATGGCTCTTGATTTTGTTTATCCGTTCAATGAGCATTGCCAGATTCTCCAGTTTTAATGAACGTCACCTCGAACGCCTTGCATGGGCGGTATTGCTGTAGGCGATTGGCGAAGGTGAAGGCATCGTTCATTTCGTAGTGTTGGAAAATGTCGAGGCCGCGATCCAAGGAGATCTTCCAGCCTTGGTCGGTTACGATATGGCGAGCGTGGATCGTGCCGGTGCCGTCAAACTCCCATGTGAAGTTCACACCCACGCTGCCTGCGGATTCCTTCATCTTTTCGAAGCTGTCCTTCTGCTGTTCACCTTTGAACTCGTCTTCCGTTGTCACCAGATGCACGGACACTTCCTCATCAGGAGCCTTGTGTTTGACCACCGTCTCCAAAAATTCCATGAAGTTGCGCATCTGGTAGAACAGGCGGATGTATGGATCGGTGACCGTGATCACGGTCGCACCCTTGATGTAGGGGCCGAGCAGCGTATCGAAGGAGAGACCTTTTTGGTTCTCCTGAAATGTGAGGTGTTTTTCTTTGAGGACAGGTTCTGCCGAAGCCACGGGCTCAGACGGACTTTGGGGCGAGTCCGATTGAGCAACTTCCAATATCTCCTTGTCTTCACCCTCGGTGATGGTCTTGTGGTAATAGCCGGGATATTCATCTTCTTCGAGCGTGGTGACAGGCTTGTCCATGCCTGCGGTGTCTTGATAGGTAAAGCGGACGTTGCCGTAGGTGGAGTCGATACGCATTACTTGGTCTTTGACACGTTTTCTGCCTTCAATCGATAACTGCAGCAGTTCTTCCACTTCATCCTTAGTTGCCCCTCCATGTGGAAAGAGTATCTTCATCAAGCCTGAGAACGTCTTATGAATGCTATCACGGTCTCGTGTTGAGATATCGGATGAGAGGGAGAAGTGTTCCTTGTAGCGGTCCGAGTAATCGTGATTGCGCAGCGAGCGAAGGATCTCGGCCAGATAGTCCACCACGAAACCATAACCGTTGGAGAACATTTCGCCTCGGATGATGTCGACCTCCCAGCCGGGGATGTAGAAATGGATGCGATCAAGAAATGCGGAGTCGTAGAATTTGTCTGGCAGCTCGCAGAACAGGTCAGAGTGCTTGAGCATGTAGGGCACGGTGTGCTGAGTGTTGCCCACGAACACCATGGAGGCTTCCGCGCCCAGTGTTTCAACGCCTCGCGAGAATGATTTATTGGCCATGTAGTTCTTCATGATATCGACCAGGGCCTTGTCCACACGCTTTTGCTTTCCCGCAAACTCGTCGAAGGCAACGCAATCCCAGTAACCGACCAGACCGATTTTTCCTGAAGAATTGTTTACAAATAGTTTGGGAACCGTAACCTCGCCGCCGGAGATCAGGATGCCGTGGGGCGAGAATTCCGAGTAGATATGAGACTTGCCTGTTCCTTTCGGCCCAAGCTCAATCAGGTTGTAATTGCGTTCGCAAAACGGGATCAGGCGGACCAGTTGAGTCAGCTTACTACGTTTGCCGAACATCTCTGGGTTAAAGCCGATGCTTTGCACCAGCAGGTCAATCCACTCATCGGTGGTGAATTGTTTGCGGGCCGCAACGTAGCCGTCAAAATCGAAATGTGAGAGCTGGATAGGCTTGAGGGAAGACAATATCCAGGGGCTGGCGCTTTTGTCTTCGGTGAACTCATATTCCAGATCTGCAATGCACCACACGCCGCCGACCAGGAGCTTGGGGTGTTTTTTTACCGTTCCGGAATCGACAAGAACCTCTTTGATGCCCAAGTTGGAAAATTGTGCCTCATAGACATCTCTCTTGTCGTTCAGATCGACACTGATTTTGTCTATGACTTTGTAGCGCCCTTTTTCCTTGATGTACGAGCGAATTAACCCGGCTTCATTACGATGAACGTAGTGCTTGGCCAAAATATCCTTGACGGTTTCAATGCCGGTCTGGATGGTGGGTTCATCATTGGTAGCACAATACTGCCCAAGCAAATATTCCAGAACATAGGTTGGCACAATGGCGTTGCCCTTGACGGTTTTTACCAGATCCTTGCGTACAACAAGGCCGGGGAAGCAGCTATTGATTTTTTTGTCCAGCTCAGTCATGGCGCCATCTCCACTAAAAATCAAAATCTGAAGTAAACGAACGGCGCATAATGTATCGCCGTGAAGCGTATTCCATGTACTGCCGTGTTCCTGAAAATTTTTCTTCCAGTTTGAGCAGGACTTCCTTGCCATTGGCCTTGTCTGCCCGGCTTGTGAGAATAAGCTGCACCACCTGTTCCCTGTCTCGTGGATTTTCTGAAGTGTGGTCAAAGAGCACTTCATGGATGTCGGAAATCAATTCGCCTTCTTCGGTATAGATGCCAATGCGTAAAGCTGTTGGCCGCATTTTGTCGGTAACGGGATCACGCTGATACAGCGTTACCGCCAGTTGCCCTGAAGTAATCACCGAAGTGGCGCTATTCAGTATTTCCACCGCCACGGCAGACGTATCACTTTGGCGTTTTTTATTGACCTTAATCACCGGAACAACAATTTCCTGCAGCGATGCCCCACCATGAACATATCTGCTGCCCGCGCCTTTCAGCCGGAGTCGACTGACAGATTTGGGGATTTGCACTTCTACATCACCTCCAAGACCCAGTTGTGCAGCGGTGAACGTGTGCATCCCCTGTAATTTTTTCAATCCGTGGCCAAGCACAAAGCGGCGGCTTTTGTAGAGAATTTTACCCTGAATATCCACATCGGCAAAATCGCTTTCTGCAATGGTGCTGTTCTGGTACAGAAAACCATGATCCGCCGTGACCAAGATGTTGCTTACGCTGTTGCCGGTCAGCTTTTTTATAAGCCTGACCAGTTCGTCTATTGTTTCATTGGCCGCCTCAAAAACCTTGCTTTCTGAATCTTTTTTATCACCAGCAGCATCAATCCTGTTGTGGTAAATATAAAGAATAGTATTGCTTTTAAGCAGTTCTCTTGTTTCATCCTTGCCCATGGCCAAAAGTTCTTCTGCCGTGATGGCACGGCCTCGGCCTTTCAGGGCAGTTTGCAATATTTTTGTGCGATTTTCTGTGCCTGTCGCAGACTGTCCGTCCACAAGCACTGCGCCATTTTCGCTGTCGGCGATAGCAAGTTCGTTATGCGGCAACAAAGCGGCCATGCCCAGTTGGGTGTAGCTGGGCAGCATGGTGTGCATGCAGGAAAGCTCGGCGTCATATTTGTCCGCCTGGCGAACGGCCCTTTGCAGTTCTTCACCCACCTCATAGCGCAAAGCATCGGATATGATGACACAAACTTTATTTTCTTTGCGCAAAAAAGGTTGCACATAGGTGTCAAAAAAAGCATCTTGCCTGGTGATTGTGGGGATTTTCCAATTCTCCAGATGGGCTGTCACTTCCTGAAAACGATTGCCTATCTGTAAAACAAAATTATTGACATAGAAATTTTCTATTTGCTCTTCGAGCTTTCCCATGAGTGTCGGTTGGGTAGACATGCGGGAATGATAGATGAAGCGGCGGTAAAGCTGATCAATATGGAACCATGATTGACAATAACGCGTGACGCCCTCTTCGGGAGTAGCCATTTCCAGCCGCATGCCTTTCTGCAGAAACAAAAATTGTGATGCGTGGGCAATGGCTTCATAAAGATGTACGAATTCTTCATACCAGACGCTTTGACGACGTGCCCGTACCTGTTCGTCCAGATCGGCGTGGCTGATGGTTCTGGCCGCTACTGCCGCCGCCAGGGTACTGATAATTTTCAGATCAATGACTCTGAAATAATCCATGTTCAAAATCTCGCGGTAATCGCGTTTTTCCAAATCCTGCGCTATGCCCAGAACCTGAGCATAACGTTCGGATAATGTTTTAAACGAGTCAGTATAATTACGGTTGTCTTTCCAGCGTTTCAAGAACACAAGAGCATCGCTGGAAAACACAGTTTGCCCGTGAACATCCATGGCGTAGCAGGATTTAAAAAGTTCAATAGAAAAATCTTCCAGGGAGGGCGCTTGCGCGTGATAGCCATAAATGCTCTTTATTTGCTGCCAGAGAAAGGGCGCCATGGCGCACCGCTCTACGAGCTTGAGTTTCTCTGCCCTCTCGTCGGCGAGTTCCTGAAACAAATTCTCCAAAATTGTGTCCATCCGCGCGTCGCTGGCAACGCAGACAGCAAGCATCTTCAGCCGGATTCTTTTGGCGTTGTCATTTGGATCAAGCAATTTTTTTAGCGCATCACGTCGTTTGGCCGCTCTGAAAAATTCAAGGTGTTCCTGCAGCACTTCGGCAAATTCCAGGCCAAGTTCCAGTTCTGCAAGCCACAGGCCCACCTGATCTGCCCGAAACTCCCCTTGAGCAAGCAACACATCCAAAAGCCAGTTTTGCAAATCTTCGGGCTGCGGGCCTTCATGGTACAGCAGAAATTTCTGCTTCGGCTCCTCATGAAGGATACGGTATTTCAGCGCATATTCGTTGTTGGCGATTTCAAGTTTGGTAACGCCAGGCAAGGAAATGGATTCAAAGTCGGCCCGAAGTTCCTTTTTGGCATCATACCAAAAGACGATACGATGCTTTTCAAAAAGTGTAGCCAGGGCGCTAGTGATGCGGCTACTCATTATTGCCCTCGGCAAGGCTTTCCAACAGAGAAACCCATTCATCAAAATGTTTGCATTTGGTACGAAGGGTCTGCAATCCTATTTTTTCGGCAACGGCTACGCCAGCCGTTACCTTGTCGTATTCAGGTATCTCTTTGAGTATGCGTTTAGAGGGGGCCGTTTCTGGGCTATCGTTAATGAGTTCGGGGTTCTTGTCAGCCACCATGGCGGTTAATTTGGCGATGGCCTGGTCGTGTTCCAGGTATTCCCAGTCCAGCTGTTGCGGATCGGAAAAAATCAGGGCTTCAAACTCATGAAGCTGGATATACGGGATAAAGCGATCATCCTCGATATTTTCCGCCAGACGCGTTTCAAGGATTTTGACTTTTTCATAGGCGTTCTGTTGCTCCTGCGCCTCGATATAGCCCGGAAAGCCGCTGGGGAGGGCATACAAATCAAACATGGTGGTGAAGCGGCACTCGGGATGGTTGTCCTGCTTGATCCAGGTCTGAATATCCTGCTTCGCCTTCGCATAGTTCACCAGGCCGCCGCGATATTCCATAGATGTGCGGTTATCTTTACTGGTCAGGACGCTACGCCCATCTGCAACGATATTGAGGTTGCCCAGATGGGGCGCAAGCACCTTCTTGGTAAACTGCAACTCCGTCGGCCCTTCGGTGGTAACGTGCAGGCGGATCATGGCCGCCCCCCAAGTACGTTTTTCTCCCATAACTCGGAAAGGCTGTAACGGGCCAACCAGTCACTCAACTCTTCTACATTAAGCTTTTTGAATATTGAGCAGTGCCGTTGCTCATCTCGCTCCACAATAACCAAATTCTCCGGCTCGAATTCGTCAACCAGGCGTGTAGATTGCGTGGCCAGAAGTACCTGAGTATTTTGCGCGGCGATTTTGACCATGCCAACAAGTTCCGCAATGGCGGCAGGGTGAAGCCCCAATTCCGGCTCATCAAGCACTATGAATTTCGGCAACAAGTCCGGCGGTTGCAGCAGCAGTGCTGCCAAGGCCATAAAGCGCAGGGAACCGTCCGAAATTTGATGCGGGTCAAAAAGGTAGTCACTGCCGGAAGAATCTTTCCAGTTCAGGCGCACATAATCCTTGTTTCCGGGGACAGACTCCAGGTCAAAATCTCCAAACTGGGGCATAACTCGCTGAATATGCCGGATAATACGGGCGTAATATTTGGAGTACTTGTGATGCCCATGCAGCATTTTCAAAAAAGCCGCCAAGTTGCCCGCATCGTGGCGCAGGTATTTGGCATCGTCTACATAGCCACGATCCTTGATTTTTGCGGTGTCTGATGTGTCATGAAATTGATAGGCGCGAATTCTGGAAAGCAACAAATATAAAACCTGACTGGTTTTTCTTGCGTCATTCTTTAATCCAGACTCGTTGTTTGCACTTTCTAAAAAATACTCTTGTGCTTTAGCGTTCTCTCGTTTGCGGAATGTAACTTTTTCACCACTGATGACCAGCCTATCAGGAAGACCGTGTGAAAATTTCACACTGTAGGTGTCAAATGCCTTGTTATCTTCAAACTGAAGTTCAAAGCTGATTGTTTCTGTTTTCTTTGGCCCATAAAATAGCAAGCGACTGGCACCATGTTTATCAACATACGGCTTTAGCGAGCCTGTAGTCATAAAATTAAGCATGCTGAAAAAAGACACCAAGTTGCTTTTTCCTGAGCCGTTAGCTCCAAGCAATACAGTTACATCGCCAAGCGGAATGCTTTGCCCAGTCTCACTATCAATAGACTTGAAGCCTTTTATGTAAATATTTTTTAATTTCATTGTGCTATTCCTCCTTAATCAGCAGGGGCATCCAGGCCGGGGATCTTTTTCAACGCCGCGCCAAACTTGGGGTAATTGGCCTTTACACCATCATCAAGGTCGATTTCGATTTGTCTTGTGGCCAAGGGATACAGGATATCGCGCTCGTAATCTTCCAGTTCTTTGATAGTTTTGCGGATTGTATCCAGATTTTTGGTAGCCCTGGTTTTTTCCACAGGGGAAGAACTGGCGGAGGCTTCGATGGTTTCCAGGCGGACTTTCTCTGTGGCAAGTTTGATTTGAAATTCCCGCAAATAGTCGTTCAGCACCACGCTGACGGTATCCGGGCGATAGCGGTGCATGTAGATGAGGGCGTTGAAGCTGCCCTTGGGGCTGCTGAACAGCCAGTAAATAGGCCGTTTTTTGTAGCGCTTCATATGATCGGTGTAGAAGTCTTTGATGAAGTATTTGCGGATATCCTTGCCAATGGCCTGTTCGATGAAGGCTAGATTTTCCTCGTAGTATTCTGCGCCAAAGGTCAGGCGCAAAAAGGTGCGGAAACGTTCGGAAATGTCATCGGTGAACCAGTCGTCGTCCAGTATGGGAATGACGTTATCATTATCCGCCGGGAAAGAGATATCTGTATTTGTGGCATCGCAGGTTTGGAACTTAAAACATTTAGCCATATCAAGAAATATGTTCAGCGTTGATTGCTCTGTCCATTTCTGATCTATCGTGTGAACATAGGAAAACTCGGTCAAGGGGATATTTACCGAGATGTTATTTTCGTAATCGCCGCAGCAATCTTGACAGTAAATCATGGGACGTCCGGCGATGCTGCTTTGGTCATATCGCTGCAAGATAAAGCGGGCTTCGCCGATGTGCATTTCTTTGTCACACCGAAAACAATGGGGTAAAGCGTCTCCAATGAGAACTACCGACTCCGGCTTTACACTATTATCTATGTTCTGACTGATGATCCGGAAATACTCTTCAATGCTCTCGCCCTGATTTGCCAGCACAAGGCCGGGCTTTTCTAACGCGTAGCGTCCGAACATGCAGCCCACAGAGTAGGAAATGAATTCCTTCATGGTGTCTGCCAACAGCAGCGCTTCCAGATCTTCTTCCGTCTTGTCGCCACCGTAACGGTAATATGGGTTGCAGGTCAGAGTAATTTCCTTGAGCGGCACGTCCGACGTCAGTTCGTCTTGCAGGCCGTAGGCTTCAATGAAGATACGGTTGTTTTCTTCTTCCAGGCGCTGCATTTCAAGAGTTGTGGAAAGCCAATGTGAGCGGAGTGCGGCATAGGTCTCGGCCAAGGTCGCGTGGCGGTAGTCAGAGGAAAGGAGCGGGAGAGAAGTGAAGTCCCACGATGTTTCGTAAGAATTCCAATCTGTTTTGGAGCATGAGATGGCATTCTTAGCAATAGAAACATTTTTAGAGTCTGCAAATATGGCTTTGAGTATAGGAACTCTTAAGACATTGCCTACTTCAATATTCATAGTTGCGCTTAAGATGCGCAAAAAATAAAAAAAAACATTAGATACCAACAAAGATAGTATTGATAATATATCGTTTTCAGTGTTCTTAACAAAAGCACTTGACCCCGGTGTCACAAACATGAATCCTTGCGGGCTATATCTGACACCAAAATTGGTCGAACTCAAGGCACTCCACGTTAAGGATTTTTGAAAACCGAAGTCCCCATTGTAGTTATGAGACCTAACCCTACCTGTATCAGGGTCGGTCAGTGATTTAACTTCTTCTCCATCGTTTAGCCAGTTAATGGTATGTTCATTATTTCCATACCATTTCCTAAAATCTCCCCCCTTATTGCACGGAAACCATTTCTTGCCAGCAATGATTGAAGCGGCATTGTCTGAAATTTTGTCATTGCTGTCCGGCTAAGGGTTAAGAAAAAAGTCCAAAATCTCAATGCGATGTGGTATAAAGAGTTTGCGAAAAACTTTGCCACACAAGGAGATTTTGGACATGAGTCACCATAATACACTTTTCTCCCAGATGCTATCTCTGATTCCCAGACATGTTTTTCAAAAGCTCGAACACCGGCACAAAGTAGGGCGGGCCTCACGCAAATTCGGCTTCAAGGAGCAGTTCACCGCCATGGCCTTTATTCAGCTTGCCGCGAGGCGTTCCATGCGTGACGGGCTCCGGTGTCTGGCTGCCGCCGGAAACCGCCTGTACCATTGGGGCCTGAAAAACGTGCCCCGCTCGACTTTCGCCGACGCCAACAATTCAAGGCCCGTGGGCTTTTTCAAGGACTTGTTCGCTGAAATGTATGGACTTTGCCAGCCGCATGCGCCTCGTCACAAATTTCGCTTCAAGTGCAAACTGTACAGCATGGACGCCACCACCATCAGCCTTTGCCTGTCCATCTTCCCCTGGGCATCGTTCCGGCGGAACAAAGCCGGGGTGAAGGTAAATACCGTGCTTGATCACGATGGCTACATCCCCGCCTTCGTCGATATCAGCAATGCCAAAACCCACGAAAGCCGCATGGCCAAAAGCCTTTCGCTGCCAAAAGGTTCCATTGTGACCTTTGACAAAGGCTATATAGCCTACTCCTGGTTTCAGGTTTTGGCGACAAAGGGCATCTTCTTCGTCACGCGCCTCAAAGATAACGCCGTATTCAAGCTGCTGGAACGCCGTCCTGTCAATCGTAAAACAGGCGTCACCTCTGACCATATTATCGAAGTGAAAAACAGTCGGGGAAAAACCTTGCGCTTACGCCGAATAGGCTACAGGGATGCCAAAACCGGGAAGCGTTACGAGTTCTTGACCAACCACTTTAGCCTGTCAGCGAAAACCATTGCCGACATTTACAAAGAGCGCTGGCAAATCGAAATATTCTTCCGCGAAGTCAAACAAAATCTGCATATTAAAAGCTTTGTCGGGCGCTCGGAGAATGCGGTGCACATCCAGATTTATACGGCCCTGACCGTGTATTTACTCCTGGCCTATCAGAAATTCCTGAGCAAGCTTGGGCTGTCGGTGCAACAACTCTTCGAGCTCATTTGCTTGAATCTGTTCGGCAAGGATTCTCTGGAAGAACTTCTGAATCCACGAAGACGAAAAACTATAAACACCTATAGTTATAGCCTGTTAGCTATGGGTGCTTAACCGGACAACATTGAATTTCGGTATTAATAGAAAATGTATTCATAAACAACTGGAACGGCGATATTGATGGTAGCATAATTAAAAGCATGTCAAAAAATCCCTTAATTACCGCAAAAATTGGGATATACTCTTTTCCTGGAATTTCAGAACATTCATAGCCGTGTCTAATTGTACGGTTTATGGTTTGGAGCCTTACCACACTGCGCGGATCACTTGTAAGTTAGCGGCACACAATGGGGTATCATATAGAGTCATCACATAAATTTTGCGGTGTCGCAGTTCAAAGGTGTAGGCTCCAGTTGTAATTTTACCTCCAAGCTTCAGTTTTCTGGAACATACACATCTATCCTTCAGAAAAATTGGCTCTACCTCAAGGCGGGGGCATAGCGGTCCACCCATTTTAGCCAACGCAAAAACCCCCGAACATCTTTCGATGA
>RCMY010003034.1_pt1 | contig 15006 bp, 14 predicted proteins | sample 2041341 | NCBI WGS metagenome assembly RCMY01 (sample SAMN09708234, study PRJNA481090) | Marine sediment metagenome, whole genome shotgun sequencing project.
CGTGATACTTTGCGTTTGCCTGAGCCTGAGGGTATACGCTGCGGGCGCGTTAGGCTAAATACAGCTTTGAATAGTCATAATGATGATCAGCAAACGCTTAGTCTAATGATCGTTGGTGATTCAGCGGCGGCAGGCGTTGGCAGTCAGACCCAGCAAGAAGCATTGGCAGGTAAACTGATACCTGCTTTGCAGCAGCAAGCGCTAGCTAATAAAGAGTTTGGTCAACAGTTTGATGAGCTAACTTGGTCAGTACAAGCGACAACGGGGCATACTAGCTTTGATATTCTGCGTCGACTGTATGTATTAGCTAAACCTAGTCAGCCGCTCGATGTGATGGTGCTCAGTGTTGGGGTCAATGACACTACTGCCAATGTTCCTGTGCACAAGTGGCAGGCGCAAGTGGAACAGATTATTGCTATTGCTCAGCGCAAATTTGGTGTCAAACATTTGGTTTTTGTCAGATTACCAAATATGGCGCAGATGCCAGCACTCCCTGCACCCTTGAGTCACTTTATCGGGGCAAAAGCGACTAAGCTCGATGAGATATTACAGCAAGTTTGTACCGATCATGATGGCGTCACTTATATGGCGACTGACTTTACAAGGATGATGGATGAGCACGCCAATGGTGCCGCTATAGATATTTCAGTGATGTTCGCGGACGACGGCTTTCATCCTAGCAGTCTGATGTATGGTTATTGGGCGCAGCAATTAGCAGAGCTTGTTGTTGAATTACTTGATATCTCTAATGATTCCGCCTTAGAGTAACCACTAAAACTATAATTTAAAACCCAAAAGACCCCTCTAGTCAAACTGTCCAAGTTTATGGGACCAGTTCATACTTGTAGGGTTTTTTATTGTCTATAGATTAGTAAAAGCTGAAGTTTGATTGACTGCTTCAAAGTAAGCGCGTGCCTTATGACTATTCCTAATACACCATTTGTGCAACTTTTATCCGTATATTAATGGTGCATTAAAAACAAGAAGAATCATTACGGTGCAAAAAAATCTCGATATTTCTTAATAAAGACCAGTATTAGTGCAAAATCTTATATTTTAGGCTGGCATAAATATTGATGTATTAATAACAGTTATGATCGGTTCGTTCATTCGAACTATTAGTCTGCTATTTTTTCTTTTTGGAGAAACGTATGTCTTTATTGCCCACCCTTGTCACTACTGCTCTTGTCAATACAAACTATCGTGTGGATTCAAGATTGAAATCGCGCTTATCTGTACTGGCAATCGCTATTGTAGGAAGTCTAAGCCTGATCGGTTGTCAAAAACCAGCAGAAACTAGTAGCGAAACAACCGTTGAAACAACTGAAACCACTACTGCATCTACGACAGATGGCGATACGATCAGAGTGGGTATCTTGCATTCATTATCTGGCACGATGGCCATCTCTGAGACCTCATTAAAAGATACCGCACTCATGACTATTAATGAAATCAATGCTAACGGTGGTGTGTTAGGTAAGCAGCTAGAACCTGTTGTGGTTGATCCCGCCTCCGACTGGCCATTATTCGCTGAAAAAGCTCGTCAACTATTAACTCAAGATGAAGTGGATGTTATCTTTGGCGGTTGGACATCAGTATCTCGTAAATCAGTACTGCCAGTCGTTGAAGAGTTAAACGGTCTGATGTTCTACCCTGTACAGTACGAGGGTCAAGAGCAGTCAGAAAACATCTTCTATACTGGGGCGGCTCCCAATCAGCAAGCCATTCCTGCCGTTGAGTACTTGATGAGTCCGGAGGGCGGTAGTGCAAAACGCTTTGTATTACTTGGCACAGATTATGTCTATCCTCGTACCACTAACCAAATTCTAAGAGCTTTTTTAAAGTCTAAAGGCGTCGCTGAAGAAGACATTATGGAAGAGTATACGCCATTCGGTTTTAGCAACTATCAAACTATCGTAGGTGATATCAAAAATTTCTCTACGGGTAAAAAGACAGCCGTTATCTCTACTATTAACGGTGACTCAAACGTACCCTTTTATCGTGAGCTTGCCAATCAAGGCATTAAAGCCTCCGACATTCCAGTTATGGCATTCTCAGTAGGTGAAGAGGAGCTACGCGGTATCGATACCAGCTTACTGCAAGGTCATCTGGCCGCATGGAACTACTTTATGTCCATTAAAAACCCAGAAAATAATGGCTTTACCAAAAGATATAAACAGTACGCACTAGACAATAACCTCCCTAATGCGGACAAAGTTGTGACTAACGATCCTATGGAAGCCACTTATGTCGGTATCAATATGTGGAAACAAGCGGTTGAAAAAGCGGGTACAACTGATGTCGATAAAGTACGTATTAGCATGGGTGGTCAAACGTTTGATGCTCCATCAGGGTACACACTGAAAATGGACGACGAAAATCATCACTTATGGAAGCCTGTCATGATCGGTCAAATTCGTGCTGATGGCCAGTTCGATGTAATTAGCAAAACGCCAGAAGCTATCCGTGCCGAGCCATGGAGTCAGTACATTCCTAAATAAGGTCGTGAATTGAAATAGTAATCACTCAAACCTTATTCACTTAGATATCAGCCCCTTATTTGTATTCATATTAGCAACTCTTTCGTTTCCCTACTGATCCAGACAACGGCTCGGTAGGGGCTTGGAGAGGTGTTGACTGTAAAAAGGAATTACCATGTCTTCCTATGCTAAAAGTGACGCGCCGTCCTACTACCTTAATAAAGCTTTTATCATCGCCCTATCCTCCTTCTTATTGCTTTTTATCGCTATTACATCGACCGCCTATGCTCACGAGACGCCGGAAGTGCATAGCCATGATAAGACAATATCTACCACTACAGTGGCGATGACGTCCAATGCCATAAACGATCAGACTTTACTTACTCAAAACGAGCAATCTCTCACCACGCCAGCTGATGCTAGTTTAAGTCAAGGCGATGCTATCGAGCAGTTTGTTGCCGCAGACTTCGGCAAACGCCAAGCGATGTTAAATAATTGGCCAGCATCTATTGAGAGCCTAGATACCTTGGTCGAGCTTATTAGTAATGATGAGCTATACCAAGGTAATGGCGGGCAGACGTATCTGCTAAATAGTGACGATCAACTCTTTACCTACCCAAATAAGCAAGAAACCGCGGATTGGCCTAGCGACTTATCACAAGTGACCTTGACCAATGTGCTCCGCTCGGCACTAACCTTTGGACAAGCCAAAGTTAAGCTTGAGTCAGAGGATACGGCTCAACGTATTCAAGCCGTTGATATTCTCTCAAAAAATATAGACCAAGTAGACCCCACTACTATCTTAGCAGCAGCGGCTACAGAGGATAATAGTAAAGTTAAGGATGCTCTCGCCTATCTATAGGCACGTATTGAGTTTAGAGATGGTGATCTAGCGACTAAAATAGCCGCTGTGAACTTACTTGCCGATAGTGATAGCCCGCAGGTATTGGTTGAGGTCAAGCGAGCATTGACGGCAAGTGATCTAGATCCTGTGCTTAAATCTAGTCTGCTAGATGCTGAAGCGAGTATTGAGCGACGCATTACCTTCAGTACATGGATAGGACATCTTTTTACGGGTATGAGTACTGCTAGTATTTTGTTATTGGCAGCTCTTGGACTTGCGATCACCTTTGGACTCCTTGGCGTTATCAATATGGCTCATGGCGAGCTAATTATGATTGGCGCTTATGCCACTTATATGGTGCAAAACCTGTTTCAAGCGTATTTTCCTGAAATGGCGGGTTGGTATCTGATTGCGGCTATACCCGTGGCCTTCTTAATCAGTGCCATTATCGGCATGATTATCGAACGAATCGTTATCCGCCCCCTTTATGGTCGGGAGCTTGAAACCTTACTGGCTACTTTTGGTGTCAGTCTTATTCTTATGCAATTAGTGCGCATGGTCTTTGGTGCACAGAATGTTGAAGTTAGTAATGTCGCTTGGCTAAGCGGCGCTTATCAGGTGTCCTCAAGCCTAGTACTCCCTTATAACCGCATCGCCATTATCGGCTTTACGATCATAGTTCTTATGCTCCTTGTGTACTTACTTAACAAGACTCGCTTTGGCTTATTTGTACGCGCTGTGACCCAAAATCGGCAGATGGCTCGCGCTGTTGGTATTCGCTCTGCCCGTATCGATATGCTGGCATTCGGCCTTGGCTCTGGTTTAGCCGGTCTTGCTGGCTGCGCGCTTGCACAAGTAGGCAACGTCGGACCTGATCTGGGTCAGACTTATATTATTGATGCGTTCTTGGTCGTTGTCGTGGGCGGCGTAGGACAAGTATGGGGCGCCGTATTGGCATCCTTAGGTCTTGGTGTCAGTGGTACTGTGCTTGAGATTGGCATTGGTGCGGTGATGGCTAAGATTGTGTTATTGGTTCTTGTGATTTTGTTTATTCAAAAACGTCCACAAGGTTTATTTGCCCTAAAAGGCCGTTTTGTGGATTAAGGAGAACCTCATGCGTTTGACTCAACTGTTATCTGATTCCCCGCGTAACTCTATTTTGATTGGTTTATGCTTTTTGGTACTACTCATTTTGCCTTGGCTACACTTAATGCCAGAGAGCTCAAGTTTGCACTTGTCAGCTTACTGGATAACGCTCATCGGCAAAATCATGGCTCTGGCCATGGTGGCACTGGCGCTAGATCTCGTCTGGGGTTACGCGGGTATCTTAAGCTTAGGTCATGGTCTTTATTTTGCCTTGGGCGGTTATGCCTTTGGTATGTACTTGACACGCGAGACGGCAGGCGACGCTCTGCCAGACTTTATGCGTTTTTTGAGCTGGACTGAGATGCCGTGGTATTGGGCTGGGACGCAGCACTTTTGGTGGGCTATGGCCTTAGTGGTGCTAGTCCCAGGTCTGGTCGCTTTTATCTTCGGCTATTTTGCCTTTCGCTCAAAGATTAAAGGGGTCTACTTTTCGATTATTACCCAAGCTATGACCTACGCCGCAGCCTTACTGTTTTTCCGTAACGAAACAGGCTTCGGTGGTAATAATGGTTTCACAGGTTTTACCACGCTATTAGGCTATGACATCACGGCTTCTTCAACCCGAGCGATGTTATGTTTTACCACTGCCTTGGCTCTGCTACTGTCATACATAGGGCTACGCTACTTGATGAACCAGCCTTATGGCCGCGTGCTTGGTGCTATTCGTGATAGCGAAAATCGTTTGCAATATCTGGGTTATCGCACGCTTTGGTACAAGCTATCCGCTTGGGTGCTATCCGCCGTCATTGCAGGTATCGCAGGTGCTCTATATGTGCCGCAAGTTGGCATCATTAACCCAGGCGAGATGAATCCTGTCAACTCCATCGAGATGGCCGTATGGGTGGCTGCTGGAGGTAGAGGGTCGCTCATCGGTGCTATCGTAGGTGCTGGCGCAGTCAATGCGATTAAGACTTATTTTACCGTAGCCTACCCTGAGTTTTGGCTGCTTATCCTAGGGGGATTATTCGTAGTCGTTACTATATTTCTACCTAACGGTATTATTGGTGTCCTTGATCGTTTTAAGAAGGAAAAAGAATAATGTCAAAAATATCTAATAAGACTGATTATAGTATGAGTACTCCAACAGGAAATAATAAAGCGACTGACCGTATAACGGCTACAGAAAACAGGGCTGATCGTCCCGTCACTACTTTGGCCGAAGATTATGGCGACAGTGCTGGTTTAGCACGCCCTACCCCTAAATCAGGTCCAGATATGAGGCATGGTATCGCGCTGTATTTGGAAAACGTTAGCGTATGGTTTGACTCGTTTCGGGCACTCAATGACTTATCTTTATATATCGAAGAGGGTGAGCTGCGCTGTATCATCGGTCCTAATGGCGCGGGCAAAACGACTTTGATGGATGTTATCACTGGTAAAACACATCCGACTAAAGGAAGTGCATTTTTTGGTCAAACTCATAATTTAGCCAAGCTGTCTACTGAAGAAATCGCTGAGGCTGGTATTGGTCGTAAGTTTCAAAAACCAACGGTATTTGAAAATTTTACTGTCCTCGATAATTTAATGCTGGCCGCGCCCAAAGATAAGCGGGTATCAAAAAGTTGGTTTACCAAGATTGATGCGCAAACTCAAGATACGCTTGACTCAACGCTACAGCAAATTCGCTTAAAAGACATGATAAGCAAACCAGCAGGACTATTATCTCATGGTCAAAAACAGTGGCTAGAGATCGGTATGTTACTAATGCAAAGACCAAAACTGATCTTGCTTGATGAGCCTGTGGCAGGCATGACCGATGCAGAAACCGAGCACACCGCTGAGCTGTGTCTAAGTCTTAAAAAAAATCATACGTTAGTTGTGGTTGAGCATGACATGACTTTCATCGATGCTATCAGTGAAAAAGTGACGGTATTGGCCAATGGTGCTATCTTAGCCGAAGGGACTTTGAGTGAAGTACAAAACAATGAGGCCGTTATTGAGACCTACTTAGGTCGATAATAAACTCAGATCAATAACAAATAGTAACGCTCAAACATAGACCTAAAAAATAAATAAAGGTGCTTATATGTTAGAAATCAATGCTATAAATCAATATTACGGTGGTAGTCACATCTTACGGGATGTCACGCTCACTGCACCTTTAGGAGAATGTAGCGTCGTGCTGGGTCGCAATGGGGTCGGTAAAACGACTTTACTCAAATGCTTGATGGGTATCTTACCTATTAAATCGGGGGAGATTTTATTAGACGGTAAGGATATTAGTAAGATGACGCCTGAACAGCGCGTGCGCGCAGGACTCGCTTATGTGCCGCAAGGACGTGATATTTTCTCTACCTTAAGCGTTGAAGAAAACATTCTCATTGGCATGGCAAAATTCTCTCAAGGTAAAGCGAGCAAAGTACCCAAATATTTATACGATATATTTCCGGTACTCGATGAGATGAAGCATCGCCGCGGTGGCGATTTGTCTGGCGGACAACAGCAGCAGCTCGCTATTGCAAGGGCACTCGCCTCTGAGCCGTCAGTATTAATCTTGGATGAGCCTACTGAGGGTATTCAGCCGTCCATTATCAAAGACATCGGTAGAGTCATTCGTAGTCTTGCCAGTAAAGGCGATATGGCGATCGTTTTGGTTGAGCAATTTTATGAATTTGCAGAAGAGCTTGCTGATAACTATACCGTACTCTCTCGCGGACAAGTCGTTGCTCAAGGAGCAGGTCACGTCATGGCTGAAAATAACATTCAAGAACTGGTGGCCATATAATTAGCAGCCGCAGCCTATTCAACTGAGCATTGAGAAGGTAATATATTCTATATTTTTATGAGCTGTGATAGTCAAACCTGAGTTTGACTATCACAGTATAGCCTCAAGGATATTATATTTTGACTTGGCAATCTTCACTACAGCTGCATTTTGACTACGCCTCTCATGCGAAAAAAACTCGACTGTATCATCGTGCTCATACTGGTGCTTTAGTAGTACAGCGTGCGCTTTATCCTGAGCCTGATAGTCAAGCGGGGATTTGCCACATTTATGTGTTGTATCCTCCCGCTGGTATTGCCGATGATGACCGCTTGACCTCAGCCTTTAATTTACAATCCAATAGCCATGTCGTAATCACGACTCCTGGAGCGGGAAAATGGTACGGTCAAAGAGAGTCTCTACGGCACTCAGAATCTGCCGACTCATCAAAACTTATTAGCGCAGAACAGCATATCGATGCGCACCTTGATGATCATGCTATTCTTGAATGGCTCCCCCAAGAAAGCATCTATTACGACCACTCTGTCTCTTGCGCCAATAATCGCTTTTATTTAGCTAGAACGGCAAGCTTACTAACTTGGGATATTGCTGTGTTCGGGCGTCAAGCGTATCATGAGACTTTTGCTAACGGTCATTATGCCAACTGCTTAGAGATATGGCGTGGTGAGGGTTTACTCGTTAGTGAGCATACTTGCCAGCAAGCCAATACGCGCTGGTTTACCTCCCCGCTTGGGTTAAACCATCACCATGTTCATGGCTCCTTTTGGGCAATACCCAGCACAGAGATCATTGCACCAGAGCTACAAGATAATCCGCTAAAGCTTGGTCAGTATTTAGATACTATTATTGCCGAGATACGTCGCCTTATTGATCAGCAGTCGCTGCCTATTTACTGTACTCATAACTATCAAGGTATTAATTGTCGCTATTTGGGCGCGGAGGTACGGACTTGTTTTGACGCTTTTTATCAAGTTCGCGAGCTGATTAGGTCTAAATGGTATGCGCTTGAACCCCATCGACCGAGAATCTGGGATACCTAATGTCACCTACTATGCATCTCTACGCATCTCAAGCAATGCGTCACTAAACCACAATGACACTATTTAGAATATCTTTTATGAGCATTGAAAACGATCAATAATTTCCAAAGAATGATAATAATTAAGGATTATCCATGCAATTAAATCCCACAGAAAAAGACAAACTCTTGCTATTTACAGCAGGTATGGTGGCGGAACGTCGTAAACATCGCGGCGTAAAACTGAATTATCCTGAGTCTATTGCTTACATCAGCATGTTGCTAATGGAAGGCGCTCGCGATGGCAAAACAGTGGCACAACTGATGAGTGAAGGCGCCACCTACCTAGCTGCCGATGATGTCATGGAAGGTATTGCCGAGATGATACATGATGTGCAAGTAGAAGCCACTTTCCCCGATGGCACTAAGCTGGTGACGGTACATAACCCTATCGTGTAGCTTGATTGAAACTATCGCCATTGCCATAGATGATTAAGGATAACGAATACCATGATAAAAGCAGGTGAATATAAAATAAAAGCAGGCAAGATGGCCTTAAACGCTGAGCGCTGCGTCCAGACTATCGCAGTCCTCAATACAGGCGACCGCCCTATTCAAATCGGTTCTCATTATCATTTCTATGAAGTCAACGCAGCACTAAGCTTTGATCGAGAATTGACGCTTGGCTACCGCTTGAACATCATCTCTGGTACAGCGGTACGCTTTGAGCCAGGACAAACACGCGAAGTTGAACTGGTTGCCATCGCAGGTCGTCAGCATATCTATGGTTTTTCGGGTAAAGTCATGGGGCCAGCTGAGGTCAAAAACACGACTGCTACTTCGCAAAAGTCTATCGACAGACGTATTCATGCGGAGCACTTTGGTCCTACTACCGGCGATAAAGTACGCTTAGCCGATACTCACTTATGGCTCGAGGTTGAGTATGATTTGACCAACGTCGCAGATCATCGTTCTGATACTCATGAGGTCAGTGTTGGTGAAGAGGTCAAATTTGGTGGCGGCAAGGTGATCCGTGATGGTATGGGTCAATCACAGTTGCTAGGCGATCAAGTTGCCGACACGATCATTACCAATGCCTTAATCGTCGATTATACTGGTATTTATAAAGCCGATATCGCTATCAAAGAGGGGCGTATCAGTGGCATAGGTAAGGCTGGTAATCCTGATATTCAACCTAATGTGACGCTACCTATTGGTGCGGCTACGGAGATTATCGCAGGAGAAGGTAAAATTCTGACTGCTGGCGGTATCGATAGCCATATTCACTTTATTGCACCCCAGCAATGTGAGACAGCATTGATGTCTGGTCTCACCACAATGCTAGGCGGTGGTACGGGACCCGCTGAGGGTACGCTTGCCACCACTTGTACGCCTGGCGCTTATCATATTCAGAGTATGCTAAAGGCCACTGACTCTATTTCGATGAATATCGGACTATTAGGCAAAGGCAATGTCAGCTTACCTGCACCTATTGTCGAGCAAATTGAAGCAGGTGCTATTGGTCTTAAGCTCCATGAAGACTGGGGCTCTACGCCCAAAGCCATTGATAACTGCCTTAGCGTGGCTGAAGAATACGATGTGCAAGTGGCGATTCACACCGATACACTCAATGAGAGTGGTTATTTAGATAGCACTTTAGGCGCGTTTAAAGACCGCTGTATTCACACTTTTCATACCGAAGGCGCAGGCGGCGGTCATGCTCCAGATATCCTAAAAGCCATTGGCGAGACTAACGTGCTACCCTCGTCCACTAACCCAACGCGCCCGTTCACTATTAACACCATTGATGAGCATCTAGACATGCTCATGGTTTGTCATCATTTGAGCCCCTCTATCGCTGAAGATGTCGCTTTTGCAGAGAGCCGTATTCGTAAAGAAACCATCGCCGCTGAAGATATCTTACAAGATATGGGTGCTATCGCTATGATGAGTAGTGATTCGCAAGCGATGGGACGTGTGGGAGAAGTCATTATTCGCACGTGGCAAACCGCTGATAAGATGAAATCTCAGCGCGGCCACCTTGCTCCTGACAAGTCGGCTAAAACTGAGCAGTCCTCTAAAAATATAACCCTAAGCGATACTGACGCTGATAGCGGTAACGATAATTTTCGTATCAAACGCTATATCGCAAAATACACTATCAATCCTGCGATTACTCATGGTATCAGCGATGAGGTAGGTTCTGTTGAAGTCGGCAAATGGGCAGATTTAGTATTATGGTCACCCGCATTTTTTGGGGTAAAACCTGATCGTATTATCAAAGGTGGCTTGATAGCCGCAGCGCCTATGGGCGATCCCAATGCCTCCATCTCTACTCCGCAGCCTGTACACTATCGCAGCATGTTTGGTAGCTTCCCCAAAACTGTAGCGCAAACTTGCATCACCTTTATGTCAAGTGCGGCTATTGATAAGGGCGTTGATAGGCAGTTAGGATTAGAAAAGGTCGTCAAAGCTGTCCATAATATTCGTCAGATACGCAAGCAAGACATGAAATTTAACAGCTACTGTCCTGACATGGAGGTCAATCCTGAGACCTACGAAGTATATGCCGATGGCAAATTACTGACTTGCGAACCTGCCGAGCATCTGCCAATGGCGCAGCGTTACTTTTTATTCTAGCAGCGTCCTAGTGTCACAGCTTTATTTGTAGTGTTTTTTATTTAAGTCGCAATACTGCGCCAGTAAATACCCATCTAAATTATTTTTTAACGGACTATAGACTTACTATATGAAAATTTATACTCACCGTCTCGAGACATCAGATCTTAGTGCTGAACAACACGCTGTGATCGATAGCCAAAAACAGGTAGGAAACTTTTTATATCTAGACTTTGATACCCGCCAGCGCAGTCGCTTCAAAGCACAAACCCAGCAGCAAGAAGCCATTGGCGTAGATTTGCCCCGTACCGAAACCATCAAAAATGGCAGTGTATTGGCAGATAATCAAGGCGGATTGATACAGGTCATGGCAGCGAAGCAAGCTTTAGTCGAAGTCACTGCTGATAATAGCTTTGATCTTATGAAGGGCGCTTATCATTTGGGTAACCGTCATGTGCCCTTGATGATTGCGCCCAAAGCATTGTACTTTGAACCTGACCACGTATTAGAGGCGATGCTACATCAACTTGGCCTACATACCCAAGCAGTCCAAGCACCGTTTGAACCAGAAACGGGTGCTTATAAAGGTGATAATGGCGGGCACTCTCACTCTCATGCTCACTCTAATAATCATGAGCACGCGCACAGTCATCATAACCATAGCCATCATAATAATGGTCATCACAATGATAGCCACAGCCATAGTCATTCACACCGTCATGATAATGCTCATGAATAATGATCCCGTGTACTCACAGCAGACTACTAATAAAGCACAAGGTATAAGCGATCTGAATAATACCGAGGTAACTGGACGTCTATTGATGCTAGCCTCAAGTAACTTGCCTATTGGCAGTTATACCTACTCCCAAGGTGTAGAGTCCGCTATTGAGTCAGGGCTCATTCATGATGAAAGCAGCTGCTTAGCATTTATGAGTGACTATCTAGAGCTCGCACTATGCCGTTATGAGCTACCGCTATTGGCGCTTATGATTGAAGCCCTGACGATTGATGACGTAGCGCTTGCTGATGCTTTAGGCAAGGATTATCACGCCAGCCGTGAGAGTAAAGAGTTCGTCTATGAGTCAAGCCAATTGGCGCTGTCTTTATCCGCATGGCTTGATGAGGTACTTAAGCTTGATGTACCTGATAGCTTGCTTACTCACGGATTTTTGCCCTTGTTTGCCCATATTAGCGCACATTGGCAATTTAAGCCTGAGCAAGCGATGACCACCTACGCCTTTGGTCAAATAGAAAATATGGTACTGGCAGCGGTCAAAACCGTACCGCTTGGGCAAATGGCAGGACAGCGAGTTATTTGGCAATTACAGCAGTTATTAAGCACGCAAGTATATCCGCTAGCGACCCGCGTTAAGCAAAGCTTTTTGCACCTTCAGGGTACGTCTGTGGAAGTCAACATAAAGCTAAATCTACTTTATCAGCAGCTACATATGTCCGCGAATCTACCTCATTTAGCGATACTCTCTTGTCAGCATGAAAAGCAATACAGCCGATTATTTCGCTCTTAAATACTGACACACCTAACTTCTATTGAACAATACTTATTGAACTACCGTTATTTAACAACCCTTATCGAGGATATTTATTTATGGCACTGACACCCAAAGTCGAAAACACCCATTTAGATACGACACTATCACCCCTACGCTTAGGTATTGGCGGGCCCGTTGGTTCAGGTAAAACAGCATTGACACTCAGATTATGTCAACGCTTACGTGATAGCGTCAATATGGCAGTAGTGACCAATGATATCTATACCAAAGAGGACTCTGAGTTCTTGACCCGTCATGAGGCGATGCCAGCCGAGCGTATTCGCGGTGTTGAAACAGGGGGCTGCCCGCACACCGCTATTCGTGAAGACGCCTCAATTAATCTCGCTGCCATCGCTGAATTACAGCAACAATTTGCAGGCCTTGAGCTCATTATTATCGAGTCTGGCGGTGATAATTTGGCCGCTACCTTTAGCCCTGAATTATCCGACTTAACACTTTATGTCATTGACGTCTCAGCAGGCGATAAAATCCCTCGTAAAGGCGGGCCTGGCATTATGAAATCCGACTTACTCATTATCAATAAAACCGATCTTGCCCCTCTAGTAGGCGCATCGCTTGAGGTTATGGCACATGACGCCAAAAAAATGCGTGGTGATAAGCCTGTGGTCTTTAGTAACATGAAAACAGGCGAAGGTCTGAATGATATTGTGGCCTTTATTCTTGATAAAGGCATGATAAGTGCGGCGTAAGACGATACCTGTATTGTTATCTCTCAAAGCCACATATTCTGTGGCGTCAATAACTATTCTATCCACTGGTAAACGGCTCAGCAGATCGTGAGTATATCGATTTGCTGACTTATTAAGGATGTATTATCATGAGCACAAAAGCATCACAATCTATAGCCTCTAAAAACCTCACTAGCAAAACAGTAATCATCAGTGGCTTGGTACTACTGTCATTGCTACCGACACTGGCATTTTCTCATTCTGGGCACGACCTACTAGCGACAGATGCCGCATTTATAAGTTCAATATTGTCTGGCATAACGCACCCTTTGACGGGGCTTGATCACCTCATGCTAGCACTCGGTATGGGCATGCTATTGACTCAAATGCACAGCTTCAAAAAAGGCTTTGCCTCATTAGGGGTTGGTTTGGTAGTGGGATTTGCACTGAGCTTGAGTGTGAGCTTGAACCCTATGTTTATCGAATACGGTATTCTATTCTCTATCGTCGCACTCACCACAGCCCTTATGAGCCGCTACTTTAATAACTCATTGAATCAAAGCAACAAAGCATCCGTTAAAACAGGGCATAACTTAGCCATCATTGGTTTTGGTGCTCTCGCTATGTTCCACGGAGCTGCACATGCCATTGAGGTCCCTACAAGCAGCACTATAGCGGGTTTCTTTACTGGTATGATCATTGCTATGCTTGGTCTATATACTGTTGGCAAAGGTGTTGCCATTTATCTGAACCATCGCTTACCAGACAGCCTGATTACTCAACGCATTATCGCTGTTTTTGGATTGTGTGCTGTACTGTTGAGCTAGTTCTATCCATTCTATAAATTAACCCACATAAGCTGGACACAACTTATGTGGGTTAATTTATGAAGTATGACATGGACTTTAAGCTGCGGCGGCATTGCCAAGAGTCGATTTAAACGCAAGTTCAGGATGTGAGCGCCAAACTGTCTAGACTATGCACTGATGGAGAGCTTCTTTAAGATATTCAAGTATGAGACTATCTACATTGAAAAGCATAAAGCGACTGAGACATTAGAAAAACAAATTCATGAGTAGTGCATTACTGTAATGATGAAAGAATTTAGCTTAAACTAAAAGGACTGAGCCCTGTACAATACAGGGCTCAGTCCTTGATCAAACTTAAACTGTCCAAGTCTAGAGGATCAGCTTATTAAGGGCGGTTTTTTCATCTTCACACTACTATAGGGCATAAGTAAAAATAACTTATACTCAATAGCAATCTTATTCAGCAGTATCAGTATCAGCAGCTTTCTTATTACGGCCACCGAATGCGCCAAAACGTTTGTTAAAGCTAGCAACACGACCTTCAGTAGAAGTTTTACGTTGCTCGCCTGTGTAGAACGGATGCGATGCACTTGAGATATCAAGTGGATAGTACGGATATTCTGTGCCTTCATACTCGCGAGTGGTTTTGGTCTTAACGGTTGAACGGGTTAAGAAATAAACGTCAGCATTAGTGTCATGGAACAAAACGTCATGATAGTCAGGATGGATATCTTTACGCATAATAATCTCTCTAGGTCCGATGCATGTCATCTAAATGATAGATAATCAGGATTGACATACGTAACTGAGGCACTAAGCACATATCTAAGGCTGGCAATCACGTCACTGGCTTATTCCAGCACACAACACCACACCTCTGCTTTCTTAGCCTTCCACAGCGGGAAAATTAAAGGGCGATTTTAACGGTTTTTGGACTTTGATGCAAGCCATCGAGCAATGACTATTAATAAAAGCGGCTTAAAGATTATGCTTAGTCGTCATTGCTACTTAGTTGTCATGGTCAAAAGTTCACATTGTTCTGTACAGCAAGATAAAGCAATACATCCGTTTGCATAACGCTACTGACTTTTGCACTGCGATACGTTATAAATGATGAATGATT
>RCMY010003035.1_pt1 | contig 15004 bp, 10 predicted proteins | sample 2041341 | NCBI WGS metagenome assembly RCMY01 (sample SAMN09708234, study PRJNA481090) | Marine sediment metagenome, whole genome shotgun sequencing project.
GCGCCTGGGTGTTGGTCGGTGGGTCGGCCACCAAGACGGCCGCCCGGGTGCATTGTCACCGCAACACCGTGCTGAACCGGATCCGCCGGATCGGTGGGCTGCTGGGGGTGGATCTGGCCGCCGAGACGCTGCCGGTCGACTTCGATCTGGCGTTGCGAGCCCACCGACTAGGTCTGAGCTGACCTCGCTGCCGTTGGGCGCAGAGCACAGTAAGAGGCCTCTGATCGTGTGCGCCTTGGGCATGGCGCACTCGGGGTGACCGGTGCCACACTGAAGCCTCGACGTCGGCGTTCGTCCGATGTTGGGAGCACCTTCAGCCCGTGCACCACCACGCAAACTCTTGGGGACGTGACGCATGTCGATTTCAGAACACCCGGGCACGCCGCAGACCGAAGGCCCCGCAGTAGCCTCCGGGCTCGGCCGCCGCAGCTTCATCGGGTACGTCGTCGCGGGAGCCACCCTCGTCACCGCCGCCGACCTCAGCCTCGCGAGAACGGCCAGCGCGTCCGCGGCCATCCCCTCGGGACCTCAGATCCCTGAGCTCTACGACCTCGAGGACCTTCAGACCGACGCCGCGCTTCCCACCTCGGCCATGATCAGCGTGCGGGTCAACGAGGACGGCACCGCATCCTTCGCCCTGCCCCGCGCCGAGGTCGGCCAGGGCATCACCACCTCGACGGCGATGATCATCGCCGAGGAGCTCGACCTGCCTGTCGAGAAGGTCAAGGTCACGTTGGCCCCGGCCCGCCCCGAGTTGATGTTCAACCAACTCACCGGTGGCTCCAACACCAGCGTCTCGACCTACACCCCCATCCGGGTTGCAGCCGCGATCGCGCGCAACGCCCTCCTCGCTGCGGCCGGCGCGCAGTTCGGGTACGCCGCGGACCGGCTCACCACCAAACAGGGCATCATCACCGCCCCCGACGGCCAGACCACGACGTACGGCGCGATCACGCGTCAGGCCGCCGCGTTCGTCACCAAGACCGTCGAGGTGACCCTGAAGAGCAGTGAGGAGTTCACCGTCCTGGGTCGTCCGCAGAACCGTGACGACGCGCTGGCCGCGGTCACGGGTCAGAAGGACTACACGATGGACCTGAAGAACCGTCGCGCCAAGCCCACCATGGTCTGCCGCCCGCCGACGCTGAACGGCTCCCCCAAGAGACTGCGCAACCGCAAGAAGATTCTGAGCATGCCGGGCGTCAAGCAGGTAGCCGTGATCGACACCGGCGTCGCGGTGCGCGCCTCCACGTTCGGTCAGTGCATCGACGCCATCCGCAGGATGAAGGTCGACTGGAACCCCGGCAGCGTCGAGGGGGAGAACGACAAGACGATCCTGGCTCGACTGCGCAAGGCCGAACTTCCGATGGCCGTCCCGAAGGTCGCGCTGCTCGCGGAGCAGATCGACCAGGACTTCGTCTTCACCTTCCGCAGCAGCGCCGCCCTGGAGCCGTACTGCGCCATCGCGGACGTCCGCAAGGACCGGGCCGAGATCTGGGCCGGCCTCAAGGTCCCGATCCTGGCTCAGCAGAACATCGCCAAGATCGTCGGACTGCCGCAGGACAAGGTCAAGGTCAATGTCGTCACCTCCGGCGGTTCCTTCGGGCACAAGCTGTTCGGCGACCACGCCATCGAGGCCGCCAAGATCTCCAAAGCCATGGGCAAGCCGGTACGCCTGATGTGGCACCGCGCCGACGAACCGCGGCAGGGCCGCCTCCACCCCATGGTCACCTCGCGGATCCGCGCGACGATGCTGGCCGGGCAGGTGCTCTCCTTCGAGCAGCGCAACACCAGCGTCGTCACCGACTTCAGCCACGGACTTGGCGAGATCATCACCCAGACCATTGATGAGACCCCCGTCGCGCCGCAGCTCGGCGGCTTCGGGTTCTCGCAAACGATCTTCGCCCTCACCCAGGAGTTGCCCTACAACTTCGGCCTCGTCACCCAACTCCTCAACGAAACCGACGACCGGTTCAACACCGGCAGCATGCGCAACATCTACTCGCCGGACACCGCGGTGGCCAGCGAACTGGTGATCGACATGATGGCCAAGAAGGCTGGCATGGATGCGCTGGAGTTCCGGCTCAAGCACATCAAGAACACCAAGGTGCGCAAGGCTCTGGAGAAGGTCGCCGAAGAGGGCAACTGGGGTCGCAAGATGCCGGCCAACATGGCGCAGGGCATCGCCGTCCACAGCGAGTACAAAGGCGCCACCGCGGTCCTCGTCGAGATCGACAACCGACCGGCGACGGTCAACCGCAAGATTCGCAACGCCGTCACCGGTCCGCGGGTCACCAAGGCTCACCTCGCGGTCGACGCGGGGTTGGTGCTGAACCCCCGCGGCCTGGAGGCGCAGATGCAGGGTGGCTTCATGGACGGCCTGGCCCTGACGCTGACGAGCAGTTGTCACCTCATCGATGGGCGCTTCATCGAAGCCAGCTGGGACAACTACTTCTACACGCGCCAGTGGAATGTGCCCAAGGACCTACAGATCCACATCTTGAAGGGCGAATCGGATCAACCCGGAGGAGCCGGCGAAGCTGGGGTGCCCGCCGCGGCGGCTGCGGTTGCGTGCGCGTACGCCCGAGCAACCGGAACGGTCCCCACCGTCTTCCCGATCAACCACGGCAAGGTGTCGTTCAAACCCAAGTCGTTCATCCCGCCCGTACCCCCGTCGCCGTCCAACGGCCTGCGGTTCGCCCGCTGAGGACTGGAGAAAAACAATGCCTAAGCAAACCTTCATCCTCAACGGCAAACGCGTCAAGGTGAACGTCAAGAACAACCTGCGGGTGCTGTGGGTCCTGCGCGACAAACTCGGCGTCACCGGTCCGAAGTACGGCTGCGGGATCAACGTGTGTAAGGCCTGCACCTCTCACATCAACGGCAAAGCCTTCAACCCGTGCTCGGTCAAGATCAAGGACATCAAGAAGGGCGATCGGATCGACACCATCGAGGGGCTACCCAAGACGGTCAACAAGCCCTTGCACCCGATGCAGCAGGCCTGGATCGATCGCGACGTCGCCCAGTGCGGCTACTGCCAGCCCGGCCAGATCATGGCCGCTGTGGCCCTGGTCAAACGAGTACGCCGTCAGGGTCGTGAGATCCAGGACAGCGACCTGGACACCATCCGCAACATCTGCCGCTGCGGCACCTACACCCGGATCCGGGAAGCCATCGAAGAGGGCGCTCGCGGCATGTAGGTCACCGTCATCCTGACTCACCCCACCCCCCGGTGAGCTCCTACCGTCGGCTGGCATCCCCGGCCGACGGTAGGACCACTCGGAAGGTGCTCCCCACGTCGAGGGTGGACTCGACCTCCACTCGCCCATGGTGGCGTTGCGCGATCCGGGACACGATCGCGAGTCCGAGTCCGGTCCCGGGTTGGGATAGCGCGCGCGGGTTGGTGCTGCGAAAGAACTCGGTGAACAGTTCCGCCTGATCGGCATCGCTGATCCCGAACCCCTCGTCGCTGACGGTGACCTCGACTTGGTGGTCGTGCGCCGCGGTCGTGATGGTGATGTGCCCCCCGTCGGGGGTGTACTTCACGGCGTTGCTCAACAGGTTTCCGATGAGGCGATCGAGCTCCTCCGGGTCACCCCACGCGATCACAGGTTGGTTGCTGTGGGTGATGGTGAGGTGCTGGCCGCGCTGTTGAAGCGTGACCGCTACCTGGTCAGCTACGTCGACGACCGTCTGGTTCAGGTCGACCTCGGTCTCCTCCAGGGGGTGGCGCGGGTCGCCGACCTGAGCGAAGACCAGCAGGTCCTCGACCACGCGGGTCAGCCGTTGGGTGCTTCGCCCAACGACGTCGAGGGAGTTGCGGGCTCCATCGGGGATAGCGGCATCGTTCGCGGTGAGTTCCACATGACCCACGATCGTGGCCAGGGGGTTGCGCAGGTGGTGGGACATCATCGAGATCAGGTCGCTCTTGTAGGCGTCGAGTTCCCGTAGGTCGTCGACCAGTTGCCGCTCGACGCTGAAGGCTCGTGCGTTGAGGACGGCTCGACCGAGATCCTGTCCGATCTCGGCGGCGGTGATCTCCTCCTCAGGGGTCCAGGCGGGAGAGCCTTGACCCCGGCCCAGGACAACGTGCCCCAGGCACTGGTTGCCTGCACCGATCGGAGCGAGGAGCGCCCGGCCCCAACCGAAGGCGGTCAGCAGCGTCACCAACTTGCCGTATTCGCGCTCGGAGGCAATCAGCGGATCGCGTCTGGTCACCGACACCTGACCCACTCGTCGAGCGGCCCAGAGTTGGTGGGAAAGCCGGTGGATGAGGGAGACGACCTCTTCCTCAGCCCCGAGGTTGGGTGTCCCGGCCTCGGGGAAGTCCTCCGTCGGGTAGGTGCGGATCCGGGCGGCGATGGCGTCGAAGCCCTGAGCGAGGGGGATTGTGCAGCTCTCCAGGGCGTCGTCAAGGTCGAGTTGAGCGCTCGCGGTGCGGACGACTTCTCGAGCGACCTCGGCCAAGCGAAGTCGCTCGTTGGATTCGGCTAGGTCCTCGGCGCGACGCAGCGCCCGCTGGGCCTGGTCAGCCAGCCGGTGCAGACTCCGATGCTGTTCGAGGTCGTTGACGTCGTGGAGGTCTCCGTAAGTCCCCTGGCTCGTCGCGAGAACCAGAAGACCGCGCGGGAGATCCGCACTGTTGGTCAGGGCTCGGACCAGCAGCACCGTCGTGCCGGGTCCGTCCACTCTGCCGAACGGAGTCTCGGGAAGGGGTTGTGCGGGGGCGAGTAGTTGCTGCGCCGACTGCTTGGCCTGTGACTGCGTCCCCTCGGAGGCAGCGCCTACCGCCACGATGGGGAACGCGCCGTCGTGCTCGTTGAATCCCCAGACCGCCGCATAGGTGAGGTCAGCCAGCCGGGCCTGGCTCGCAGAGAGGGTCACGCCCAGGGCTTCGGTGAGGACGGTGGCGGGACCGCGCGACCGGCTGTGACCCGAAGGGTCGTTCGAAGGGGTAGCGCCGAGTGTCATCGTGACCCCAAACGGGTGCGATCGACGTTGGACCGCACCCCGAATCCGGGTCGGATCGCCGGAGGAACGTTGGGGGAGTCGGCGTCGGCGTGCTCACGGGGCAGGGTGATCGTGAAGGTGCTTCCTTGTCCGAGGATCGACTTCACGCGGATGCTGCCTCCATGTTGCTTGGCAACCCGGGAGGCGATACTCAGGCCGAGGCCACTGCCCACGATCTCCGTCACGGTTGGGTCCGAGGAACGAAAGAACTCGTTGAAGATCAGGCCCTGATCCTCGAACGAGATCCCGAGGCCCTGGTCAATGACCTCCAGGATCACATCGCTTCCCCGGATCTTGACCTGCACCTCAATGTGCTCACCGCCGTAGTGCATCGCGTTGTCCAGCAGGGCGGCCATCATGCGTGTCAGATCAGTCTCGTTGCCCTGGACGGTGATCCCACCGGGCGCGACGAGCCGAACCGCCGGCGCGTCCGGATCGTTGGTCGCACGGTCCAGAGCCCGGCTGGTGAGCTGGCCCAGGTCAACCGAGGCGAGCGTGCGGCGAGCCCCGGAGTCCACTTGGGCAAGAAGAAGCAGATCGTCGACCAGACCGGTCAATCGTTGAGTGGACCGATCCATAGCCGCGATCGAGAGTTGCGTAGCGGGGGACAGTTCCTCGAATCCAGCGAGGAGTTCGAGGTGCCCCATGATCGCGGTGAGCGGATTCTTCAACTCGTGCGACACCGTGGCGATGAGTTGGGACTTGTAGGCGTCCAGGGTCTGAAGATCCTCGATCAGATGCCGCTTGGTTTCGAAGGCGCGAGCGTTCAGGATGGCCGCGCCAAGATCGCGCCCGATGTCCAGTGCGCTGACCGTCTCAACCCGGCTCCAGTAGGGGTCCTCGGGCCAGCGACCCAGGACGAGGATGCCGAAGGTGTCCTGGCCCGCGCCCAAGGGGACAAACATGACCGAGGCGATTCCTAGGCTGCCGAGGAACTGCGTGATGGAGTCGTGTTCGACCGGCGACAGGATCGGGTTCGGCGCGTAGTCGGCACCCAACACCGCAGCCTCCTGCTGCGACCAGAGATCCGTCGCTGCGTGCCGCGCGATCGCCACGATCTCCGGGGGGATGTCCAGGAGTGATCCGTCGGCGAACACGGCCTGACCGCGCTCGGTCCCGTGGGCATCGAAGACCTGGATCCAGGTGCCGAGGGATCGAAAGCCGAGGACGAGCGGCTCCCGGCACTCCTCGAGCACCTTCTCCAGGGTGGGTTGGCTGGAGGCGGTCCGCACCAGGTGTCGGGCGGTCTCGATCAGTCGGACCTGCTGGGCGTGCTCGTCGCGCTGGATCGCGCTACGGAGGGCTCGCTCGGCGTGCTCGGCGTACCGGTCCAAGAGATCTCTCGTCTTCGGGCCGGGGCGCAGCCCGTCGAGGGGTCCGTCGGTCGACAGAAGCCCGATGAGTTCACCCTCCTGGGAGTACAACGGTGCGAAGAGCAGGTCGTCGTTGTGCCAGGCGCCGGGTCGGTCGTCGTGGACGGACTCGGACCGCCACCCCCATGCGGGGATGTCGAGTTCCACCCGATCATGGGGCACGAAACGGAAGCGACCCCAGGTCTCCGCCCGCTCGAGCTCGGCGAGAATCAGCGGTGCGGGGGTGCGTGCACCGAGCAGTCGCTCAGCAATCTCCGGGCGGTCGCTGGACACCGTCACGGTAGTCATGATGTCGCCCCGAATGGCGTTGATCACCGCCACGCCGAAGCCGACTGTTTCCGTCACCGAGTCGGCGAGTTGTTGCAGGATCTCCCGCGAGGCACGGTCGGACCACTGGGCGGCGTCCATTCGCGCCGTACCCAGCTCCCCCTTGCCCGTGCGTTCCATCACTCTCCGTGCCCTGTTAAGCCCGACGCGTCCACCGCCCCGGTTCCTGCCCAGCCTAATCGGGAATGCCGGTATTGAACGCGGATCGCGCTCTCCGGTGCCCAGTCTCCTAGACTCCGAGGGTGCCCTACCTCAGTAGCACCGGATCTGTGCCACCTGCCCGACCAGTTCGAACCGGCGGAGATGGGCGCCTCACCGACGCTCTGGATCCCCAGGATCAGGGCCCCCAGGACGCCTGCGGCGTCTTCGGAGTGTGGGCTCCGGGCGAGGATGTCGCCAAGCTGACGTACTTCGGCCTCTACGCCTTGCAGCACCGCGGTCAGGAGTCTGCGGGCATCGCGGTCAGCAACGGGCGCCAGATCTTGGTCTACAAGGACATGGGGCTGGTCTCCCAGGTCTTCGATGAGACGACCCTGGACTCCCTCAAGGGCCACCTCGCGATCGGACACTCCCGCTACTCCACCACCGGGGCCAGCACCTGGCAGAACGCCCAGCCCACCTTCCGTCCCTCCTCAGAGGGGTCGATCGCCCTGGGGCACAACGGCAACCTGATCAACACCCACGATCTCGCCCAGCAGGTGGCGGATCTGCCCAGCGACCCGGATGAACTCGACATCCACGCCAGGGATCTGGAGTCGTCGACCAACGACACCGGTCTCGTCACCGCACTTCTGGCCCATCACCCGGGCGCCACCCTCGAAGAACGTGCCCTCGAGGTGCTTCCGACCGTGTCCGGCGCCTTCTCCTTCGTGTGGATGAACGAGAACACCCTCTTCGCTGCCCGCGACCCGCAGGGCATCCGTCCACTCGTACTGGGCCGGCTGGATCGAGGTTGGGTGGTGGCCAGTGAGGACGCCGCCCTCGCCACCATCGGCGCCAGCGTCGTGCGTGAGGTCGAGCCCGGCGAGATGATCGTCATCGATGAGCAGGGTCTGCGCTCGCACACCTTCGCCGAGCCGGCCCGCAAGGGCTGCGTCTTCGAATACGTCTACCTGGCCCGGCCCGACGCTCGGATCGCTGGCCGCAGCGTGCACGAGGCTCGCGTCGAGATGGGCCGACTGCTCGCCCGCGAGTTCCCGGTCGATGCCGACATGGTGATGCCGGTCCCCGAATCAGGCACCCCAGCGGCGTCCGGGTACGCCGAGGAAAGTGGCATCCCGTTCGGTCAGGGATTCGTCAAGAACGCCTACGTTGGCCGGACCTTCATCCAACCCAGTCAGACCCTGCGTGAGCTTGGCCTGCGACTGAAACTCAACGCCCTGGAGCACATGATCCGGGGCCGACGGATCGTCGTCGTTGACGACTCGATCGTGCGCGGCAACACCCAGCGGGCCCAGGTTCGGATGCTGCGCGAAGCCGGCGCCGCCGAGGTCCATGTGCGGATCTCGAGCCCCCCGGTGAAGTGGCCCTGCTTCTACGGCATCGACTTCGCCACCCGTGCCGAGCTCATCGCCAACGGCCTGGACCCCGCGGAGATCGCCGCCAGCGTCGGAGCCGACAGCCTGGGTTACATCTCCCTGGAAAACATGATCGAGGCGACGGGGCAACCCCAAGAATCCCTGTGCATGGCGTGCTTCACCGGTGAGTACCCCATCGAGTTGCCCGATGAGAGCCTGCTCGGCAAGCACCTGCTGGAGATGAGTCTCGCCAGCCCCACCCTGGGCAAGGCCCTGCCTGTCCTGAACAACCCGTGAGAGAAGGGGTTCGACGATGAACGACGCCTATGCCCGTGCCGGGGTATCCATTGAGGCCGCCGACGTGGCGATCGAGCTGATGAAGGGCTCGATCGAACGAGCCCGACGACCGGAGATGATCGGCGGGTTGGGCGGCTTCGCCGGGCTCTTCGACGCCTCGGCGCTGACGGCGTACAAGCGCCCCATCCTGTCCACGTCGACCGACGGGGTCGGCACGAAGGTCGCGATCGCGCAGGCGATGGATGTCCACGACACCATCGGGATCGACCTCGTCGGCATGGTCGTCGACGACCTGGTGGTCTGCGGTGCCGAGCCGCTGTTCATGACCGACTACATCGCCACCGGCAAGGTCGTGCCGGAGCGGATCGCCGCGATCGTCAAGGGCATCGCCGAGGGCTGCATCATGGCCGGCTGCGCCCTGATCGGCGGCGAGACCGCCGAACACCCCGGTCTGCTGGCCCCCGACGAGTACGACGTCGCAGGCGCGGCTACCGGTGTGGTCGAGGGCGAGGACCTGCTCGGACCCGGCCGGGTCCGCCCCGGCGACGCCGTGATCGCGATGCAGTCCAGCGGCCTGCACTCCAACGGCTACTCCTTGGTGCGGCACGTGCTGCTGGCCTCGACGGCCGACGGTGGCGCCGGTTGGTCCTTGGACCGCGACGTCGCGGAACTCGGTCGGACCCTGGGTGAGGAACTCCTCGAACCGACCCGCATCTATGCCAAGGCCTGCCTGGCGCTCGCCAAGGCGACCGAGGTCCACGCGATGTCGCACGTGACCGGTGGTGGCCTGGCGGCCAACCTTGCGCGCGTCCTGCCCGTCGAGCTCAAGGCCACCCTGGAGCGCGGCACGTGGTTGCCCCAACCCATCTTCGACCTCGTGCGCAACGTGGGATCGGTGAGCCAGCCCGACCTCGAGGCGACCCTCAACTGCGGTGTCGGCATGGTCGCCATGGTCCCGCCGTCCTCGGTGGACGACGCGTTGGCCGCGCTGGAGGAGCAGGGCATTAAGTCCTGGGTCGTCGGCGAAATCGGTGCGGATCCCGCCCAGTCCGCCACGGTGGAACTGGTCGGCCAACACCCCGGCTGGTGACCTGAGAGGGTTAATTCGACCCGGCGCCGTGGCGGATTGCTCACATAAGTGGCACCGGATGTGCGGGAACAGCCAGGCAGCAGGTAGCGTTCACCCTACGAGAATGTAATCCGAGATCAGTCCCGGGTGCCACGGTGCCCCGGCCAAGTGTGCGAGGGGGCTGGACCCTATGGGCCGCGGCCGAGCGAAAGCTAAGCAGACCAAGGTCGCTCGCGACCTGAAGTACCGGACTCACGAGACGGACTTCGGGGCTCTGGCGAAGGAACTGCACGGGGAGTCGTCGGACTCTGTCGGCAGTTCCGTCGATACCGATGATCAAGAGGACGACACATACAACGACCTCCGCTGACGGCCCCTTGAGGGCCGCCAACAGAGGTCGACGGTTGAGGGTCGGTCAGTCGAGTTTCAGGGCAACCACAGGTTGCGCAGTCGGCTGACCTCTCGCATCCGCTGTTCCGCGACGCGGTCAGCGGCGATGGCGGGTGGGACACCGTCACGTTCGGCGCGCGCGAACACTGCGCGGGTCGTGTCGTAGATGTGGCTCGCCCGTTCCTTGGCACGCGCGAAGGAGAAGTCGCCTTCGCGCTCGTCGGCGACCTGGATGAGTCCACCGGCGTTCACGCAGTAGTCCGGGGCGTAGAGGATGCCGCGCTCCTCGAGGGCCTTCTCCACGCCGGGATGAGCCAACTGGTTGTTGGCTGCGCCGCACACGATGCGTGCGGAGAGGACGTCGACGACCTCGTCGGTCAGTGCCCCACCGAGGGCACAGGGGGCGTAGATGTCGAGCTCGCTGTTGACCAGTGCGTCGGTCGACTCAGCGACCCGCACCTCGGGGTGGGCAGCGACGACCGCGGCGACTGCGGGGGCGAACACGTCGGTGATGATCACCCGGGCGCCCTCCTCGAGAAGATGTTCGACCAGGTGTCGACCGACCTTGCCGACGCCGGCGACTCCGACGGTGCGGTCGGCCAAGCTGTCGCTGCCCCAGGCGGTGTGGGCCGCGGCGCGCATCCCCTGGAACACGCCGTACGCCGTGAGGACAGAGGAGTCCCCGGCGCCGCCGTGGGCGGTGGTGCGACCGGTGACGAACCGCGTCTCGCGGCCGATGTGGTCCATGTCGGCTGAGAAGGTCCCGACGTCGCAGGCCGTGTAGTAGCGGCCGTTGAGCGACTCCACGAAGCGCCCGTAGGCGCGCAGCAGCGGCTCGGACTTCAAGGCGGCGGGGTCGCCGATGATGACAGCTTTGCCGCCACCGAGGTCGAGGCCGGCCAGCGCCGCCTTGTAGGACATACCGCGCGAGAGGTTGAGAACATCCTCGATCGCTTCGGCCGTGCTGGGGTAGGGGTAGAAGCGGGTCCCGCCCAGGGCCGGGCCCAGTGCCGTGGAGTGGATCGCGATGATCGCGCGCAGACCGGTGGCGGAGTCGTTGGCGAACACCACCTGCTCGTGGTCGGCGGCCATCTCGAACAGGTCGGGCGCGGCGGGTGCTGAGGAAGCTGACGTGGCAGACATCGATGGTGTCCGTTCTGGTGGGTGGTCCGGTCGCATGGGTGACGATCGGTCTGGTCAGGCCGCAGGGGTGGCGCGGCTCACACGGCCAGACTACGCCCGAGGGCGCCGTCAGCACGAGATGTCGCCGAGCCGCGGGTGCGACAAGATGGGTCGGGAGCCGTCCGTATCGACTCAGTGGTCGGTGTAGGTGGCACGCCAACGAGCACAGGAGCAGAAGCCATGGAAGCCTCGCCACAGGTCACGATCAAGTCGGCTCAGGGCAGGTGGATCCTCACGGCGTCCATCCTCGGATCAGGCTTGGCCGGCATTGATGCGACGGTCGTGAATGTCGCTCTGCCCGCCATCGGCCAAGACCTTGACTCGCCGTTCTCGGGCCTGCAGTGGACGGTGACTGCCTACACCCTGACGCTGGCGTCGTTCATCCTGTTGTGCGGATCGTTGGCGGACCTCTTCGGCCGACGGCGCATTTTCATCATCGGGGTGGTGTGGTTCGCGACCGCCTCCCTGCTGTGCGGGTTGGCTCCGTCGATTAACACCCTGATCGCGGCGCGGGCGTTGCAGGGGGTGGGTGCGGCCCTGTTGACGCCAGGGAGCCTGGCCATGATTCAGGCGTCCTTCGTGCCGGAGGACCGGTCCAGGGCGATCGGGACCTGGTCGGGGCTCTCCGGGGTGGCGATGGCCATCGGACCCTTCCTCGGAGGATGGTTGGTGGAGACGGTCTCGTGGCGCTGGATCTTTCTGATCAACGCCCCCCTGGCGGTCATCGTCGTAGCGATCGCCTGGCGGCAGGTGCCCGAGACCCGCGACCCCGCCGCCGCCCGGAGGATCGACGTACCAGGTGCGGCGCTGGGTGTGTTGGCCCTGGGCGGCATCACCTACGCGTTGGTGGAACAACCCGAACGCGGGTTGGGATCCTGGCCGGTGACCACGGCGGCCCTGCTCGGTGTGCTCGCGCTGATGGGGTTCATCGTCGTGGAGCGCACCACCCGCCACCCGATGCTGCCGTTGACGATGTTCTCCAACCGGCAGTTCTCTGCGGCCAACCTGGTGACCTTCACGGTGTACGGCGGGTTGGGGGCGGTGTTCTTCCTGCTCGTGCTGCAGCTGCAGATCGTCGCGGAATTCCGGCCGATCGCGGCGGGGGTGGCGATCCTGCCCATCACCATGATCATGCTGGTGCTCTCCGCTCGGTCGGGGCAGTTGGCCTACCGGATCGGTCCGCGGCTCCAGATGAGTGTGGGCCCGGTCATCTGTGCGGTGGGTCTGTGGCTGATGCTCCGGATCGGACCGGGGGCGTCGTACGTCGTGGACGTGTTGCCGGGTGTCGGGGTCTTCGGGTTCGGGCTGGCGGTAATGGTGGCGCCACTTACGGCCACAGCGCTGTCAGCCGCCCCGGACAAGCACGCCGGCCTGGCTTCGGGCGTCAACAACGCTGTGGCCCGCGCCGCTGGTCTGATGGCGATCGCGGTGCTGCCGCAGGTGGCCGGGATCTCCGGCTCGGACTACGCCGTCCCGGCAGAATTCGACGCCGGCTTCGAGCGGGCGATGATCGCCGCGATCGTGCTGCTGCTCTTCGGCGCGGCGGTCGCGGCGGTCGCGATCTCGAACGACGCGCTGGAGGAGGAGCCGGAAGGACATCCCACCACCCACTGTGGGGTGGGCGGTCCTCCGGCACAGATCAACTGTCCTGACGAGGTCGTGAGCTGAGCGGGGCCGGCAACAGGGCCCCGCGAAGAGGGTCCGAAATTGCCAGCAGGCCACCGGTGGGGGGTGCGGTGGCCTGCTGTCGTTTTTGTGGGGGGAGGTCTAGCGGGTGGTGCTGAGTCAGGCGGCCTGCTGGCCGTCGTGACGTGCTTCGGGGGTGTAGTTCAGCGCGATCATCATGTCGAGCAGTTCAAGGGCGGTCGGCTCGTCGGCGAGGACCGTGGTGCGACCGCTCTCCTGCGTCCAGTCGCCCGGTGCGAAGACCGCCGGGATCGACTCCGAGGGAGTGCGGGTGGTCGAGAGGTTCACGCCTCGGGGAATCGACCGGCGGCGACGCTCGTCGCGGTCGGCCCGCACCAGCATGGACACGTGGTGGGTCTCGGCGAACTCGCAGATCGACTCGATCAGGGGGAGCGTGTCGTCGGAGATGTGGGCCAGGGCCTCGGACTCACTGATGCGCTCGGCAATCACAGCGCTGAGGGTGCGGGCGTCGTACTTCTTGATCCAGGCGTACATCGTGAAGGGGGTGTAGCCCAGCTCCGTGGCACCGTTACGGGTGTGGGCGACCTCGTCGAGGTCCAGACCCGCTTCGGTCAGCATCCGGCTGATGTCACCGGAGTTGACGTCTTGGGGGTTGCGGGAGAGGTAGCGGGCTCGTCGGGTGGAGTCCATGTCCCTGGTACGAGCGGTCGCCGGGCCGGAGACCGCAGCCGTGAGGCCAGCAGCGGCGACGAGGCCGACGATGATGAGTGCAGGGAGCATGTCCCCTCCTTTCGAAGGGGCCGGGGATCGCCGGCGGCTGCGGGTGCAACCTGGGGGGTGAACGATCCCGACCGTGGGGGAGTGCTGTTGAGAAGTAATCTCTCATGTGGCAATTGATCTGTCACGTGTTACCCAAAAGTGGATAAAGCGGTCTAGACCCCGGCGTGTTGTTACCGTTCTGTGGATTTCGGTAGCAATGGCGAGGGAATGCCCTAGTTGCTGGGGTTTCCGGACGGGGAGTCGGTTGTACGCCCGCGCGCAACCGGTGCCGAGTCGATCGGCTAAGTGAGCGAAACCACACCGCTCCGGGCGAACACCACGTCCCCGTGGCTGCCGTACCCCACCACGCGACCGCCGTACGTCGTCCCGTCGAAGCCGACCATCACGAGGCCGCCGTCGGGGGTGGGGACGAGCGTGGGCCACGGGATGTTCGTCGGGTACGGCGCGGTGAGGGTGCCGATCTCGAGCAGGTCGAGGTCGAAGACCGGATAGCGCTCGCGTAGACCGCGGGAACTCTCGGGGCCGTCGCTGGCCAGGAGGCGCCAGGTCCCGTCGATTTGAGCCAGCGTCGGGCCTTCGGTGGAGCGCCGCTCCGTGGCGGAGCCGCGGAGGGTGAGGTCGTCCAGCGTGGGGCCGGTCGCGAGGACGGGGTGAAACCGGAAGAACTTCGAGGCGCTGACGTAGGCCACCAACCAGCCCTCCTCGGTCCGCACCAGGTGCGGATCCCACACGGCGACCGAGGTCAGGTCATCGGTGGGAAGGGGCAGTGGTTCAGTGTCGAGCACGTGCGTGCCTACGGAGAGGTCCTGGGTCGAGGTGGCGAGAGTGACGGTGACGGTGGCGTCCGGACTCCGCTGGTCGAAGTCGCCCCAGGTGCTGGTGGCGATCAACCAGCGGTCGCCGTCGCGGATCAGGTGCGAGGCGTGGTCGCCGAAGACACCTGGACGCTCGGGCCGCCGGAAGAACAGGTCGGCCCGGTGGTCGAGTTCGAGGGTCGTGGTGTCGAGCGACCAGACGGACGTGTGGGCGGTGTCGAAGAAGCCTGGGCCGGCGCTGGTGGCGGTGAGTAGCACGCGCTCCCGCCCCTCAGTCGGGTAGTACGCCGATCCGTCGGCGTGGGTGACTAGTCGAAGGTCACGCAGTCCGAGTTGTCCGAACGCCCCGGCCCGCACTCCGGCGATCACTCCATCGGAGGCTGAGGTCAGGCCCGCTAGCCAGGTCTCGTCCCGGGGGTCGACCGGGGTGTCGAGGTCGCGGGTGAGGTCGACCCGACCGCGCAGCACCCAGGTGCCCTCGAGACTCCACACGCCGAGGTGTCCGCCGGTCAGGGTGAGCCCCATCGCGGTCGGCTGCTGCTGGGGCTTGCCGCTGCGGCGACTGCGTAGTTGCGTGATTGCGCCCGCGACGGTCACGTC
>RCMY010003036.1_pt1 | contig 15003 bp, 13 predicted proteins | sample 2041341 | NCBI WGS metagenome assembly RCMY01 (sample SAMN09708234, study PRJNA481090) | Marine sediment metagenome, whole genome shotgun sequencing project.
GACCCGCTCGAGCGGGTCCGATCCTCGAGGTCTCGTTTCTGGCGATGCTCGGAATGAGGCGGGTTTTCCTGGCGGAGCTCGATCGACCCGCCACTAGCCGTTCGTCGCTTCGCTCCTCTCTTCCGGGGTTGCTCGCTTCGCTCCCAACATCCGACGCTCCGCTAGCTGGTGGTGAGTCGAAGCTCGGCTCGGCGCGCCTTGAGGATCCGGCGCCGCTGACGTTCCGAGGCTCCGCCCCACACGCCGTGATCGATGCGGGCATCGAGGGCGTACTCGAGGCACGTTGATTGCACGGGGCAGGTGGCACAGATCTTCTTCGCCACTTCGACGCCAACGCCGTCGCTGGGGAAGAAGACCGCCGGCGGGTGGTTGTTGCAGTTTCCTTCGGCCATCCAATTGGTGTCCATGATTGTTCAGACGCTCGGAATCGTCATTTGGTTCCCATGCGGTGAGAAAGATTTCCCAACGTGACCAATGTCAATGGGCCCCCCGACTCATTTCACCCGATCGATCGAGGACTGACGCCGGAGAAACGTGGCAGTTCAGCGGCCCCCCAGGGCCGAGGAACGACGCTACCCTGGCGACCATGTCTGATGTCGAGACGCTCGAAGAAGCGCCAGCCCCGGTAGCCCACGTTTCGATCGTGTATACCGGGCCAGTGTCTCCGCACTGGGAAATGCATCGCCATTTCGGCGACTCGACGATGCTCGATGAGTTCTGGACTCGCGTCACCGCCCGATTGTTGTTGCTGCCCCGTCACGATCCACAGTTCCGACGCAACCGTGAACGGGTGAACCGTGATGCCGAGCGGGAATTGATCCGGGTCGATTGGGATCTCGGCGACGAGCCTCCATCTCGCCGCCAGTGACCCTCCCGAGGGCGAACTGATGCGGGTCGTTGGTGTCGATCTCGGGGGAACGAAGGTGCTTGCCCGCATCGTCGACACCGAAACGGGCTGGTCGGAGGGTCGGGCCAAGGCCCAGACACCTCGTACCGGGCCCGCCGACGTCCTCGACGTCGTCGTCAAGGCGGTTCGATCGCTCGATGGTTGGGAAGAGGCCGACGCCATCGGCATCGGGCTGCCCGGCCTGGTCGGCGCCGATGGTGTCGTCAGCCGTTGTCCGAACATCGCGGGCTGGGACAACCCCGTTGCCGTGAGCGCGACACTGGCTTCAGCACTTGGCAAGCCGGTGGCGGTTGGCAACGATGTCAATTGCGGGGCGTTGGCCGAACATCGTGTCGGTGCAGGTCAAGGAGTTGCTGATCTGCTGGCGGTCTTCGTCGGGACCGGTGTCGGAGGAGGCCTCGTTCTCGATGGTCATGTCCGCTCTGGTGCTCGGGGAATGGCCGGGGAGATCGGCCATATCACGGTGGAGCCCGGCGGGCGCCTGTGCGGCTGTGGCGGCCGCGGCCACCTCGAGGCCTACGCAGGAAAGGCAGGGCTCGAACGCGAGATACGCGCCCGGGGCGAACAGGGTGTGACCTCCATGCTCGTCAGGCAGGCCGCTGACGGTCCCATCAAGTCTCGGCACCTGGCCAAGGCGATCGAAGCCGATGACGAACTTGCCCATGAGCTCTTGAGCGACGCGGCCGACGCCATCGCCCAAGGCATCGGCAATGTTGCAACCATGATCGATCTGCAACGCATCGTGCTTGGCGGAGGGGTGATCGACAAGTTCGGCGACTGGTTCGTCGCCAAGATCAACACCAGCAACGATTTCGGTGGTTTCGGACCATCGGTGTGCGAACTGCGACTGGCCGAACGACTCGACGATGCCGGCGTGGTCGGGGCGGCAATGCTCGCCGGTGATCAATTCGCCTGAACGCGCTCTGGTCGCCTGTTCTGCCGAGCGCGTCGTCACCTGGGCGACCGGCACAGGAAGTCCTTCGATTGAACGATGTTGCGTCGGGTACACCAGGTGCTTCACTTGAACGAGTCCCGAAGGAGCTGACGACAGATTGTGTTGGAACATCACGACGACATCGAGACATCGAGCCGATTCACGAATCGAGAGCTGTCTTGGCTGGATTTCAACGCTCGAGTCCTGGCCCGAGCCGAAGACCCATCGGTTCCCGAGCTGGAACGACTGAAGTTCTGCGCGATCTACGCGTCGAATCTCGACGAGTTCTACATGGTCAGGGTGGCCGGCTTGAAGGATCAGGTGGCGGCCGGGATCACTCGCACTCCGCCTGACGGCTACACACCGCTGGCACAGCTCCGACAGATCAAGCGGGTCGCCGACAAGCAGCTCCTCCGACTCGAGAGCGTCCACGTCGATACCCTGCGGACCACGCTGGCCGACAAGGGCGTCCACATCATCGACTGGGACGAACTCGATACCGCTGAGCGGGCGTTCGCCGCCATCGAGTTCGAGAACCGAATCTTCCCGATCCTCACGCCGCTGGCGGTCGATCCAGGACATCCGTTTCCGTATATCTCGAACCTGTCACTGAATCTGGCGGTGCAGGTGTTCGATCCGGCGGCTGGTCGTCAGCGCTTCGCCCGGCTGAAGGTCCCGCCGTCGATCGCGCGTTTTCTTGCGTTGCCATCGGGTCGTTTCGTTGCTCTCGAGCAAGTCATCGCCGCATACGTCGATCAGCTGTTCCCTGGCTTCAACGTGACGGGGGCGTGGCCGTTCCGAGTCACGCGCAACGCCGACATCAGCCTCGAGGACGAAGGGGCCGAAGACCTTCTGGAAGCGGTTGAGCTCGAGCTTCGGCGCCGACGTTTCGGCCGCGCCATTCGCCTGCAGGTCGATCACACGATGCCACCCGAGATCATGACGCTGCTCCTGCGAGAACTCGATCTCGAGGGTGACGACGTCTATCACTATCGGGGCCTGATCGACTGCACTGGCTACTGGCAGCTCGTTGCCCTTGATCGGCCCGATCTCACGATCGACTCCTACAAGGGGATCGTGCCGATGGAGCTGCAGGGAGTCGAGACGCCATCAGACTTCTTCGCCAGGATTCGCAACAGCGACATTCTCCTTCATCATCCCTACGATTCGTTCTCGGCTTCGGTCAGCGAGTTCGTTCGGTCGGCCGCCAACGATCCCATGGTGCGTGCCATCAAATTGACGATCTACCGGACTTCGGGTGACTCACCGATCGTCCAGTCGCTGATCCAGGCAGTCGAGCAAGGTAAGGAGGTTGCAGTACTGGTCGAGGTCAAGGCTCGTTTCGATGAGCAGGCCAACATCGAATGGGCACGACGCCTCGAAGAAGCGGGTGTCCACGTCGCCTACGGCCTCGTCGGACTCAAGATCCACTGCAAGACGGCGCTCGTCGTACGAGAAGAACACGATGGTCTGCGGCGCTACTGCCACATCGGTACCGGAAACTACAATCCCAGAACGGCCACGATCTACGAAGACCTCGGACTCCTCACCGCCAACCCCGAGATCGGCGACGACCTCAGCCAGTTGTTCAACTTCCTGACCGGTTACGGCAATCGAGTCACGTTCGACAACCTGTTGGTCGCTCCGTATTCGCTTCGCAGCGGTATCGCGGCGCTGATCGAGAACGAGCGTTCGGTACCCGAGGGGCAGGGCCACATCGTGCTCAAGCTCAACAGCCTGGTCGACGCCGTCTTGATCGAGTCGCTCTATCTCGCCAGCCAGGATGGTGTCTCGATCGATCTCGTCGTTCGCGGCATCTGCTGCCTCCGCCCGGGAATCCCGGGGTTGTCGGAGAACATCCGAGTTCGCTCGATCGTCGGCCGCTACCTCGAGCATTCGAGGATCTTCTATTTCGCCAACGGTCAGGGACCCGGCAGGCCGAGCTACTACATCGGATCGGCCGATCTCATGCCCCGCAACCTCGATCGCCGAGTCGAGGCGCTGGTTCGTATCGACGACCCGGCATGCCAGGCTCGTCTGCATCAGGTCATCGAGTTCGCCCTGGCCGACGACGTGCTGGCGTGGGAGCTCGATACCGATGATACCTACCGCCCAATTCGAGACGGCAACTTCCAATCCCATGACGCCTTCGAGCTGCTCGCCCGTCAACGCGCTCAGCTCGATCGCACCATCGACGTGTCGTCGGACGGTCCCCGCCCGGTCGTTCGTATGCGACCCAAGCTGCTCGGATCCGACGAAGAGGTCCTGCGATGAGCGACGAGCTCGAGAAATCTGACCAAGCAACCGTTCGCGCTGCGGGATGCGTGGTGTGGCGCCTGACGGACGGTTCGCATCGTTTCGCCGTGGTGCACCGACCCCGCTATGACGATTGGTCATTCGCAAAGGGCAAGCTCGATCCCGGGGAAACCGAGCTCGAAGCAGCGCTACGTGAGGTGTTGGAAGAAACCGGTCTCGAAGGCGAGGTGGGGCCGCCGCTGCACACCATTCGCTACGTGGACCACAAGGACCGTCCCAAGACCGTGCACTACTGGCTGCTCGAGCACACCAGAGGAGCCTTCGTCGAGAACGATGAGGTCGATGAGCTGCGTTGGTGTACCGCGGGAGAAGCGGCGGAGCTTCTGACCTATCCCTACGACGCCGAGTTGCTCGCCCAAGCGATCGATCTGCTCGAAGCCTGAGCCGGTCCACCATGGCAGCTCGAACGCTCTGGGCGTCTCCGGTCGCTCCGAATCGCTGGTTTTCCGCCGATCAGATCGCACGATCTCGCCGTTATCACCAGCCGTTGGGTCGCGTCGCGCTGCTGAGAACGGTGAGCCAAGCGGTGTTGCTGGTCGGGGTCTGGTTCGGGCTCGGCGGGTGGTTGGAGACCACCGGCAGGTCTGGTCCTGGTGAGTCGGGTCTTGGCGAGTCGGCAGCGGCCGGTGCGCTCGTTGCGCTGGCCTTCTGGGTTCCTCGGTTGGGTGCCGACATCTGGATGGAGTATCGCCATGAACCAAGATTCGGCGGGCCGGTCCTGGCGCCGGTTCGATTCGGTGTCGCTGCGGTTGCCACCGGCCTCGTCATCGTCGTTGGCGGAGCAGCCGCCGCCTGCGTTGTCCACCTGGCAGTACGCGCAACGCAGGCGTGGCCCGTCGTTGTCGGCGCCCTGGCGATGGTCGTCATGGTCATCGTCGGGCCGCTGATGGCACGAGCAACGCATCGTGGGAGTCATCTCGATCCGGTGACAGAGTCCGAGCTCGGGCTTATCGCCGAGCTCGGTGGGGTGCCTGATGTGCACTTCGCGAAGTTGGATTCGGCGTTCGAACCGGGAATGAACGCAGTGTCGATCGGCATCGCCGGAACACCCGAGGTGCTGTGCACCAATGGGTTACTCGCCGCGGATCACGATGTGAGGGACTTTGTCGTCGCTCATGAGATCAGTCACCTTCGTCGGCATCATCACCACATTGCACTCGTTGCCTCGACCGCAGGGACGGGGGTCGAACTGCTTGCCGTCTGGCTCTTCGATCGATGGCTGATCGCCGGCACTGGTTCGGGCGTCGCCGATGCTGGGCACTGGCCTGCGGTCGTCGCCGTTGCTGCCGGAGCTGCAGCGCCGATGACGGCCATCGAAGCGTGGCTGTCCCGGGCCAACGAACGGCGAGCCGACCTCGATGCGTTCGAGACGGTTGGATCACCGGGAGCCGCAGCACTGCGCACGCTCCACGAGCACGACCGAAGCGATCTCGCCCCCGGTTGGCTGGCTCGGGTCTTCAGTGCACACCCACCGCCGGCGGAGCGTTTGTTGTCGGCCGAGCGAGGAGTTCGTCAGAATTCGAGTGATCGGTGAGGTATGCGACACCCAATGCGGCGATGAGCACCTACCATCGGGCTCGTGACGCCAACGGGCAAGAACGACGACGCCCCAACGAAGGGTAAACAACCTCGTCGCCGCCGATCGAAACGGGAGTGGAAGTCGGTCGATCCGGCGAGATCTTCCAGCAAAGGTGCTCGGGCGTTTGTTGTCAGCCCCTTCGCCCGATTCGCTCGGGCGCATGGCCTGTCGGTCGCCGGTGACGCACTGGTCACGATCTCGTTGGCCGACTCATTCTTCTTTTCGCTCGACCCCAACGATGCCCGGTACAAGGTAGCGCTCTACCTGATCCTCACGGTTGCGCCGTTCGGACTCATCGCACCATGGCTCGGACCGGCGATCGACCGGCTCAAGGGTGGCCATCGCTACATGGTGATCACGTCGGCGTTGGTTCGGGCCGTCCTCGCCCTGTTCATGGCGTTGAACACCGACAGCCTGGTCATGTTCCCTCTGGCGTTCGGCATGCTCGTGATGGGCAAGTCGTATCACGTTGCCAAGAGCGCAATGATTCCGACGCTCGTGTCCGACGAGTCTCGTCTCGTTCAGGCCAACTCGCGGTTGTCGATCATCACGGCATTGTCGGCGGGGATCGCCGGTGTCCCCGGCGTGCTGCTCCTCACCTTTGGCGGCGCGTCGTGGACGCTGTACTTCGACGTCTTGGTGTTCCTTGCCGCAGCGGCTCTGGCGGTGAAGATCCCGGCGACCAAAGTGGCGAGCGAGAAGGCGAACGAATCCGAGCGTCATGAGCTGCGCAGCAACAACATCGTGCTGGCAGCCAGCGCCATGGGCTACATGCGTGCTGTTGTCGGCTTCCTTACGATGCTGCTCGCCTTCGAACTGCGGGGCGGGGTCGATCCCGGCCCAACCGCCAGTGGTGTCGAAATCGGCCACCGAGTGCGGGAACTCACCGGGCTCGGCAGGATCGACCTCACCTCGGGAGGATCACCAACCTGGCACTTCGGCGTCGTCCTCGCCTTCACCGGACTGGGCGGCGTCTCCGGTGCGATGCTCTCACCAAGGCTGCGAGCAATGGTGAGGGAGGAGAAGATCCTGGCTGGTTCCCTGGCGGCCGTTGGCGTCGCCGGTGTGCTGGCCGCCCTGGCCGGTGGGCTTGTCGGCGCAGCGACGATGGCGTTCGCCGTTGGCATTGCCGGAGCAATGGGCAAGCAGTCGTTCGATGCCATTGTGCAGCGGGACGCTCCGGAGGCGAACTTGGGCCGCTCGTTCGCCAAGTTCGAGAGTCAGTTCCAGTTGCTGTGGGTCTTCGGCGCCGTGCTCCCGGTTTTGATCCCCATTCCCGCACGACTCGGTTTCCTCGGTCTGGCTGGAACGGCGGGATTCGCGGCGGGCAGCTACTACCTCGGACGCGACCCCGCTCCGTCGGTGGCGGCGCCGCGGGCGGCGACCGAGCGTCTACGACGAGTGCGCCGTGGCCGCAAGCGGTCAGCCAACGAGCCATCGAGCGAAGAACGAGCCGGCGAAGCAGCCTCGGAGCCGGTTGAGGGGGGCCGCGTCCGGCGTCGTTTGGGCCGTACGCCGAAGCCAACGAGCGGCGACACGATCGATGCCCGAGGCGCAAGCGGCCATGACACGAACGACGCCGACCGCACTCCTGGCCTGTTCGATCAAGACTTCTTCGATGACGACCTCGATGACGGTGAGGCCGGGCATGAACCGACGCGGGAGTATGTCCTGCCGCCGCACGCCCCGCCGACCGGTCCGCCTGCCGTCGACCGCAACAGCAACGACTGACGACCGAGCTGCTGCTCAAAGGTCTGGGTCAGAGGTCTGGGTCAGAGGTCGTCGAGGCCCGAGAGGTCGTCGGGGATGTCGAGTTCGGGAACCTCCATGTCGGGATCGAGGCCCACTCGTGCGAGCCACAGGCCGGGCGCATCGAGTTCGGCGGCGGTTGGAAGGTCGAGTTCATCGCCCCAAAGCTTGTCGATACCGACATCGCCGACACGTTCGATGATGCCGTCGATGAAACGACGGCCGCGGTCGAGTGTGCCCTCGGTGATGTTGATGCCGAGCAGTCGTTCCATGAAGCGATCGGCCGGGGTGACGTCGAGAGTTCGCTCCCGCATCGCCTGACGGATCAGCGCATGGCTTGGGACCAGCGTGAGGCACACCCGCTCGACGGCGAAATCGACCGACCCGAGAAATGCGGCGACGAGTGCATCGAGCTGCGGCATGAGCAGATCGTGGGTTCGGGTTCGCATCATCGAGAGGATGACCTCGGGATCATTCAGTTCCTCGGAGAGTTCCTGGATTCTGCTGAGGTCTTCGAGTCCGCCGATCTGGCCGAACTGCTCTTCGATCTTCTCCGGGTCGAGGCGGAACGCCGTTGCGAAGTCGATGAACAGCGCATCGAAACTCCGCCTGACGTGGGGGATGGTGATCAGGGCGTGACTGGCCAACTCATGCACGAGGATCCACATACGAACTTCGTCGACCGGGACTCCCCATTCGATCGCCGCGGCGTCGATCGCCGACGGCACCAGCAGTACGTTGTCGGATGCCCGGGGGACCGGCAGCTCGTACTGACCGAGAGCGTGTTGGCCGAGATGGCCGATCATCGCCCCCGCGCTGGCAGCGACCATCATCGGTGCCAGGCTCGAGAACATGGTGCCGAACATGGCGGCGAACGGATCTCCCGCCGGTTCGGGGCTGGCCGGTGCCATCTGGCCGATCGCTTCACCAAAACGTTCGAAGAACTGACGATAGGCATCGAGAGACTCGGCGGTCCACTGGGCCCGGGTGACCGGTTTGACGCCAACGGTGGTCGAACGGAGCGCAGGCGAGCCTGCGACACCGGGTACGTCGGTGAGATAGAGCAAGGCAACGCGTGCGAGATCTTGTAGGGCGATGCGAACCTTGGGCTCGACATTCGGTTCACTTTCGCCCTCGGATGCCACCGCCTGGGCGATCTGAGCTGCCTGCTGCCATGGGTCGGTGTTTCCGAAGGAGCCGAACAGTTTGCTCAGGTCTCCAAAAGGAAACTCGCCCCCACCGAGTGGATCGGAACCAGTCACAAGGGCATCGTAGGGCGGTGAGAGCAATCGCGGTCACCGGGGCAGCCGGAGCAGTAGGTCGACGCACCCTTCGCCAGTTGGCGGCGCATCCCGACATCGATCGCATCGTTGCGATCGATCGCGTGTCGCAGGCGTCGCCCGTTGCCAAGGTCGAGGCGGTTCGTCTCGACCTGCGTCGTCGTCCGATCGATCAGGCGATCGCCGGTTGCTCGACCCTGGTGCACCTGGCCGAAGAGCCGGGAGAGCCCAATGATTCGTCGGCGACGATGGCCATGCTCACAACGGCACTCGAGGGAGCAACGAACGCCGGGGTCGCTCATGTGGTTGCGCTGTCGTCGGCCATGGCCTACGGGGCGCACGCCGACAATCCGGTGCCGCTGACGGAATCACATCCGCTTGCCCCGGTGGCGGAGTTGGCGTACGCCGTAGCAAAGCGAGATCTCGAAGACGCCGTCTGGGCGTGGGTCGGTGACAGCCGCGATCGTAAGGGGACGGTGCTCCGCCCAACCACAACGCTCTCGGAGCAGGGGTCGGGGTGGGCCGCTCGGGTGCTTCGATCGGCGGCGATCGTGCGGCCCGATCAGGTGGACCCCCCACTGCAGTTCCTTCACTACGACGATCTGGCATCGGCCATTGCCTACGTCACCCGACAAGAACTGGCCGGTGTCTTCAATGTCGCCCCCGATGGTTGGCTCGGACCAGAGGCGTTCCACGATCTCGTCGGCGGCGTCCAGTTCCGGGTGCCGGACCGAGTGAATGACGGTTGGGTGGCGGTGTCTCGCAAGCTTGGATTCCAGCCGATACCTGCGGGCATCGAGGCGTATGTTCGTCACCCCTGGGTGATCTCCAACGATCGGCTTCGGAACGCAGGCTGGGTCCCCACCTTCTCGAACTCCGAGGCGTTCGTGATCGGAACACCGCCGCCGCCGTGGTCGGTGACCGCGCAGGAGCGCCAGGAGATCGCACTCGCAGCGGCCGGTATCGGGTTGGCGGGTCTTGCCGCCGTTGCCGCGGGAGTGGCCAGACGCCTGCTTCGCTGATGGGCCCGGGAACCTCAGCCGATTCGGGCGCCGACGGTGATTGTTGCGATGAAAACCTCACCGTCTCGGTCGACCTCGAACTCGACCTGATTCCCGACCCCCACCCGTCGGATGGAGCGGACGACTTCGGCCACATGCTGTAGCCGCTGGCCGTCAACCGAGAGAAGGCGGTCGCCCGGCAGGAGACCGGCAGTCGCTGCTGGGCCATTCGACTCGACCTGGACGAGTTCGATGCCACTCTCGGATCCCTCGCCTTCGATCCCGAGCCAACCGATGTGAGCCCACCCGGTGTCGCGGATCGACTGGGCGGCGATTCGCAGCGAGCCGATCGGGAGGGCAGCGGCGAGGTGTTGATCACAGGAGATCACCATCCCGATGGTGTTTCCGCTGCTGTCGAGGAGTGCGCCGCCAGGACCGTGGTCTGGCGTACGAATCGTGGTCTGGAGCGCATCGAAGGTCATCTCACCACTGCTGGTCGCCACGTTGTCTCCGGCACCGGTCAGCTCGCCGGCAAGTGCCAGTGGCGTTGTCACATTGGTCCCGCTCGGCTCGGGTTGGTCGCTCGCCGACAGCAGCCAGATGGCATCGCCCATTGCGTGGTCGGCCGGCGTTGGCGAGGCAATCACTCGAATCGGTGTCGGGAGGAGCTCGGGATCGAGCACGGTGATGACGACCAAGTCGCTGAAGGGATCGACACCTTCGACGGTGCCATTGATCAAGCCGCTCTCGGTGGCGAGTAGGACCTGGCTGCGGCCAGCCAGTTCGTTGGCGCTGCTGATGACCGTGCCGTCGATGACGAGTCCGCTGGCGACCAATGATCGGTCGTCAGCGTCGAGAATGGCGAGAACGCCAGACTCGCCCGCTGTCACCGTTTCGGGCAGAGACGGTGGTGGCACCAGTGCGATCGAGGTGGTGGCGCCGGTGTCTTTGGTGTCGGCGGGATCGTTGCCTTCGTTCCCCTCGATCAGATTCGTCGTTGCGGGTGTTTGTCGGCTCGGGGATGCCTCGCCGGTGGGGGTCGAGGCGAGGAGCAAACCGTCGTTGTTGTTGGATGTCGTGGTCAGTGGTCGAATCACTGCGGTGCCGATCACCAGAACCCCCACGAGTCCGAGGGCGCAGCCACCAAGAAACGACCATGAACGCCATCGGGGCCCCCGAACCGACGGAAGGTCGCGGAGAGCGGCCGCGTTCGCCGATGCGATCTCGGAGGGATGACGCCAGTGACGCAGCGACGGATCGGGCGGGGGCCCGAGTAGGGCATCGTCGTCTTCTCCGTCATCTAGTGCCACGGACGAAGACATTACAACTCGCGTCGGACGGAACTCCCGCGCCCCCAGATTCTGCCCATTCCGCACACCTGTGAAGACGGCGTAACATGGGAACCTGTGACCTTCGCGGACTCCTCTCTGCCTCCTGTGGCCGACGACACATGGGTAGGCCTCTCAGAATCGCCGTTGCCGCTCGAGGCGGTTTCGGCGTGGGTCGTGCGACCCGACTGCGGGGCAACCGTGGTTTTTTCGGGGACCGCACGTGACCACTCGGCGGGGCGAGATCAGGTCGACCGACTCGAATACGAGGCCTACGAAGAACAGGTGTTGCCTCGATTGCGCGCCATCGCCGACGCCGCTCGTGAACGCTGGCCCGATCTCGGCCGGATTGCCTTGATCCACCGCATCGGTCAGGTGCCGATCAGTGAATCCGCCGTTGTCGTTGCCGTGTCGGCTCCCCACAGAGTCAGTGCGTTCGAGGCGGCCCGCTTCGGCATCGACACCCTCAAATCCACCGTGCCGGTGTGGAAGAAGGAGCGCTGGGCCGATGGTGAGAGCTGGGGGCTCGAAGCCCAGCATCTCGTCGAGATCGATGATCTCGACCCGTCGGAAGAGGGACCGTGAGTCGCGACCTCGCCATCGATCTCGGAACGGCCAACACGCTCGTGTGGGCGCGGGGCGAAGGCATCGTCCTCAACGAGCCCTCGGTGATCGCTCTCAACACCCAAAGCGGCGACGTGCTCGCCATCGGCCGCGACGCCTGGCGAATGATTGGGCGTACCCCGAGCCACATCGTGGCCGTCCGGCCTCTACGCAAGGGTGCCATCACCGACTTCGAGATCACCGAACGCATGATCCGTCTGGTGTTGCATCGGGCCGGTGTCAGTCGGTTCAACCGACCCAGGGTCATCATCTGCGTTCCTTCGGCCATCACCGCAGTCGAGCAGCGAGCGGTGCGTGAGGCGGCTCGCAGGGCGGGAGCAGCCGAAGCTCATCTACTCGAACAGCCGATGGCGGCTGCCATCGGTGCCGGTCTGCCGATCGAACAGCCCGTTGGTTCGATGGTCATCGACATCGGTGGCGGTACCACCGAGACCGCGCTCATCTCGCTCGGCGGGATCGTGGCGTTGGAGGCGGTTCGGGTGGGGAGTTTCGACATCGACGCCGCAATCCAGACGTTCGTGCGCCGCGAGCATGGCATCGCCGTCGGCGAGCAGACTGCGGAACAGATCAAGCTCGCGGTTGGCTCGGCGTGGCCTACCCCCGACGACGAGTGGGGAGCAGAGGTGCGAGGCCGAGAACTCATGAGCGGCTTGCCAAGAACCGTCACGCTCACCGCTCCCGAAGTTCGCGACGCCATCGAAGAACCGGTGTCGGCCATGGTCGATTCCGTGGTGTCCTGTCTCGGATCGGCACCACCTGAGCTGGCGCAAGACTTGATCGTGCGTGGCATCCACCTCGTTGGCGGTGGCGGAATGTTGCGCGGCCTCGACACGCGCATCGCCAACGCGGCCCGAGTCGAAGTCAACCTGGTGACGCAGCCGCTCGAATCGGTCGTGCTCGGCGCAGGTCAGTGCATCGAGTCGTTCGATGAAGTCGGCAAATTGTTCATGTCGACCCGCCCCCGCCGCTGAAGCTAGTGTTGGGTCATGGAACCCTCGTCTCGCGCCCCTGCCGTCGGAGCTGATGTCACCGGAGCCGCTGCCGCCAAAACCACGTCCGCCGAACTCGCCAATCTCGAGCTCGCCAATGTGGCGGTTGCGGTCACCCCGTCCAAAACCGGCGATGTCGTCACCATCACCATGAACCGACCCGGCCGCCGCAACGCACTGTCGCTCGATCACATGCGAGATCTCATCACCGCCTTCGAAGCGGTCGCCGAGACCGAAGCCGTCGGTGTCATCGTTGCCGGTAGCGGTTCGGCGTTCTGCGCCGGTCACGACTTCGCCGACATGGCGGGCGCCGACTACAGCTTCACCCGTGATCTGCTCGGCGTCTGTACCGATCTGATGCTGTTGGTTCAGGATGTACCCCAGGTCGTGATCGCACGAGTGCACGGAATCGCGACCGCAGCAGGCAGCCAACTCGTGGCGTCATGCGATCTCGCCGTCGCCAGCGAATCGGCGACGTTTGCCGCTCCCGGTGGCAAGGGCGGCTGGTTCTGTCACACGCCGATGGTCGGCATCAGCCGGAACATCGGCCGAAAGCGGGCCATGGAGTTGTCGCTCACCGGCGACGCCATCGATGCCGAGACCGCCCTTGCGTGGGGGTTGCTCAACTCGGTTGTCCCTGACGACGCGCTCGACGATGCGGTCGCCGACCTCATGCATCGAGCCACCAGAGGCAGTCGGTTCTCCAAGGCGATCGGCAAACAGACGCTCTACCGCCATCTCGATCTGAACCTTCCCGAGGCCTACCGGCATGTGGTCGAGGTGATGGCAGCAACCAGCCAGAGTCACGACGCCCAGGAAGGCATGACGAGCTTCGTCGAGAAGCGGCCGGCCACATGGGAGCACCGCTGACCACGCGCCGTTCGCTTCGCTAGTGGTCATGATTGGAAGCTCGTCGGTGTATGACGGGGCGTTGAGGTAACGCAGGGGGCGGGACAGTCGAGGGCTCCTTCACAGCGCCAGGGTGCCATTCCCGATGAGGACCGGGCACCGCAAAGTCATTCTGTGCGTCAACGTCACCTCCACACTCATTCTGTGCGTCAAAGACCCCGCTGACGATGAGAATCACGCACAGAACGCATGGTGCGATGACAACCACGCACAGAACCCAGTCAACAGCCGACCACCAGGGCCCGGCCGGACGGCAACCCACCGCACCGTCGCATCCCACGTCCACCGGCAACGAGCAGACGCGTCCTCGCCGGCCGCGGCGACAACACCTCCCCTCGCGACCTCCCCTCGCGACCGCGAGTACACCGACGTACTTCCAATCACCAGTACTAGTCGGCGGGAGGGGTGAGAAGATCCTCGGCTGCTTGACGGACCTGCCAATCTCGGTCGTCGAGCGCGTCGGTCAGAGCGGCGTCGACATCGGGGCCGTCGAACGGTGCGAGCGCGATCACCGCTCGACGCCGAACCGTTGCCCTGTCATCGAGCGCGGCGAGAATCGTCTCTTTCCCTGCGTGCAGTGCGCCAAGGGCCGCGATTGCCGATTCGCGGGCGAGGGCTTCGTCGTGATGTCGGGCCTGGTGCTCGAGGGCCGACACGATCTCAGGCAGGGCAACCCCGAGTTCACCGAGAACGAAGGCAGCGAGTTCGGCGAGTTCGGCGTCACCACCGAGAAACTCACGAACCTGCAATGCAAGCTCGGAGCCGCGTGGATGACGAGCGGTCAGCTCGAGGGCTCGACGACGAACAATGGTGGAAGGGTCGCCGTAGGCGGCAGCCAGACGGCGTAGGGACAGCTGGTCGAGCCGCAAATACCCGCTGAGCGCGGCTGCTCGAAGTTGTGGGTCATAATGGTCGCTCGCAGCGTCGAGCGTGCTGGCATCGTTGCGATGACCAGCAACGATGACGGCACGAAGATCGAGCAATCGGTGAGGGTGGTGGTTATCGGGCACTAGATCTGGAATGCTAGTGGTGCTGCATCACACGAAGCGGCCAACCTGCACAAGCCCGCAAGCAACCTGCACAAGCCCGCAAGTCATCTGGGCAGGACGAAGGAGTCAACAAGACATGTCTCACATGGTCATCTATCGAGGGACCGACGGTAAACCCGCCTATCACGAGGTCGAAGACATCCACGATGCAGTGCAGTACGTCGAACAGCTCCGCAACGATCAGGGCGTCGAGCACGCCACGATTCATCGCATGGAGCAAGTGAGCTTCGAGTATCGGCCGTATTTCCGTGTCGAACTGCGCTCTGCATCGGGCGAACTTCTGAGCGGCGGCTCAGCCCCAGCGGCAGTTCCGGCAGCGCCCGCTCCCGCCGCTGCAC
>RCMY010003037.1_pt1 | contig 15002 bp, 10 predicted proteins | sample 2041341 | NCBI WGS metagenome assembly RCMY01 (sample SAMN09708234, study PRJNA481090) | Marine sediment metagenome, whole genome shotgun sequencing project.
GGGGTCTCAAGACGGATCCGGGCAATGCCATTGTCGAGACCTGCCCACAGCTGGTCTTTAAATCGCAAAAGGGCCAATACCGTATTGTTCTGCAGCCCAGTCTCTCGGTTCATTGGCTCGGTGGTTTTATTTGCGGTATCGTAGAGATAAATACCGTTTTTTATGGTGCCAAAGGCTATTTTTTGATGGTTCAAGGGCTGGATACTGTTGAGCTGGTGCGATTTTAGCTCCCCATTAATAGGTGCGTCCCAGACGACGAATCTATCCTTCTTGTAAAGATAGCAGCCGTTTAGTTTTGTGCCGATCAAGAGGCCATCTTTGAAGGCCACCATGTCGATGATGGTCTTACCGTCTAAGAGGTCAAGGTCTTTAATGCGTTTCAAGCGGTTCTGCTCTAACAGAAAAACACCCCGGTCGCCGGCTACCATCATTTTGCCGTCGTATACCGTCATGTTAACGACTATGATATCGGAGTCTATAATATCAATACTACCGTCTTTGTATATATAGATTCCCGAGAACGATCGGAAGATGATACCGTCATTATAGGGCAAAATTTGCCAGAACTCCTCACTGGTAAACTCATGGTCCTTGATCAAATGGGTGAGGGAGGTGTATTGCATCACGCCAGTTTCATCCTTTTCCCAAAACCCGAATTCCTCGTAAGAACCGGTATAGACCTTACCTTCGATGTACGCTACGGAGCGGATTACGGTGCCGTTGGGAAGTTTATACAAGGTCCATTGCTCCCCATTAAAATGGAGCAGCCCTATGTTGTTGGCCACAAAAATTTCACCGTTTTCGTTTGCGGTCAGAGCCCAATTTTTACTTGCGGCGTTGTAGTCGAAAATTCTATAGTTTTGGATAGGGGGCAATAGGTTTTGGCCGGCCATTGCAGCAGGTACCAAAAGAACAAATAGAAGCCGCCAAAAATAGTTCATTGCTTTAGGGTTGTGTACTGTGGTCCAAAAACAAGGTACAAAAAACAAAGATGGAACAATCTACAAGTCTTCGCCATTGATTTGACGAATACCCTCAAAAATAATTTCAATAGCATCATCCGACTATCGAATACTTTCGTAACTATCAGCCAAATGCGAGCCATTGAAATTAATACAAGATTGGCGTAAAGTCAGGGGTAAACGTTTTACTTTTGGCCATTCGCGGATACATCAAGACCCACATTGGAGAAAAAGAAAAGAAATAAGATTTTACGACGTATAGGCCGGGTATTACTGGCGCTAATTGTGTTGTTCGTAGCTTTGGTACTCTTTATCCGAAGCCCTTGGGGGCAGGGTGTTATTATCTCGAAGGCTACGGATTATGTTTCGGAAAAAACGGGTACGAAAGTCGAGATAGAACGATTGTTCCTGACCTTTTCAGGAAATCTTTCTTTGGAAGGATTATATCTGGAGGATAAAAAAGGGGATACCTTGGTCTATTCAAAAGCTTTGGAAGCCGATGTAGGCCTGTCACAACTGATTTTTGGAAATGAATTCGACCTTGAGTATTTAGAATGGGAAGGCCTAAAAGCGAACATCACTCGGCAGGAAGGTTCTGAAGATTTCAATTTCACTTTTCTGATCGATGCCTTTGTTTCACAGGATTCCGTTCCCGCTCCCGCAGAAGAGGAATCAGAACCTATGGCGATCAGTGTCGGTTCCATTGATTTGAAGGATTTTGATATCGTTTACGACGATGGCTTTATGGGTATCGACAGTAAGATACGGCTGGGAAGATTATATGCGGAGGCGAATACCATCGACCTTGAGGCCATGCGGTTTGAATTAGACGACCTCGAACTTACAAATACCGAGGCCTTTTATAAACAGACCAAACCTTTTCCAGAAACGGAGGATACCACTGAAACGGCCTTGCCCTATCTAGCGGTCGAAAACTTTAAAATCGAGAAGGTAAAGGCGAACTATAACTCCGTACCGGATAGTTTAATGGCGGATGTCGAAATCGGGAATTTCCTGTTGGAAATGCCCAAGGCGGACCTTGCTAAAAATGATATAGAGGTAGAAACTTTAGAACTAAAAAATTCCAATATTTCCCTAAGGATGGCCGGGCAGGCCAAACAAGCGGAGGAACCCGTTGCCGTGGCAAGTCGACCCGATCTTCAGGGAGATTCGGCTGCCTCTGGCGGCCCAGCATTCGAGTGGCCGGAATTTTTGGTGCAGGTGGATAAAATCGATTTTGAAAACAATAAATTTGACTACGCTACAGGAAATAATCAGCCTCAAGCCGGAAAGTTCAATCCCGATGCCTTGGCTATTTCCGATTTTACCTTTCAAGCCAGCGATATCCAGTATCGACCTAAAGCCCTAAATTTAGGGCTACAGCAATTGGCTTTCAGCGAAAAGAGTGGATTCCAGCTAAAAAATTTCGCTTTCGATGCCCGTCTAGAGGATGACAATGCGGCTATTTCGGAACTTAAAATTCGAACGAACAACAGTTCCGTTTCCGGAGAGATGTCTTTAGCGTATGCCTCGGTCGATGCGCTGATCGAAACCCCCGAAAATGCAAAAATCAACATAAATATTCCCGACCTGAACCTTGTCTTGCAGGATGCCTATGTCTTTCAGCCTGACCTCGCCGATAATGAATATGTTAAAAAGGCGGCCAAAAAATCGGTTACCGGAAACTTTGAGGCTAAAGGCACTTTGGCCAGCATCCTAATACCGAATTTGAATATCGATTGGGGCGAAAACACTTCGCTTGTCGCAAAGGGGCAAGTAAACAATGCTACCGAACCCGATTCGCTTTCCTTTGATTTCAGTACCATTCGGGCGACATCGGTAAGAAAAGATATATTGCAGTTTGTATCCGAAGACAGTCTGGGCATCGCTGTGCCAGAGACGATTCTTATCGATGCTTCCGCAAAGGGATCGGTAGATGATATGGCCGCAGATGTCATCCTGAAAATTCCCGAAGGTACCGTGCAGCTTGCCGGTAATTATTCCAATCGACAAAGCATCGCTTTTGATGGTAATTTGAAAGTGGACAGTCTCCGCCTTGATAAAATCCTGAAAAACGAACAATTGGGCGGGGTATCGTTCACCCTCGATGCCAAAGGTAGCGGTAACAGTCTCAATACGCTGAACGCCAGCTTAAAATCCGACTTTACCCAACTTGCTTTTGATGGGTACGACTTTTCGAACCTCGTTTTAGAGGGTGATATCGTCAACGGTGAAGGCGATATCAACTTGGATTTCAAGGACGACAACCTAAACCTAAAAACGAATACCCAAGTGGAACTAGATTCCTTGGATTCTAAAATAAAACTGAAACTTAACCTGATAGGGGCCGACCTACGTGCGCTTGGTGTCACTCAAGACAATATCAAGGTGGGCATTAAGTTAAACGCTGATTTTACCGGAAATGCTGAAGATTTTAACCTCAACGCCCTGCTTACCGATGGTACGGCGGTATACGAAAACGAACAGTACAAATTAGGCAAAATCGATCTGAACGCCGCAATTGGCAAATCAAGTACCGAAGCTAGTATCAATAGCGATTTTCTAAAAGGCGACTTGAAATCTAACGCCACCCCCGGAATTATTTCCGCGGCACTGGAAAAGCAGTTCAAGAGCTATTTTTCGGAAGAGCCGGTTATCGATACGATTTCCGATTCCGTGAGATTGAAGATGAACGCGCAGTTAACAACCATCCCTATTTTAACGGAGGTGTTCCTAAAAGGACTTGAACGTTTGGATACCGTAAATCTCAGGGCCGATTTTGACGCCGCCACGAAAAAGATGACGGCCGAGCTGAACGTGCCGACCGCTATGTATAGTGGGGCATCCATAGACAGTCTTCAGGTATATGTCAACGGTAGTGCTAGCGATCTTTACTTTAGCGCGGGACTAGCGGCCTTTCAATTGGATCCTATCAACGTAAAACGGACCGGTTTTGAGGGCACCTTGAAGAATAGGCGTATGCATTTGGATTTCGGTTCCTACGATGGCCAAACGCAATTGGTGCATATCGGCTCTGAAATGAGCATTGATAAAGATACGGTCAATCTGCATATCGTTCCCGAGAATCTGGTCTTCAATACCAAACAGTGGTCCGTGCCTGAAGACAACGAAATATCGATAGGTGAAAAACTATTGCGGTTCAAAAACCTGACGCTGAGCCGAAACGATCAGCAACTTACGATCAGTAATTCCCTTTCGGATATAGATAAGGAGCACGTAGGAGTAACTTTCGATAACTTTAAGCTGCAGACCTTTTTAAGCCTACTAAATCCTGATGAAGCCCTGGTCGGTGGATTGGTAAAGGGAAGGTTGGTGGTCGAAAATCCCTTCGGTGCTACCGGAATCGTGGCGGATTTCAATATTGACGATCTTGAAGTAATCGGAACACCCTTGGGTAATCTCTCCCTAAATGCTGCTTCAAAAGGCGAGAATGGTTATGATTTCGCTTTGGCCTTGAAGGATAGTGGTATTGACCTCGACCTTGCAGGAGATTATGTAGCCGCCGAGGCCGGTGCAAATCTTAATCTTAATCTGGATTTGAACAAGCTAGAACTTGAGGCGTTAGAAGGCTTTTCGGACGGGGCGATAAAGGATGCCAGTGGTTTTATTACCGGAAACGTAGCGCTTACAGGAACTTCCGCCGACCCTCAATATGAAGGCAAATTTGATTTCAATCAGGTAGATTTCAACGTGGCCACCTTGAATTCGGTGTTCAAGATAGAGAACGAAACGGTGAGCTTGGATAATTCAGGCCTCTATCTCGACACCTTCGAAATCACCGATGGCAATAACAACGGATTTATCGTAGATGGAGACATCCTGACCAAGAATCCGATCAATCCTTCTTTTGATCTGAGCCTGAAAGCGAAGGCATTCCAGGTGTTGAACTCCACCGAAGAAGACAACGAGCTGTTCTACGGGAAGGCTAGTTTTGATGCCGATATGATGGTAAAGGGTACCCTTTCCCTTCCCAAGGTAAACGGGAAGCTGCGCATCCGAAAAATTACGGATATCACTTTTATAGTGCCCGAGGAGCAGCTTGATGTACAGGAAAGGGATGGTGTGGTCATTTTCGTGAACCGTGAAAATCCCGATGCCATTCTTACTAAAACTGAAGATGAAGAGGCCAGCTCGTTTTTCAAGGGGATGGATTTGGAGGCTGTTCTAGAAATTGCCGATGATGCCGTTTTCAACGTAATTATCGATAAAAAAACAGGGGATAACCTCCAGATATCCGGGGATGCCGCGTTAAACCTTAATATTGAGCCGAGCGGTAGGGTCGGACTGTCTGGCCGTTACGAGGTGAACTCCGGTCATTATGAAACAAGTCTTTACAATTTGGTCAAACGCAGGTTCGAAATAAACCCGGGCAGCACCATTACTTGGCAGGGCAACCCGATGGATGCGGCTTTGGATGTTACGGCAGTCTATAAAGTGGAGACTTCCGCAGCCCCTTTAATGACGGCTGTTACCTCAGGGGAAGATCCTAACGTAGCCGGAAAATATCGGCAGGTCTTACCTTTTATGGTGTACCTTAATGTGAAAGGCGAACTTTTAAAGCCAGAGTTATCATTCGGAATGGACATGCCCGAGGATGAACAAGGCGCCTTGGGCGGTGCCGTCTACGGTCGGGTACAGCAGTTGAACGAACAGGAAGGTGAACTGAATAAACAGGTATTTTCATTGCTCGCCCTCAACCGTTTCTTTCCCGATTCGGGAAGCGACGGTAGTGGCGGCGGTACCGCGGCGATAGCGAAGGATAACGTCAACAAGGTGCTGTCGGGGCAAATGAACGCCTTTTCGGATAAGATTTTTGGCAGCAGCGGCATCGACCTCAATTTTGATCTCGACAGTTTTACCGATTATCAAGGGGATAGTCCACAAGATCGTACCCAGCTCAACATCGAGGCCCAGAAAAAACTGTTCGACGACCGTTTGATCGTTACGGCGGGAAGTGCGGTAGATGTCGAAGGCAGTTCGTCGCAAAGCCAAGGAGAGACGCCTATTATCGGAAACGTCAGCCTCGAATATCTATTGACCGAAAACGGGCGTTACCGTTTGCGGGGCTTTCGGAAAAATGAATATACCAATGTTATTGACGGGCAATTGATAGTGACCGGCGTCGCTTTGATCTTTAATCGGGAATTCAATGCGTTCAGTGAGCTTTTTAATCCGATGGAGGAGAATGATTTTGGGGATGGTGAGAATGTTGATAACAAGAATGATGGGGATAAGGAGGGTTCGGGTAAAGAGGAGAAAAATTAAAAGCCAAAGCCTAATTTTAAAATAGAAACAAACGACAAGAATTGAACAATACATCCACATATAGACTTACCCTTTTTCTCATGCTAATTCTGGGCATATCTTCTTGCAGCATAAAAAAATACATCCCCGAAGGTGAAAGCCTTTACACAGGGGCCGAAATTGAAACAACACTCGAAGAAGACGCCAAAGATGTCAAAATCGACGGACTGAACGCGGAACTGAACACCCTGCTGCGACCCGAACCGAACACTAAATTTCTAGGAATGCGATTGGGGTTGTACTACCACTACAAAGCACAACGAGATAAACCGGGCTTTATCAACAAATGGCTCAATAAAAAAGTGGGAGAGGAGCCTGTATATTTTTCTGAGGTGAATCCACAGCGGGTCGAGGAACTTATCTTGAACCGCATGGACAATCGCGGATTTTTCTACGGCGAGGCCGATTCGAAAATCGATAGTAGCAAAAACTTCGCCCATGTAAAATATGACGTCAAAGTACCAAGGCCCTATGCCGTTGAAAAATTCGAGATTGAAAGGGATTCGTTGCCCATTTATGATGAGTTGGAACAGTTGATGTCCGAAACCCGAATTAATAAGGGCGACCGTTTCGATCTACAGTTACTGAAATTCGAACGCGAGCGTATCGATCTCGCCTTAAAACAGCGGGGATATTACAACTTCAATCCCGACTTTCTCATTTTCGAGGCCGATACTAATCGCTATGACACCAAGAAATTCGACCTTTTTCTTCGGCTGAAAAAGGATACACCCAGTAAATCGGTAATTCCCTATGCTATCGATTCCATAACCGTTTATCCTAATTATACTATCGGTAGCGATACTTTGAAAACGGTGACCGACACGGTAAACGATATCAATTTCGTACAAAGGGAAGAATTTTTTAAGTCTGAAAAATTGGCCCCTTATATCCTCTTTGAAAATGGCCAAAAATATAATTCACAGACCGCTCGGTTGACCAGTAATCGCTTATCGTCGATCGGCAGTTATAAATTTGTGAACATCCGTTTTAATGAGTTGGATACTGTCGCCAACGAGAGCGGCAATGGTTCGCTTGATGCCGATATTTTTCTTTCGCCATTAAATAAAAGGTCGGTGAGGGCCGAGCTGCAAGCGGTCAGTAAATCGAACGGATTTGTGGGACCGGGCATTGCGCTGACCTACAACAACCGTAACTTTTTCCGGGGCGGGGAGACTTTGAGCCTTACGGGCAATTTTTCGTACGAGACCCAGATCTCGGGCGGTAATAATTCAGGTTTGAGCAGTATCGCCGGGGGTCTGAGGGCCGATCTGATCATTCCCCGGTTGGTGCCCTTTTCCGCCAGTCGTTTCAAGTACGCCGTGCCCAAAACCAAGATCAGTTTGGGGGGCGATATCCTGAAGAGGAGCCAACTGTATACCCTTACCTCGGTAAATTCCACATTCGGATACACTTGGAACGCCAATAAATATGTATACCATGAGTTGAATCCTATTAACGTCACTTACGTCAACCTTGCGGACACTACAGCGGAATTTGATACTATTTTGGCCAAAAACCCTTTTTTACGACAAAGTTTCCAGCAACAGTTTATCGCCGGTCTGAACTATGGCTTTACCTATAATGAATTGGTCGATGAGGGTAAGTCGAACCCCATCTTCTTTTCTACTAATTTTGATGTTGCCGGCAATTTACTAAGTCTGGTAAGCGGCAACAAGAAAACCGTATTCGGTCTGGAATACGCCCAATACGCCAAGTTGGATGTCGATTTTCGCTACTATTTCAAATGGGGCAAGGAGCAGGCATTTATCACGCGGCTCTATGCCGGGTGGGGAATACCGTATGGCAACTCGTCTACGCTGCCTTTTGTTAAGCAATTCTTTTCCGGGGGACCGTACAGCGTGCGCGCGTTCAAGATCCGTTCGCTCGGACCGGGCACCTTTTCTTCGGAAGGAAATGGAACCACCACGTTTTATGATCAATCGGGCAACCTGAAGTTGGAAGCGAACCTAGAATATCGCTTCCCGATTTTTTCTTACCTAAAAGGTGCGGTGTTCGCCGATGCCGGTAATGTATGGTTGACCAACGAACTCGATATATCGGATGACGAGCCGCAAGCCAGCAGGGATTTCAACGAAGAACTATCTACTAAAGGGAAGTTTGGAAAAGATTGGACCAAGGAACTAGGTATCGGCGTAGGCTTCGGGTTGCGGGTCGACATTCAAAGCTTTGTGATACGTTTAGATCTGGCCTCCCCGGTGCAAGTACCTTATTTGCCGGAAGGACAACGGACGCGAACACCGTTTTTCGATGGCGGGGACAATAATTTGGTTTTTAATTTTGCGATTGGGTATCCGTTTTGATGTTTCACCCCAGCTTCCCGCGCACTACCTCCTCCATATACCCAATCTCATCCAACGCCTTTTTCGTAAAATCAAACAGGCTTAAACAGCGGTCGAGATTCTGGTTTTCATAGGCTACCTTATAGTAGATATTACCGTTCAGATAGTCGGTCAGGGCACGGATACCATGTAGAAAAGGCATTAGCACAGCGCCCCAGGCCATGGTTTCGATTTCCTTCTGCGAGAACATCGATTTATTTACTGCCAAACCTTCCACAAAAGCTTCGAAGAGATTTTTTTCAAAGGTGATTTTCGTGTGGTCTTTTTCGTCTTCTGGAGCGGTGTTGACGATAGTACGGACGGCATCCCCGAAATCGAATAAAAACCGACCTGTCATCACGGTATCGAGATCGATAAGACAGAGGGCTTTACTTGTTTCCTTGGAAAAAAGGATGTTGTTCAGCTTGGTATCGTTATGGCAGATCCGGATGGGCAGTTCCGCAGGGTCTATTTTTTCTAGAACTGACAAAATCTCCTTGGCAAAATCGATAGGCGACGCCGCAATTTCCATCCTTTCGAGATTGGCGGTCGTAAGTGTCGTTTCGAACTGTTCTTTCCTCAGTTCAAGGTCATGAAACCGGGGGATGATATCCACATAATTTTCGGTGTCGTCATTTTCCAAAAGCAAATGGAACTTGCCGATGATGCGTCCCGCTTCAAAAGCGATTTTAGGATCTGTGGTCGTGTTATGGGCCGTACTATTATCAATATAGGTCATAATCCTCCAAAAATCAGATGCCTGGTTTTGGAGTTCCAAGTACTCTTTTCCGGCTTTAGTTTTGACCAAGGTGATTTTGCTATAATCGGGTGCCTCTAAATACCGCAAAGCATGTTTGATGTTGTTCATGATACCGGCGATATTCTTGAATACATTATGGTTAACCCGTTGCAGTATATAGTGTGGCAATCCGTCTTCGAACACCAAAAAAGTATCGTTGATGTATCCGTCCGTCAAGGGATTAAACGTATATTCTTTTTCAGCAACGGAAAAATGCGTCAAAATGGCGTTCAGGTCGCTGTCGGAATAGTGTTTCATGACTTGTAAAAGTTTGTTCGAGGAAATCGCATGCCGATTTAATGTTCTTGATTCAGAAAGTTTATGAATTTACGCGTTTTTAAGGCGGATTTTTATCTCAAGTCCAACGCTTTACGTCAAACATCTAAATTCACTTCCAAAGCGGAGAATCATACTTTCCGGCATCCGTTTTCTGCTGTAAGGCAGTAACCGCTGTTTCGCGATCGCTAGCGTAAGTGACCCCGAACCAATCACCTTTGGAGGGCACCACTTTTACCTTGATTTCACCGGCCTGCAACATTTCTTGAATGGTCTTGGGTATGTATAGCTCGCTCTTCATGCCGAGATCCTCATCGGCAAGGAAACTACGAAACTCGCTCTCTATTTTTTTGAATATCGAAGGCTTGCAAATCCAAAAGTTCATGCTTACGTGCTCGTCTCCGGAGTAGATGTTTCCTGAATCTAGATCTTTTACTTTGTCGCCGTCCGGTTCAAGTTTTAGGCGTTCGTCTACGGAAAGCAGATTGTCACCCTCAACTTTGCAAACGCCACGGGAGACCGAACCATGTGTTGAAAGCGTATCCCTTAAGGTGTATCCGACGAGGGCATAAGAATTGTCATCGTGATGCGCCCTTATAAAATCGGCAGCGTTCTTATAGGCGGTTTGTCCATAGAAATCATCGGCATTGATGACCGCAAATGGGCCGTCGATAACGTTACGTGCCGTCCATACGGCATGTGCGGTACCCCAAGGTTTTTGGCGTTCGCCAGTGAAGGAAACACCTTCAGGCAAATCCGTTATTTCCTGCGCCAGAACATCCAATTTTATGTTTTCTGGTAAGCGGTCGCGAAGGTGGTCATGCACAAACGCTACCTGATCCTTTTTCGTAATGACAACCACATGGCCGAATCCATTTTTAATGGCATCGTATATGCCAAATTCCATTAAGAACTCCCCTTCCGGGCCGAGATCATCGAATTGTTTCAGTTTTCCGTATCGGGTTCCGCTTCCGGCGGCCATTAAAAGTAAGGTCATGTTTTCATTTTTTAGGATGTGGCAAAAATAAGGTTTTGTGGTTAAAATTCTATCCCCCGTGGGTTTATTTGGTATTATACTTATAAATAGGATGAACTACTGCGATGGATTTTATATTTTAGTTGACACTATGATGAAATTAGCGCTATGCAAAAATTAATACTTCTATTTTTTCTTCTGATTTCTACCGCCGTCTTCTCCCAACAAGGTAGCGATATGCTCTGTGTAGGCAGGCACTGGACACCGGATGAAGCCAATTTACAAATGAAGGAGTTCGCCGCACATTGGAACGATCGTGCTTCCTGGGAAACACGTGCCGAGAAAATACGTTCTGTTATGCGCGAGGGGATGCAATGGGATAAAATGCCCGACATTACCGGAAACTTCAATCCCATCATACATAGTACTCGAGAAATGGACGGCTATATCGTTGAAAATATCGCCATTGAAAGTTTCCCTGGGTTCTACATTACGGGAAATTTATACCGTCCGACCGAGTCCAAAGGAAAACTGGCGGCCATCTTGAGTCCGCATGGTCATCTCGAAGATAAACGACTGCTCGAAGACGTACAGACCCGTTGTGCCGTCTTGGCAAGAATGGGTGCCGTGGTGTTTGCCTACGATATGCTCGGCAGGGGCGAAAGCCAACAGGTAGACCATTATATACCTATAGCCCTTGTGCTACAGACCTATAATAGCAAAAGGGTCTTGGATTATCTGCTATCACGTTCGGACGTTGATTCCGAAAGGGTGGGTATGACCGGTGGTTCAGGCGGCGCAACCCAGACCTTTATGCTGACCGCGCTCGACGATAGAATTACGGCATCTGCCCCAGTGGTACAGGTATCCGCCCACTTTTTCGGTGGATGTGTCTGCGAAAGTGGTATGCCTGTACACAAATCCGCCGATCTTCAGACCAACAACGTTGAGATTGCCGCCCTTGCCGCGCCAAGGCCCATGATTTTGGTCTCCAACGGTGGGGATTGGACGCGAAACACCCCTCGCATCGAGTATCCCTATATTCAAAGTGTCTATGCGCTTTACGACGCCGAGCATAAAGTCGAAAACGTACATCTGCCCGCCGAACGGCACGATTACAGGTATTCAAAAAGAGCCCCGGTCTATAATTTTTTTGCGGATTATCTGCAATTGAACCCTGGTGCCATACCTTATGAGGATGGGTACAAAGAGGATTTTGTGACCATATTGCCGAAAGATGATCTAAAAGTGTTCAATGATGAGTATTCCTTACCGACCGATGCCTTAGAGGGTGATGAGGCTGTGATGTTGTATTTGAAGTTGGATTAAAGTCAGCTTTATCGATCTTGCACCCACTTTTTTCGAAGCAGCCCGTGTCGATTGGCAAGGAAAGGTACGATACCGGTAGAACGGGTGATGTGGGCTACCCCATCCGTGGTATCCATAAAAACAATATGCTGTACATCAAAAGTTATGAAATCGACCGATGGCCTTCGGGAAATCCTGAAACTGGCTATTTGAATACGGATGGAAGTCCGACTAAAACCGAAATACTCAACCTGAGAAGAAATGGAGACGTATCATTTTGGAAACAGAACTTTGGAAAACGGGTAGCGGAAGAATTATACGATGTCGCCAAAGACCCTTTTTGTATGAACAATTTGGCGAACGACCCTTCTTTGACATCAAGAAAGAAGGAATTAAAAATTAAAATGGAAGCCAAACTTCTGGCCCAGGGCGATTTGCGGATGATCGGCTACGGACATCTTTACGAACAAGCGCCCTTTGTAAACGGCGCCAATTTTTATTCGGATTTTATGGCTGGTAAAAACCCCGAGGCCGGCTGGGTCAACGATACGGATTTTGAGCCTTATATTTTGGATGGGGATGGGAGTGAACTGGAAAAAGTGGAAATAGGGAGTAAGAAGGAATAAATTTGAAAGACCACAACTATGGCGTATAATCTAGCCTTGGCCGAAAGAATCAGAAAGGCACTCGGGACTTTACCGGTAGAAGAAAAAAAAATGTTCGGAAGTTTGGCCTTTATGGTCAAGGGGAAAATGTGCTTGACCGCTGGCCCGGAAAGTATGATGTGCCGCATTGACCCCGGCTTGCAAGAGCAAGAAGTCAAAAAGGATGGCTGCCAGACTGTAGTTATGGGAGGTCGGGAATACAAGGGGTACATAAAGGTAGAAGCACAAAGCCTGAAGCAAGAAAAAGATTTTGAGCATTGGATTCGCCTTGCCTTGGAATTCAACAAAAAATTGACGGCTCGCTAAAAACAAGTGTTAAAAACTTTGTTTCCTGAAAGCCTTTCGAAATTCTGAGATTAAACTTCTGATTATCAGGTTGCTTTGTTTTTAGACATGTTCGTACGACTCAAGCTCTTGCCGCGATTTTTCCGTACTTGTTCAAATAATTCAACGGGGTCATATCCGTAATTTTTCGGAAGACGTCCCTGAAGGCCTTTGGGTCCGAATAACCCACTTCGTACATGATTTCGTTGACTGTTTTCCGGCCTTTTTCCAATTCTTTTTTAGCCGCTTCGATCTTTACCCGTTGGTGGTATTCTACAACGGTATTGGCGGTCGCTTTTTTAAACCGTCGCTCGAAAGTACGCCGGCTTACGGCAATTTTTTCGCAGAGCTCATCGACGGTTATTCTATCGTTAAAATGCTTTGGGAACTAGTATGGATACGTGTTTCATAAGTACTCTTTTTTTGTCATTCCCGTACTTCGGCTGCGCTCAGAATAAACTTCTGTGGGAATTTATCCAATTAAATAAAAAGATAGCGGTCTGCCGTTTTTAATATAAGGCAAGAATCTCGTTATCAGTGTCATATTCAAGGAATTTCCTAATATTAATTCAGCTAATGTAGCAAAAACATCTGTCGCAATCAACCCCTGGGATTGACGGAATCACCTACTCTAAATCTCTAAAAACCCTTATATCTTTGAGGTAACCCTCGATCACAGGTACACAAGCTAAGAGCGAATTTCTTGTCATATGACAATAGTTGTCTTAACGACCATACCTATATTTGAAATATACAGCGTTATGAAACAGATCTTTATCAACTTGCCGGTAGCAGACCTTAATGTATCAATGGATTTCTATACTAAATTAGGGTTCTCAAGTAAACCATTGTTCTCCGACGACCAACAACAATGTATGGTTTGGAGCGAGCAAATTTATGTGATGCTTATAGCACAAGAAAAGTTCAAATCATATAGCAAAAAGGAAATTCTGAATACAAGAAACAGTATCGCTACCTATTTTACACTACCAGTTGAAAGTCTTGAAAGGGTTAATGAGATTGTAGAGAGCGGATTGAAGGCGGGAGGAACGGAACAAATCGCGATGATTGACGAAGGTTTTATGCAAATTAGAAGAATTGCGGATTTTGATGGACATACTTGGCATAATGTTCACGCTTTCTGCCGATAGTGAAGTGGAAGTCAACGAGTGGGCGGCAGTAGTAAAAAAGGCAGGAGGCACCTTGTTTAGCAAGCCACAGAAAATTCAGAAGGACTGGTATGGGTGCGGTTTTGCCGATCCTGACGGCCATAAGTGGAACGTTTTTTACAATGCAGAAAAAAGTTAAAAACATAAACGCAATACGAGGTCGAAAACCACAAATTAACCCAAGATGATTGATGAGGAAATTCAAGAAAACCTTAAACCGCTAATGATTTTCACAGGAAACTGGAAGGTAGAAGGAGTAAACTCTGCCTCTGCACCAAATTCACCTGATGTCAAGGTCACAGGCACCCAAAAAGTAAAGTTGATGGAAGGTGGCAAATTCCTAATAGCGGATTGGGAATACAAATCCAGCGGAGAGGGTCATATAGGAATCAGTCTGTTAGGGACGGACAACAATAGTAAAACACGGAAAATGCGCAATTTCGATAATTTAGGTTTCTACAGGGAGTACGAATTGAATGGTAAAAATGATACTTGGGAAATTAAAGGAGAGACCGAACGCGCCACCCTCGAATTCAGTAAAAACGGAAAATCGTACAACGAAAAGTGGGAAATAAAGAAAAACGGTAAATGGCATCCGTTGTGTGAACGAAAAGCCACTAAAATTTAAAACACTAAATATGAAGTCCATTTGGATACATCTTCCCGTAAAAGACCTAAAAAAATCAAAGACTTTCTTTAAAACTATCGGTTTCCGAGAAAACTCTATGCACGAAAAGGCCGAACATTTGGCCAGTTTCCTGATTGGGGAACACAATTTTGTGTTGATGCTCTTTCCCGAAGAAAGCTTTAAGAGCTTCTCGGGCAATGCTATCGCAGACACCAAAAAAGGAACGGA
>RCMY010003038.1_pt1 | contig 15002 bp, 12 predicted proteins | sample 2041341 | NCBI WGS metagenome assembly RCMY01 (sample SAMN09708234, study PRJNA481090) | Marine sediment metagenome, whole genome shotgun sequencing project.
TATGTTTAGGTGATGTTTCTATGCTAGACAAAAAAACAGAACTGTTCACGACATTAAAACTCTAAGATGAATCAAACAGAACTAACAGAAAGTGCAATAGAATTATTGAAAAAGTTGATTTCAATAGAATCTTTTTCTAAAGAAGAGGGTAAAACTGCTGATGCCATACAAACTTGGTTAGCAACGTTCAATATACCAACAGTACGAGACTACAATAATGTAATTGCCAAAAGTAAACACTGGGATGATTCCAAGCCTACCCTGCTGTTAAATTCACATCATGATACTGTAAAACCGAATACCGCTTATACAAAAGATCCTTTTCACCCCCATGTTGAAGATGGAAAATTATTCGGATTAGGAAGTAATGATGCAGGCGGACCGTTAGTCTCTCTTTTAGCAACCTTTGTACATTATTACCACACCGAAAATTTAAATCATAATATTTTGATGGTGGCTTCGGCCGAAGAAGAAAATGCAGGGAAAAATAGCTTACGAAGTTTATTACCAAAACTTCCGCAGATAGATGTTGCTATTGTGGGCGAACCCACCTTAATGCAACTTGCCATAGCTGAAAAAGGACTTGTCGTTTTTGATGCTGTAGTAAAAGGTACTCCTTCCCACGCAGCACATCCAAATGATGACAATTCTATTTACAACTCTATCAAAGTATTAGAGTGGTTTAAAAACTACAAATTCGATAAAACTTCTGAAGCACTAGGTGATGTAAAAATGACCGTTACCCAAATAAGTGCAGGTTCGCAACACAATGTAGTACCGGCACAAGTAGATATGGTAGTTGATGTGCGGGTAAACGATTCTTATTCAAATAAGGAAATTGCAGATTTATTAAAGAAGGATGCCCCATGCGAATTAAAGGAGCGATCTTTACGTCTCAATTCATCTAAGATAAATATAGACCATCCGTTAGTGAAATCGGGTATTGCTTTAGGTAGAACAACCTATGGCTCACCTACACTTTCGGATCAAGCGGCTTTAAGTTGTCAATCACTAAAATTAGGCCCTGGTGATAGTACACGTTCGCATTCTGCCAACGAATTTATTTATGTTCAGGAAATTGAAGAGGGTATAGATTTGTATATTAAAATATTAAAAGGCTACTTGCAATAAACTATAATCATTTAGCAGTGTGCAATTGATAATTGTTCATTGATAATTGTAAACTGATTTAAAATGAAACTTTGGGACAAAGGATTTAGCACTGATAAAAAGATTGACCATTTTACGGTCGGTAATGATAGAGAATTGGATTTGCACTTGGCAAAATACGATGTTATCGCCTCAAAAGCACATGCCAAAATGTTAGGTGAAATAGGGTTGTTAACTCCTAAAGAAACCAAAGAGCTTGTAAATGAACTGAACAATATTGCTGCAAGAATAGAAAAAGGCACATTTTCCATCGAAAAATCTTTTGAAGACATGCATTCTAAAATCGAATACATGCTTACCCTTAGTTTAGGAGATACTGGTAAAAAGATACACACTGCCCGTTCTAGAAACGATCAGGTTTTAGTGGCCATGCACCTTTATTTAAAAGATGAACTAACTGAGATAAAATCGATGACAAAATCGCTTTTTAATCTACTGATGGTAAAAGCACAGCAACATAAAGATGTAATGTTACCTGGTTATACTCACTTACAAATTGCGATGCCTTCTTCTTTCGGCTTGTGGTTTTCTGCTTATGCCGAAAGCCTAATCGATGATTTATATTTTATTGATGCCGCCTATAAAGTGGTAGATCAAAATCCTTTAGGTAGTGCTGCCGGCTATGGTAGTTCATTTGCCATTGACCGTAGGTTCACTACTAAAGAAATGGGTTTTAGTACTTTAAAATATAATGTTGTAGCCGCTCAAATGAGTAGAGGAAAAGCAGAAAAAGCAACAGCTTTCGGTATCGCAAATATCGCCGCTACGCTATCTAAAATGGCTATGGATATTTGCTTGTACATGAGCCAGAACTTCAACTTTATCTCTTTCCCTGACGAGTTGACGACTGGTTCCAGTATTATGCCACACAAGAAAAATCCTGATGTATTCGAGTTGGTACGTGGCAAATGCAACAAACTACAATCTATACCAAACCAGCTTACTTTAATAATTAATAACCTACCTAGTGGTTACCATAGAGATTTACAATTGGTAAAGGAAATAATTGTTCCGGCGATACAAGACATGAAGGCCTGTTTAGAAATATTGACCTTTAGTCTAAAGGAAATTAGCGTAAATGAAAATATTTTAGACGATCCCAAGTATGATTATTTATTCAGTGTAGATACACTAAATGAGCTCGTGCAAAATGGCATGCCTTTTAGAGATGCTTACAAGAAAATGGGGCAAGAAATCAGTGAAGGTACATTCATTCCCAAAAGAGATATTCATCACACGCATGAAGGTAGTTTAGGGAATTTATGTTTGAAGGAGATTAATGATAAAATGAAAAAGGTTTAATCATGGTTTAAGTATCTGTTTGCATAAATCTTAGTAAACTGTGCTCCAAACGTAACTATTAAACTCGAATAGGAAACCCAAAGCATCACTAAAATTATGCTGCCTGCAGCACCGTATGTAGAACCTGGTTCTGCTTTTCCAAAATAGAAGGCCAAAGCATATTTACCTATTAAGAATAACAGTGCGGTAAGTGCTGCGCCTACTTTTACGGCTTTCCAGCGTATATGTACACTCGGCAGATATTTAAACATTGCGCCGAAGAGTAAGTAAATAAATGTTAGCGATAGAACGATATCTAATACAAAACCTAGTTCTAGCATACCCTCGGGTAATATTCGTGAAAGTTGCTTTGAGAAGGCCGATAAGAAAGAGGTCAAGACAAAGCTTATCAAAAGCAAAAATCCGAAAATAAGAATAAATCCAAAGCTTTTCAATCGCATAAAAAGCGTTAACAATACTTCATTTGAATATTTCGGTTTGGCATTCCATATATCATTCAATGCATTTTGTAGCTGATAAAAAACTCCTGTGGCACCATATATCAATACACCAACACCGAGAATAGTCGCTACTATCGAAGTATTTTCACTTCCTCTATCCGCTATCATTTCTTGTATAGATTGAGCCGTTTCAGACCCCATAGCCGCTGAAATTTCAGCAAACAGTTCTCCACGCACTATTTCTTTGCCCCAAATACCACCTACTAATTCCAGTATTAAAATAAGAAGACCTGGAAGGGAAAGTATTGCATAATAGGCTATGACCGCACTTATTTGAAATGGCTCATTTTTCATCCAAGCGTGATATGTTCTCACTAGCAATTTAGGCAGGTGTTTAAATCTGAATTTCGTATTTAATACTTCTTGTTTTTTAGACATCAAAAGATGTTTTTAGGCTTGTTGAAAATACTGTGATTATTAAATTGCCCATAATCCTATTGCATAAAATACTACCTCCATTAAAATGTTTTCAAAAGTATAAGTGACTAGGCCGATTGTTTTTAAAGCATGGTTATATATCGAAAATAAACGATTCGCCTTTAGAAAATACACATGGTATAATTGCTACCTATCGTTTTAGAAAAGGATTTAGCAAAGTTTAAGATTATCTTCTTGAATTCATATTCCTTTTAATAAATTATGAATGAATTCCAATTTTTTCTTTACTGAATCTGAAATAATAAATGGGTAAGGATCATCTTCTCCCATTGACCGATTCATACTATTTAAGGCATATAAAAGTGGAATACCGGTATCCATTATTTTATTAAAACTAGTTTCTTTATAAGGGTTAAAACTAGCGTTCATTTTTAAACTTTCTGGAGACGTGATTTTAGGATCAGTTTGTATTCCAAAATTATAGGCCGTCTCTAATACATCGGTTAAATGAAGATAATGTGACCATGATTCTGCCCAATCTTCCCAAGGGTGAGAAGTTGCATATTTGCTTATAAAACTTTGTTGCCAATTAGATTTAGGTCCATTATCGTAATGTCTTTGTAAAGCATCAGCATATGATTCCGATTCATCACCAAAAACACTTCTAAAATTCTTTAAAATCTGCTCATTATCACGAATTAATTGATCCCAATAATAATGACCAACTTCATGTCTAAAATGACCCAACAAGGTTCTATAGCGTTCAGCCATCTGTTTTTTAACTTGCTCACGCACTACCGGATCAGCTTCTGAAATCAGTAGGGTTATGACACCATTCGCATGCCCAGTCTTAATATCTTTTGATGCTTTTGCAAGGTCATTTTTTGATAAAAAATCAAAACATAGTCCGTTTTGTTCATCCTCCATTTTACTAATGACCGGTAACCTGAATTGTAGTAATTGATATACTAACCTATGTTTGGCAAGTTCAATATGCCTCCATTTTTCTGAATTTTCCTTATCTAATAATTGAGGAATTGTTCTGTTTAAAGAGCAAGCCAGGCAAAATTCTGCTTTTTGATAAGTTTCTACCAACCAATTGCACACGTCATGTTTATGGTTTGCACAATATACATATGTCTTATTCTCTAAATCAGGCAATTGCCATTGAGAAACATTGGTATCTAACGAAACTATTGTATTGTAATAGGAAGAGTAGCCTAAAAAATAGCCGCAATTTACACAGGTATGGTTTTCGAAAACAACCGTATTCTTACAGTTGGTACATTGAAATAGTTTCATATATCCTTTTGCCCTTCAATAGACAAGGGACAATGTTTTATTTAATCATTTTTAGGTTTATCACCTCTTGGGCGGTCAAATATCGCCAATGCCCTCTTGGTAAATCTTTTTTAGTAAGGCCACCATAAACAACTCTATCAGATTTTTGAACTTTGTAACCTAAAGTTTCAAATAAACGTTCTACAATTTTACTCCTTGAACTAAAAATTTCAATACCTACTTCTCGCTTGGGAGAATCAGCTATAAAACTTATATCTTGAACACGTACTACCTTTTCATCTACAATCACACCTTCTTGAATTTTCTTCAAATCGGCACTACGTAATTCCATATCCAATACTAGATGATATATTTTACGCAAACCGTTTATAGGACTTTTCAAGGTCTTTGTCATGCTACCATCGTTCGTAAACAAAAGTAGCCCAGTATATTCTTTTTCCAATTTATCAACCGGCAGTAATTTTGACTTAGATGCGCTTGAAATTAATCCAGATACATGTCTTCTACCTTTTTCATCACGAATAGTAGTTACAAAATCTTTTGGCTTATTAAGTAATACATATTCTTTCTTAACAGGATTCAGTAATTGTCCGTCGAACTTTACCTCATCGGTCAATTTTACTTTATAGCCCATCTCAATGATTGGCTTGCCATTAACTGTCACATTACCTGCGGCAATATAAATATCAGCATCTCTACGTGAACAAACACCAGAGTTGGCTACATATTTATTAAGTCGAATAGAATTTGGGTCTGACGGTTTACTTGGGTTAACATTTTTCTTGATAGGAGCATTACCTCGTGCATAGCTCTTCTTTTTAAAATTACCACCTTGCCTACCCGAAGCATTTTTTCCTTTACTAGAATCGTCCCTACTCATAACTATACCAATTTTGCACAAAGGTAGCAAATTGCATTGCCGTTCAAATAGTTATATTGAACATATTCATTGGAACTATAGTATTCTATTTAATACCAAGTTTACATCAATAAGTAAAATACTAAATACTCCCGCCACAATAATAAGTTTTAAAATATTATGTAACCACACATAGTCTTTTTTGGTTTCAGCTTTTAACAACAGAAAAATGAATAGCACCAATAATAAAACACAGATAATAAAATAGAAATTCATATAGCCTACATCGAATCTGAAAATAAGCAACAGTGATGGCAAAAGTGTTAAAAGTATTAATAGTGATATTATAACCTTTGATGTTTTTGCACCATAAATAATAGGGATAGTTCTATAGTTTTGCGCAATATCGCCTGAAAGATTCTCTAAATCTTTAATCATTTCACGTGCTAAAATCAAAAGAAAGAGAAAGACCGCATGAACAAATATTACCGCTTCAATATTTCGATAATAAACGAATACTACAAAAAACGGAGTAATTGCCAAAATTGCCGATATGAAATTCCCCAAAAAAGGAATCTTTTTCAATTTATGTGAATAGAGCCAGATACCGAAAATATAGGAAGAGAAAAAAAATACTGCCCTAAACGAAACATAACTAGCTGCAATTACAGCCAGAAAATTCAATACAAAATAAGTTGTTAGCTTAAATCGTTGACTTACCAAGCGATCTAACATGCTCTTTCTAGGCTTGTTGATTAAATCCTTTTCCGCATCATAGAAATTATTGATAATGTAACCCCCTGCGATTACCATTGCCGAAGCAATAACGATGGCAAATAGATTAACATCAAAAACAACTTGTCGCAATGGTAGATTTGGCGATAATATATATATGGATGCCAAATATTGTGCTAGAGCTATGACAAGAATATTATACCCTCTAACTACCGAAAAAAGACTCAATACCTTTAAAAGTAAGAGTTTGTTTTTTCTATTAAGCATTTTGGAGATTTCCTAAAAATTATAAACAACTTCAAGTTTGTAGTCTTTCAACGAAGTCTTTGCCTTTTCTAAATCTTCTGTAAAACCAAGAATATACCCACCGCCACCAGAGCCGCATAGCTTCAGATAATAATCATTGGTATCAATACCATTCTTCCATAACTCATGAAATTTAGTTGGTATCATTGGTTTAAAGTTATCTAAAACAACATGAGATAATTCTTTTAAATTTCCAAACAAAGATTGAATATTGCCATTAACAAAATCTTCAACACATGCATCGGTATGTTTTATGAATTGATTCTTTAGCATCTTTCGAAAACCATCATTCTTCATCTGCTCCATAAAAATTTGAACCATCGGTGCAGTTTCACCAACTATGCCACTATCTAATAAAAATACAGCCCCTTTTCCTTCCGCGTTTTGAGAAGGAATACTCGTAGATTCAATATTATTTTTAGAATTAATAAGAATTGGTAAACTTAAATAACTGTTCAAAGGATCAAGACCTGACGATTTACCATGAAAAAAAGATTCCATTTTACCGAAAATAACCTTTAATTTCAACAATTTCTCCCGAGTTAAGTTTTCTAAGACAGTTATTTTATCATATGCATATTTATCATAGATTGCTGCTACTAGCGCACCACTACTACCTACACCATAACCCTGCGGTATTGAGCTATCAAAATACATACCGGCCGCCACATCAGCTTTTAGCAGGTCTAAATCAAAAATTACCAAATTAGGTTCCTTTTTAGTTAGTTTTTTAAGATAGGCAGCAAAAGCTTCTAAACTTTCGTTTGATTTCATTGCTTCTTTTGAAGCATTTGAATTTGATTTTAGTGCTCCTTTGTAAAAATTATAGGGTATAGATAATCCTTTAGAATCTTTTATGATACCGTACTCTCCGAAGAGAAGAATTTTGGAATAAAACAGTGGTCCTTTCATTTTAAAAACTGGGCAATTATCAAATGTTACTTATAAATATACACAAAGTTGAACGTTTCCCTTTTTTTTGTTAAACAAAATTGATGAATCGCTCATTTACTAACGGAATTTGGGACGTAATCGTACATAAACAACCTACAACTTCTTAGCACCCAGACCTATTCGGTCACAAATATACTGCCCATTTTGACAAAAAGGCACTAACTTCTGCTTTATGAACGGAAAAACTACATCTTTTTCTCCCTCAGGATACAATACATGTACATTTGCCCCGGCATCTAACGTAAAACAAACATGGGTTTTAGATTGCTCTCTAAATTTCCAAATACTATTTATTATTGAAAGCGTATTTGGCTTCATAAGAATAAAATACGGATTACTAGTCATCATCATAGCGTGTAACGTAAGCGCTTCACTTTCAACAATACTTATAAAATCAACTAAATTGCCCTTTGAAAAAACGTCCTTTAATTTATCTAGATTAGTATCTGCTTGAGCAAATCTGTTTTCTGCATATGGGTGGCCATGCATTAATTCATGCCCAACAGAGCTACTCACCTGTTTTTCACCTTTGTCAACTAACAAAATTGTGTCGTGATAATTTTTAAATATTGGATGGATATGATAAGGATACTTAATTCCGAAAAGATTTGAACTACCTTTTATCACTTTGCTTTCTCCCCATTGAATAAGCGGCCCTTCAATACTACGACATGCACTACCAGAACCTAACCGAGATAAAAATGAGACTTTTCTATTAAAATACTCTGTTGTCATATTTTCAACAAAAGACCTTTCCATTTCCATAAAACAAAGGGCCAATGCAGACATTCCACTAGCCGATGATGCAATACCGCTGCTATGTGGAAAAGTATTTGATGTATTAATGACAAAATGGTAAAATTTCAAAAATGGTAAATACATTTCTATTCTCTTTAAAAAGGTATTGATTTTTGGCTTAAACTCCTCTTTTTCCTCTCCTTCAAATAAAAGGTCAAAAGAAAACTCACCATTATTATTCTCCTTTTTTATATAATGAACTTTAGTTTTTGTAGCACAAGCGGCCAACGTAAAACTAATAGAAGGGTTTGCCGGAATTTGATTTTCTCTTTTCCCCCAATACTTCACCAAAGCAATATTGCTGGGCGATGAAAAAGCCACCACCCCTTCTTCTTTCAAGGTTGAATAGGAAGCTGGAATAAAATCTTTTTCTGTCATTGAAATATCAATTTGTGCAAAGATAGTTTTTAGGGCTATCAATTGAAATAAATCCTTATTTTAGAGGTAAACACCAACTAATTGAAAAGAAAACTCACCTATATCATTATTGGAATTCTTATATGTTCTACCATTGGGTTTCTGAGTAGCGTTGTTACTCAAAGCTCTGTGAATAGTTGGTACACGACTCTGAACAAACCGAGTTTTAATCCCCCAAATTGGATATTTGCTCCCGTATGGACAGCCCTTTATATTTTAATGGGGATTTCCGTTGGATGGGTCTGGGCAAAAGGATTTCATCATAAATGGGTGAAAACCGGACTGTATCATTTTGGTTTCCAATTATTATTAAATGGCTTATGGAGCATCGTATTCTTCGGATTACAACAACCGTTTTGGGGGCTCATGGTGATTTTAACCTTATTGGTGGTGCTTATATTAACTATTAAATGGTTTACGGTGGTTAGTAAAGTCGCTGCCATTTTATTGATACCCTATTTACTTTGGGTATGTTTCGCTACCGTATTGAATTATAAAATATGGGAGTTGAATTAAAAAAATATCCTCTTCTAGAATTTACTCATTACTAAATTCCAGCATTTTATTCATAGTCCTATAATTTCTGGTTGTTGCCTTAATTTTCAACCTACGCTCAATTAAATTATTATTCAATTTGGCCTCACCATATCCTAGTGAACACTTTAAATACAAACACTTATCAACCACTGCGTATGCTTCGTTATCAAATGTTTCTTCGCTTAAATTTTCAAGTAATTCAACCGCTGGAGGACTATTTAGTAAAACAAAATATATTTTATTTGTGGTAATATCCTCCTGAGAATCAAATGGATTTTTTTCTATAATTTGATTTAAGTCATCAACAGTCTTTACAATTACGGGGACATCAAAATCAAAGTGGTTTTGAATTTCATTATGTAATAAGATAGCTACATCATTTGCATGAGCAATTGAACATTTAAAAACAATATTCCCACTCTGAATATAGGTTTTAACATCTTGAAAATTCAATCTTTCGCACATAGCCCTAAGTTCTACCATAGGGACTTTTCTTTTTCCACTAACATTTATACCACGTAAAAAGGCAACATAAATTATTAGTTTCATTATTATACTTTATTTAATTCTTCAACCACACCTTTAGCGGCTATAAAACCACCTGTCCATGCATTTTGAAAATTGAAACCACCGGTAATGGCATCAATATTTATAATTTCGCCTGCAAAATATAAGTTTGGTAAAATTTTACTTTGATAAGTCTTAAAATTAATTTCTTTCAAATCAATACCACCTGCAGTAACGAATTCTTCCTTAAAAGTACTTTTCCCATTCACTTGAAAAATACTAGCTGTTATTTGCTCTGCCAACGCCAATAGTTGTTGCTTAGAAACCTCAGGCCACGTTGTACTATCATCAATATATGAAGCTTTAATCAAATTTGCCCACAATCGCTTTGGTATATCTAATACTTTGGTTCTAAGAACTGTCTTTTTTTCATCTTGTTTCACTTTTAAAAACAATTCTAAAAGTCCGTCTTTATGATATTCTGGCACCCAATTCACTTGAATTTTGAATTGATAATTATATTGCTCTAAAACTCTTGCACCCCATGCAGATAGCTTTAATATCGCAGGGCCACTAACGCCCCAATGTGTAATTAAAAGAGGCCCGTCTGAGATTAGATTAGCCGTTTCTAATTTTGCCTTTTTAGAATTAGCGCCATGTTTTTTTTTCGGCATAACGGTAACCTCGGCATGAGTTGCTAAGCCAGGAATATTAGAAATACGGTCATCTTTAATATTAAAAGTGAAAAGTGAAGGTACAGGCGGTACAATGGTGTGACCTAATTCTTCCATATGCTTCCAGATTTTTGGATTGCTGCCCGTGGCGACAATTAAATTTCTTGCTAACAGGAAATTTTCTGCAACTTTAACTTTCCATAATGTATCGTCTTCATGTTGAATTTGTTCTATACCACTTACAGGACAAAGTGTTTTAACCTCTATTCCAAACCGTTCTGTTTCAGATATAAAACAATCGATAATAGTTTGTGAAGAATTACTTACCGGAAACATTCTGCCGTCTTCTTCGATTTTTAAAGAGACCCCTCTTTCTTCAAAAAAGCCAACAGTATCGCCACTAGCATAGGTATGAAATGGCCCTAAAAGCTCTTTTTCACCTCTAGGATAATTCTTATTTAATTCCTTTGGGTCGAATTCTGCGTGGGTTACATTACAACGACCTCCGCCAGATACTCTCACTTTGGTAAGAACTTCTTTACCTCGTTCTAGAATTGCAATTTTAGTGTTAGGCCTAGCCTCTGCAATATGAATTGCAGCATAAAAACCTGCCGCACCCCCACCAATTACTAGAACATCATACATTAATTTACGCGTTCAGGAAAATTAGTAATGATGCCATCAACACCAATTTTTTTCATAGCTTCAATATCTTCAGGCTCATTCACCGTCCATGTATAAATTTTAAATCCGGCGTCACGTATTTCATTGGCAGCCGCAGAACTTAACTCCCCAAAATATGGGTTTATAGCAACTGCATTCAATTCTTTAGCTATCGGAATGGCATCAACTGGGTTTTTCCCGATTAGAACCGCTATTGCCACATCAGGATTTAACCTTCTCATTTCCTTTAATTCATCCCAATTAAAACTAGAAATAATAAAATTCTCAGGCGACCAATTTTTTTTATTTATATAATAGTTCATTATAAAATTGACCCTGTCTGCAGTACCAGCTCCTTTTAATTCTATATTTAAAGCTACCTTATTATCGATAAGTTTTAATACATCTTGTAACATTGGTATTTGATGACCTCCATCTACTATCAGTTTTTTCAATTCAATAATATTATACCCTTCAATACTACCTGGGCCATTGGTAAGCCTATCGACTGTATCATCGTGAAAAACTACAATCTCTCCACTATTTATCTTAAAAACATCTATTTCAATCATGTCAACCCCTAAATCCATCGCTTTTTGAATTGATGGCAAAGTGTTTTCAGTTTCATGCCCCATGGCACCTCTATGACCAATAACTAAAGGTTTTTTCATATCGCAGGATAATAATGAGAGACAAATAAATAATAATGTAATTCTACTAAACATGTATTTATGATTTTAATTCAAAAATAAAGGATTCTAACGGATTTAGCTCAATTGATATATGACCTTCGCCTTTCTCAATTCTTAGTGTATTTGTATGACCATAAAGAACATCATTCAACTCACAAGTACCTTCTTTCAATTGCCAATTATTAATAATATCTACAGGTATTTTTAAATCAAACGAGAAATAAATACTTGAATCAAAATTTGAGATAATTATTAATTTTTGATTCTTTGACCAACGCACATATGATAATACCCTATGATTATAATTCTCTGTGATTTCTTTATTGTAAAAATGTATTTCTCGATAGGCGCCCATCAACGCTTCACTACTAATAGTGAAATTTAAAAGTCTTTTATAAAAATCACGCAATGCCGCTTCCTCTGGCTTTAATTGCCCACCGTCAAACTTTTTGTCATTTACCCACCTTTGGTGATTTGGCACGCCTACATAATCAAAGATAGAAGTTCGCGAAGCACTACCAAAACCTGCATTCTCTGCCGCTGGCTCTCCTACTTCTTGCCCGAAATAAATCATAGTTGGTGAGGTACTAATTGTAGCAGAAACTACCATTGCGGGTTTTCCTTTTTCTGGGTCGCCTACGAATTCAGGACTGGCGATTCGCTGTTCATCATGGTTCTCTAGAAAATGAAGCATGTTATGCTCAATATCTTGAAATCTATTTTGCACCACTGGTAAATGGTCTGACCAACCATAGCCTTTCATTATATGCTTTAAGCCGTCATAAAAATCAACCTTATCATATAAATAGTCCATTTTGCCCTTATGAATGTAGGTCCTATATAAATCCGGATTGTAAACCTCTGCCATTATAAAGGCATCAGGATTTTCCATTTTAATTGATGAATTCATAAAGCTCCAAAATTCTACTGGAACCATTTCGGCCATGTCGTATCTGAAGCCATCAACACCCATTTTCAACCAATATAAGGCAACATCTCTAAACTTTCTCCAAGAGCTTGGCACTATTTTATTCTTCCAATAATTGTAATGTTCTTTATAATCAAGTTCACCAAAATCATTGGGCAGCATGTCAAAATCTAATCCACCATCTGGTCTAACACCATAATTGATACGAACTGTCTCATACCAATCGTTCATATCGGGTTGTGGATTTCGTGAGCCATTACCAGTCCATTTTGCTGGCACTTCAATTAATTTAGAATCGGACAGATTTATAGCCTCACCACCTAATGGTTTATAGCCATCTCTCCATTCAGGAGTTTGAAATTTAGTTCCTGGTATATAATAGAAGTTGTTATCCTTTTGGTACTCCACAGATGTATCGTCTCCAAAACCAAAATCAGACACTCCTTTTGGATTTGTCTTACCTTCATACCTTCTAGCAACATGATTAGGCACAATATCAATAATCACCTTCATTCCTACTTCATGGGTACGTTTAATCAAAGCTTTAAACTCTTTCAGCCTATTCTTCGGATTAACAGCTAAATCAGGATTTACATTATAGTAATCTTTAACCGCATAAGGAGAACCTGCTCTGCCCTTTACTACGTTTGGGTCATCATTAGAAATACCATAAGCGGTATAATCATTTATTACAGCATGATGCGGAACACCTGTATACCATATATGAGTAACCCCTAAATCTTTTATTTCGCTAAGCGCCTTTTTTGTAAAATCGGAAAACTTACCAACCCCGTTTTCTTCAATAGTACCCCAAGATTTATTATTGGTATTGGTATTGCCAAAAAGTCTAGTGAACACATGATAAATAACAATCTTTTTATTCATTCGCCTATTTTGGAATTCTAAAACTTACTTTGGATACTATTATGGTGATTATACAGTAATTATCTCATCTGGAAACAACTCTACTTTCTTGCCATTCACCCTTATTGATACTTCTTTAGAACCTGACAATTCGAATGTTGTCATTTTAGCAGTAACATTCACTTTTATAATTCGGTTACGGAAATTCACTTTAAACGAATATGCTTTCCATTGGTTCGGTATCTGAGGCTTAAACGATAGTTTGTCATCAATTACACGCATACCGCCAAAACCTTCAACAATACTCATCCAAGTACCGGCCATTGAGGTAATATGCAGACCTTCTTCTACTTCTTTATTGTAGTCATCAAGATCTAATCGCGATGTTCTTAAATAGAAATTATACGCTTGTTCCATTCTACCTAATTTGGCAGCTTGAATACTATGCACACAAGGTGATAACGAGGATTCGTGAACGGTAAACGGTTCGTAAAAATCAAAATGTTTTTCAAGATCTTCTAATGAAAAGTCTTCTTCAAAAAAATAGAAACCTTGTAAAACGTCAGCTTGTTTAATATATGGTGATCTTAGAATTCTGTCCCAACTCCATTTTTGATTGATAGGCCTATCGGTTTTTGGTAAATCATCAACCTTGACCAAATCTTTATCTAAAAAACCGTCTTGTTGTAAAAATACACCGAATTCCTTTGAATAAGGAAAATACATATTGTCAGCAACATTCTTCCATTTATCACATTCCCTATCCGTAAGTTTTGCCTTCCCCATAATTCTATGGTAATCATCAGGATAGCCATTTTTTACGTTTGCCAATTGGGTCAACGTATAGTTGATACACCATTTGGCCAAGTAATTTGTGTACCAATTATTATGTACATTATTCTCGTACTCATTTGGCCCTGTAACACCTAACATTACATACTTATTCTTGTCTTTCGAAAAGTTTACCCTTTGATGCCAGAATCTAGCGATACCAATTAATACCTCTAATCCCATTTCGGGTATATAACTGTAATCACCAGTATATCTATAGTAATTATGTATAGCAAAGGCAATAGCGCCATTTCTGTGAATTTCCTCAAAAGTGATTTCCCACTCATTGTGACATTCTTCACCATTCATGGTTACCATTGGGTATAATGCAGCACCATTAGAAAATCCAAGTTTGGTAGCATTAGCTATGGCTTTTTCTAAATGATTATATCGGTATTTCAATAATTTTCTTGCTACTTTATCATCTTTGGTAGCCATATAAAAAGGAATACAATATGCTTCGGTATCCCAATAGGTACTTCCCCCATATTTTTCTCCTGTAAATCCTTTAGGACCAATATTTAATCTCGAATCTGTACCTAAGTAAGTTTGGTTCAATTGAAATATATTGAATCGGATACCTTG
>RCMY010003039.1_pt1 | contig 15001 bp, 15 predicted proteins | sample 2041341 | NCBI WGS metagenome assembly RCMY01 (sample SAMN09708234, study PRJNA481090) | Marine sediment metagenome, whole genome shotgun sequencing project.
GTGCGGGCATCCCGCTGCGGCCCGAGAGGGCGGGCTCGGACTATTCAGTTTTCGACCTTCTTCGCTTCGGACCGGGTGACGGTCCGCCGGCGGTGGCCGCGACACGTTTGGCCGCAATTCGATCGCGCAGCTGAGCCCTGGCCGCGGTCGGCAACGGCACCACGAGCCACAACTCCCCGGTCGGTTTGCTTAGAAGGAGCGTGCGGTTTGACGTGAGGCGAAGGGACCACCGGCCTTCGTGAACCTTGTGATGGTGCGTAGTGCAAAGCGGGACAAGATTGGACAGGTCGGTAAGACCACCGGATTCCCAGGGCACGATGTGGTGCATCTCGCAGTCGCTGAAGGGCGTGTCACAGAACGCACAACTGCTGTACATCACGCCTAGTGCAGCCCGTTGGGCATCGGTGGCGGTGCGATACGAACGGCCGACCGCCAACGCCACGCCGCCCTGATCGAGGGCAACATGCCGGATCCAAGAGTCACACAAATACCGCTGAACCAAATCCAACGGCAGTTCAAGGCCGTCCACCGTGCGCTTCACCGATGCGGGATGCAGGCCGGTCTGCATGGTCTGCAGATCCACGACCGCAGTGATGGACGGGCGGCCGGGGATGGCCCGGGAACCGATCAAATCCATGAATGCCTCGGCATCGAGACCTTCGCCGTAGTGGACCTGCTCTCCTACGCTTTTCTTTTGGTTGATCAGCGACCGCGCCTTGGCCCGTACAAGGCCACGAAGTTCTTCTCCGGCCAGCGCATCAAGATCGAACGAACCTCGCGGGCGACCGTTCTGGTCACGTCCCATGCGAAAGCGGTTGCGACCCCTCTCGCTGGCGAGGTCGGTGGATCCGTCGTCGGACAGCATGGTGACGATCCGGCCAAGCCACTGGCGGAATCTGGCGGGACGCATCATGCTTGCCCGTCTGGCCAACGTGGCGTCCATGCGATCGAACGCCGCAACCCACTGGGCGTTGTGGCGGAGCTTGTACCGAGCCGAGGCAACCGAATCCAAGTTCTCCGCCGTGGCTTGACCCGAATCACCCGCTTCGCCCAGCCGCGGTAGCACCGTAGCCAGCTGAGCACGACGGGAGGCTCGACGGGCCGCTCCGTGCGAGAGGCGACCCGCGGTGGCCAGAGCGTCCTGGGCGGACAACGACCCACCGTTGGCACGAATCTGATCGAGCTGGCGGGAGGCTTGAAGGTTGAGGCCATCCAGCAAACGCATCCCTGCACCGATGGTGCGGATCAGCTCTACCGCTTCATCCTCGGTCCGCACCGCCACCTCGATGGACCGCAACCGCTCCACCATGGTGTCCAACTGGAACTGCGCCGCAGACGGAGTTGCCACCGGCCCGAGGGTCGAGTGCGGCTCCGAGAACTTCATACTTTCATCATCGTTAGGGGGTGTGACAATGATTGCCGGCCCAGGTCGAGAGCGGATAGCGCTTCCCCCGATTCATCCCGCCGTCTCTATGCCAAAGCCCACCGAGAAAGCTCTGATCGCAGGTCTGTGCCGTCGGTTCCTCTGCCGTTCGTGAGCACCACAACTCCGTCGCCCGATCGGGGGTATCCAGTCCAGACGGCTCGATAGCCGCTGTTGTCACCTCCGTGAGTGAAACCGGCCTCACCGGAGCTTCGTGTGATCGAGGACGTCCCGGCCCCGGCCATGAAGTGCGAACGGTGTTGCGAACCGGCGACCCCTGGGTCGGCCCTGAGAACCCCACACAGCACTGCCGCCAGTGACCGGACGTCACTGTAGAGCCCACCGGCCGCCGACCACGGTATGAGTTCGTGCCCGCCCGGCAATGGACACCCGTCCGGCGAATGGCCGGCGGCGAAGTTTCCACCGGTCTCGGGATCCAAAGCAAACGTCGCGTTTGCGGCCCCATAGCCCGCGAGTACCCGAGCCAGATGATCCTGAAATCGCTCGCCGGTCACCTGTTCCAAGAGATGCTGAAGCACCAAATATCCGGCACCGCTGTAGCTGTATCGAGAACCCGGCGGGTAGGTGATTTCCACCGCAGGCCGACCGTCCCCACCGAACCAGGTGGAAGCCAAACTCATGCGGACCGGGTCAGCAACCGGCTGCAAGAACCGGCACGACCCTCCTCCCACACTGCCCGCAAGGAACCCCGCCCTCGTCTTCCCCGGCGTCGTTCCGCGGCCGACCACACCACCGGTGTGTTGAAGAAGCAAACGAGCGGTTACTGGGCCGGGGGCAAAAGATCGGGCGGCCAGATGGGGATGGGCCTCCAGAGGGAAGGCTAAGAGCGGTCGAACATCCTGGTCCAGATCGAGATACCCGTTCTCGGCAAGGCCGAAAATGGCTAGCGCGGTGATCGCCTTGCTCACCGACGCTGCACCGAACACGGTCTGAGCGTCCACCTGCCCTGCCATCGTGGCCCACCGGCGCCCGTATCCGGCCGTCCATGCCAGCTCCCCGGATCGAATCACTGCGATCGCCGCGCCGGGCACGTTCGAGCCAGCCAGTCGAGATTCCACCAAATCGAGCGGCAGCTGTTCGGCACTCACCCACACGAGCCTAGGCGCCGGCGCGATCAACCTTCCCTCTCGGTCCAACGGGAAGGCCGCCGCGCCGCAGCCCGGTTAGGGTCGGTGGTGTGAAGCGTGATCCCGCCGATGTGACATGCACCTACATCGCCAACGAGGCACAACTGCCGGAGCTGCAGAGCTCGCTCACCCAGGCCCAGTGGGTCGCTATCGACACCGAGGTACCGATCAAGGGCGCCGGCGCCGGTGAGCTGCGGGTCATGTCCATCGCCACCCGCTCCTCCGCTGGAGAAGAGCAGGCCTACGTGGTGGATGCTCGGGATGTGGATCCAACCGCACTGGCACCGCTCCTCACGGGCATTACGGCAGCGGCGTGGAACGCCAACTTCGACGCCCGCGTAATCGACCGCGCCGTCTTCGCTTCTACCGACACCACCACCGGCCTCACATGGTGGGACGCCCAGTTGGCCGATGCGCTGATCTTCCAGGGGCGGAGCGGAGTCACGTGGTTTCATGGCCTGGCCTGGGCCACCCATCATTACCTCGGCATCGAAGCAGAAGGCAAGGGGACCACTCAGCTTTCCTACACCGCCTTTGACGATCTCAGTAGCGATCAGATCGCCTATGCCGCAGCCGATGCGGTGGAGACGCTGTGGGTTAGCGATGCCATTCGAGCCGAGATCGTTGCCGCTGATCTGGAGCAGATCACGGAGATCGAAATGAATGCTCGCCCCTTCCTGGACCAAATGGAACGAACCGGGCTCCCGTTCAACTGGCCGGCCTGGCAAGAGGAATTGATCACTATCGAGCGGCAAAACCGCGAAACCCTGGGTCGTCTGGCAGCCCTGACCGGTGGCGGCCAGGGAACACTTTTCGATGACATCACCGAACCCACGTGGAACCCAGCGTCGGACCGGATGGTGCGACAAGCCTTGAACCGATGGGCCGAGGCCGAGGTCCTTGCTTGGACCAGCGGTCGTTATGGCGAGTCTCGCCTGCTCAACGATATGGATTCGCTCACCGCCTCTGTTCTCAAAGAGATCGGCGGCTCGCTGTCCCAAACACTGCTCCAGTTCCGCAATTACACCAAGATCCTGAGCACCTATGGCGAATCGATTCACGAACACCTGCACTCCGATGGACGTCTCCGACCCCAATACCTGCAGGTGGTGGGCACCAACACCGGTCGCCTGGCCAGCCGGAATCCCAACGCCCAGAATTTCGCCCCTCGGATGAAACCCCATTTCCGTCCACCGTCGAACCACCGTGTGTTCGTTCACGCGGACCTCAGCCAGGCCGAGTTGAGGTACCTGGCCCAGGTGGCCGACGACGCCCCGCTACGAGCCGCCTTCGCCCGTGGTGATGATGTCCACGTAAGCACCGCGGCGAGCATGTTCGGCTTCGATCGCAACCAGCTGGCAAAGGACGATCCCGAGCGTCTCAAGCATCTCCGTCAGATCGCCAAAGCTCTCAACTTCGGCATCGCCTATGGCACCGGCGCCGCCGCACTGTCACGTTCTCTCACCGCCGAGGGGTCTCCCACCACCGTGGAGGAAGCTGCGAAGCTCCTGGCCAAGTATCGGATCACCTACCCGGGCACCGCAGCATGGGCGGAGCAGCGGATTGCAGAGATTCAGGAAATCCGAACCGAGACGGCGGCGATCGATTGGACCGTGACTATGCGCCTGGCGCGAGGCTTCTCCACCGTCGCCTCCATCCGACGAGAATTCCGAAAATCCCAGGGCCGCTATCCGTCAGCCGGGGAGGTGGCGGGATTGCACCCTTCACAACACCTTCAGAGCTCGGATCGGTTGGTGGCCGAAGTCGACTGGCTCCTCGGCTATTCCGCCCCGGTCGCCCTGCTCACCGATGGCACCCCGTTCACATTCTCCAGCCGCACATTGGCCGGACGGCGACAGCAGTTCAACCTGCATCTCGATCGGCTCTTTCTGGAAGCGGCCCTGGCGGCCATCCGGTCCGAGTCCCCAGAGATGCTGCGGGTTCGCTCTCGGTTCGAGGCCGATCACGGTGTGGTTCTGCATCATCGGACCGATCCGCTGTCCAATGCAGAGCTGAACAAACAATTCGAGGACAGATCGCTTCGCCATCGTTACATAGAGGCACTACGGGCGGAACTGGGACGGGATGTGGTCGTGCCGTTCCTGGAGCGCTCGGCGAAAGAGCGGGTTTCCGCAATGGTGAACGCATGGCGGAATGCGCCCATTCAGGGTGGCGTGGCGGACATCATGCTCAGCGCCTATGCCGACCTTCACCAGCGCTTACGGGAGTACCCGTCGGCCCGTCCCGTGCAGACAGTGCACGACTCGGTAGTGATCGAGTGTGACCGCTCAGATGCAATGGCGTTGGGTCATGAGGTTCGAGATGCCCTCGAAGGCGCGATGCGCCGCTTCTGCCCCGACGTTGTGCCAAAGGCCGACGTGGACGTCCGCACCTCTCTTGCCGACGGTGACGTAGTTGAGACATTGACAGGTTCAGAACTGAGGGGGGCCGGCAGACCCTGACGGTTGGATCTAGGACGCCAGGATTGAGCGGCCCTGTTTCAAGAATCGAATGGCGGTGAGGCGCGGGTCCGAAGCCTTCACCAGATGTGCATACCGGACCAGTGCCATGCGGCCGGCATTCCAGTACTCCTGTTTGCCTGATTTGTCGGGGTACCACGGAGCAACGTAGACATACGGCAGCGGTTCCGGCCCTGGTGTCCCGTCCCGATTCACATCGCCTGGCGAGAATCCGAAGCTGGCCCGTCTCTGGGCGGAGTCGCTACCGATCTCGATGGCGGTGTCGAAGTGCTCCGGCCACAGCTGGGGGTCGCTTGCTTCGTGAGACAGCGGATCCATGGACAATTGCTCCAGGATCGACCAGCCGAAGGAATACCAGGCCGCAAGCGTCGCGGCATCGCCGGGTTCAATCGTCAACGGTGCGTCCAGCTCGCCGGCAATTGGAATGTCCAGCTCGGCCGCCCAGTCCACGTCGGGCGCTACGCCAACGTGATCACCAGCGGCTGCCAAGGTGGTGATCGGAGCGATTCGTTCACCCTCGGCAGTCCTTATGACGACGTTGGTTTGTTCTACGCCCACGGTGGTGATGCCAGCCGGTCCCCCAAAGCTGGGCGTACCAAAACCGCCCGGTGTTGCCCGCAGGCCCATACGTCCCATCGCCTGCCGGCGAGCAGGCGAAACCACATACGCCGCCACCCGGTGGAGTGCGAGGCGGCTGGCAACAAAGGACTCTGCGAGCGGAACAAGTGCGGTACCCATGCGTCGAACCTACGACAGGTCCATTGGAGTTCGCAATGTGGATTCGATCCGCCGGCCCATCACGCGGGAGTACGGTGCGTAAGCAACTCCACCAAATGGGCGAACTGCTCGTCGTCCCCCATTGCTCCGGTCACTTCGAGAGCAAGGAAACCGTGCAGACCAGTCCGCAACGCTCGAGCCGCCGATTGAGCCTGTGCATGCTCCCAGCCCAAAGTGGCAAATACCTGAGCTAGCAAAGCCACCAATTCCGCATTGGCCCGCGCTAGCTCGGAGTGATCATCGGTTGGGGGAACCAAGGTGGATGCGTATTGGCCTGGGTGGGCTACAGCATATTCACGATAGGCCACGGCCATGGAGCGGAGCGCATCCCGCCCCGCCACACCAACCGCAGCATTCCGCACCGATGTGGTGAGCCGATCGGTGGCATGCACAGCCACCACGTAGTGGAGACCGTCGGACCCGGCAACGTGGGTATACAGCGCCGAAGGACGGACGCCCAGGTGCAGCGCAACGCTGGACAGGCTCAGTTCGGCCAGTCCGCCGCGGTCCACGATCACCACGGCTGCAGCCAGCACCTGGTCGAGGTCTATTCGGATTCGAGCCATCGCCAATCAAGGGTAGACCACTGAAGGTGCTTGGGTGATAACGGGTCAAAATTTCTGATGATTTTCTTGTTTTGGTGAAACTTTTTCACTAGAGCAGGCGTTTGTTCAGAAGACGGCGAAGTACGCCGTCACCAACTATTCCTTCTCAGGAGGATTCCAGATGCTTACCTACAACACCCCCTTCAGTGGCTTCGACAGCTGGTTCGATCAACTGGCTTCCACCCGCCAAGGATCATCGTCCAGCAATGTTCGGATCGACGCCTATCGCCGTGGCGACAACGTCTGGGTGCATGCCGATCTTCCCGGCGTCAATGCGGACAGCATTGATATCGACGTCGAACGGAACGTAATGACCATCACCGCCGAACGAGCGTGGCGGGCTTCCGATGGCGACCAGCTCTACTTCCGGGAGCGGCAGCACGGAACCTACCGGCGCCAGTTGAATCTCGGTGAGGGTCTCGACGCCGACGCGATCGAAGCCGACTACCAGGACGGCGTGCTCACCCTCCGGATCCCGGTGGCCGAGCGAGCCAAGCCCCGCAAGATCGCCGTGGGCACCAGCTCCGGTGACGACACCGCCGCGATCAGCACCGAGGCGCTCGAAACCAGCGAGGCCTAGTCGAAACAGGGGTCAGGTCCCGCTGCCCGTGGGACCTGGCCCCTTTCGGCACTTCTAGAATCCGATGTTTAGAGGGCTACTAGCCGCATTTCGTCTGCGCTACGATTCGAGTAACCGAATCGGAGGCCGAAATTGGACTGGTACGTCCCGAACGAGATCGCAGCTGCGAGCCAGCTGCGTGCAGAGTTCTCCGAGTTCATCAATCGTCATGCTGCGCCCGGTTCGGACCTTCCGGGGGCGCAGTTGATTTTCAGTGAGTTGGTTACGAACGCCGTGGAGAACAGCGATCAACCGGTGTGGGTGTCGCTGAACTGGGGCGGGGAGCAGCCGGTGCTTTCGGTAAATGACTTGGGGTCGGGGTTCGAGCTGCCTGATCAGCCAGCTCGACCAGGGGCTAACTCGGCACGGGGCCGCGGCCTTTTGATCGTCACCCACCTCACCGACCACCTCGAGGTTGCCGCAAAGGCCAGCGGCGGTTCGCGCGTCACGGTCACGTTGCCAATTCGACGCCCTCCCAGTCCAAGCTTCGAACCAAAACCCTTCTCCTCCTCCCAACTGCTCCCCTCTCCCGACGAGAAGAACGAGGAAGGCCAGTTCGACCGCGAATCATTCTTGCGGGCGTTGGTAGTCCAGCTTGCTCAATCGGTCGAGCGAGACTCTGGGCCCGCCGCAGCAGAGCAGCTGGTAGCGGAGCTCGGTGCTGGCATCGGATTTCGAATGGAAGAAGCCTTCCGTGCCACCGAAGAACGGCCCGACGGTCCACTGTCAGCGGAGGAGATGGCCGAACTCTTCGTACACGTTAAGGCCGGGATCGATGGCGACTTCTTCGTGATCGACGCCAACGAGGAACGAATCATCCTCGGCAACCGGCGCTGCCCATTCGGTGATGCGGTTCGCCATGCGCCCGCCCTTTGCCGTATGACCTCGAGTGTTTTCGGCGGGATCGGTGCCCGCAATCGCGGTGCAGCCGCGGTGCATCTGGAGGAGCGAATCGCCATCGGTGACCCGCAGTGCCGAGTGACCGTCTGGCTACAGAAGCCACCGTCGGAGATCGAACCTGAAACGCACTTCTACCAACCGGAGCGCCCAAGCCCAGCGTGAAAGAATCGAGCCGCTGAAGGTCCTCTGAGTGGCGGCGCGGTGTTACTCAGCCTTTTTGAGGCGGGCCCGGTGATCAGCGGTGTGGGTTCGGCTGGCGCAGCGCGAATCATCGCAGAACCGACGGGAGCGATTGCGGGTTCCGTCATAGAAAAGGCGCTGGCAATCCTCAGCCCCGCAACGCCCAAACCGAATGGTGCCGTTGTCGCACAACTCCTGAGCGATCGCCATGAGTATGTCTGCGATCACCTGACGGTCGAATGGGGCCGTTGACGGACTCCAATGAAGATGAGGCCCTACGCCGTCGTGATCGGCGATCGACGGCGAAATCGCCAACTCGGTGAGTTCCTCGTTCAGCAGAACCCGGGCCTGCTCGGTATCCAGATCCGGTAGAGCCGAGATCAGCGGCGAGAGCTCACTCAGCGATGTCTCCAACCGCGCGATCGAGGCCGCCGACGCCGTAGTTGCCCGAGAGAACCCAGCCTCATCAAGGGTGGTACGAACCTCTAGATGATCGGCCCCGAGATCGTTGACCAGGCCAATGGCGACTTCGATGGTGACCTGGATCTCGGACTGTGAAGGGGAAACGAGTTGCACACTCAGATTCTAGCAAGAAAACCTCTAGGTAAGTTTCAAAAGGTGTTTAAGTCCTTACGACAGTGATACGATAGAGGGCTATACCCTGTTTGGTCCTTACATTACCCTTGTCTGGAGTATCCCATGAACTTCCTAGTTGCTCTCTTGATCGTCGTCGCCAACATCCTCGGCGCCGGCATGATTCTTCCTCAGGTACTTCGGGTACATCAAACCAGGAGTACGGCTGGCGTTTCGCTGTCTGGCACGGGCGTTGGCATCGTGATGAATCTCTGGTGGTTGGTCTACGGGCTCGAGGCCAACATTCCCGGAATGATTCCGGTGTCGGTGGCCGGGGCCCTGCTTTACACAATCATCGCCCTCCAATCTCTGCACTTGATCGGGCCCGGTGCCGCTCGCTCCATCGCCGGAGGAATCCTCACCTACGGAGTTGTTCCGCTGGCCCCTTATCTGTTCTCAGACATCCGGACCCTCGGGCTGGTGATAGGGCTCATGTATACGGTGCAGTTCGCTCCGGCCGCACTGGCAGCAATCTCCACCTCCGATCCCGTTGGCGTTTCAATGCTCACCTGGACCATGGCGTTGCTGGAAGCGCTCATCTGGCTGTCCTATGGGATCATCACCAGGGATATCGCTCTCACGGTGGGAGGGGTCGGCGGCAGCGTCATGGCCTCCGTCATCATCGTCCAACTCACCAGCCACCGCAGCCGGCCCGGTCAGCTCGTACCTGTGGGCTGAAACGGTTGCCATCTTCGGTGCCTGATAGAGCGCTAGGCCCGCGCCACTCGGAGCAACGACCCCATCGAGAAATCGGGTGCAGCGGGGCCCAGAGCCGCGGAGATCGCCCGAGGAACCGAAATGTCGGCGAGCAGAAGCTCTCCTACCTGGGTCGCCTGCCGGAGACCTACCTTCGGCAGGGCCAGGGTGACGGTGAGATCAGCGGTAACGAACACGCCCGGCGTGTCGCCCGTGCTTACGTTCAAGCCGCTGGGAGTGTCGAGGGCCACCACGACGTCCGAATACTCCGCCAGCTGGTCGATCAATTCCGCAGTGCGCCCATTGGGAGCGCCGCGCAGGGAATACCCGATCAAAGCGTCAACGACGACGTCAGCGAGCACCGGAACGCTAGAGAACTCCACTCCCATACGGTCAAGAATGTCCAGCTGATGCGCCGCAACCGGCGACATGGTTGCGTCCGGCCGGGTGGTCGTGACAACAACATCCACACCGGCATTGGCGAGATGGCGAGCGGCCACCAGACCCCCTCCACCGTTGCCGCCGGAACCGGCCAACACCGCCACCCTGGTAGGCGAGCATGCTCCCAGAACCGCGTGGGCGAGATTTCGACCAGCGTTCTCCATCATCTGCTTCAACTCGATGTGGAAATCCTCGATCATGACGCGATCAACCTCGATCATCTGGGCCTCGGTGATCCAACCCACGGCGTGGGGAAGGATCACTGGAAACAGGTCGAGGTTCATCCCACCAGTCTGCCCCAGCCATCCACCCCGGTCGAGAAGTATCGCGTGGGCCCGGTGAAGCCGGACTCAGCCCAGGTGACCGGCCGCCGTCAAGCTGGGGATCAGCTCGCTGAGACGATCGATCGTGAGGCTGGCGAGCGCGGCGTACGCCGACGGAACGACCTCGCCGTTGCCAACGAGCACGGTGGTCACTCCCGCGCCGTTGCCCGCTTGGAGATCGTGAGTGGTATCTCCCACCAGGACCGCTTCGTCGGCGGGAACGCCCAAGAAGTCCAAAGCGCCGATCACCATCCCCGGAGCCGGTTTGGCGCCGAAGCCGGAATCCGATCCCACAATTGCGGCGAAGTGCTCAGACCACCCCAGCGCCGCAATTTGATCTGTGGCGGACGACTGAAAGTCATTGGTGACCACACCCAGAACAATGCCGCGCTCCCGGAGCGCCACGAACAGTTCGGGCACGCCACTGGCCGGTGCCGCATGGCTGGCGGTGGCGGCACTGATCGAAGCGAAGAATGATTCGATGGGAAGAAGCGAGTCCACCAGTGCAGCAACCCCGTAGTTTGACTCTGCGATCAGTGGCGACCCGGGACGAATTGTGTCTGTGGCTAGGTCGAACTCCAATGCGTCAGCAGCCTGCTGCAACGCCGCAGCAGTAGGAGCCGAGGACCGAAGGGCCGTCCCGATTGCAAGGTCCCATGTGCGGTGGAAGTCCACTATCGTGCCGTCCTTGTCGAAAAGAACTGCCCGAACCGTCATGCGCGAACCTTACTCCGCAGCATCCGCCCGGCGTCGCAACCGATCGACCCAATCGTCTAGCGTGGACAGGTGACGACCACGCCCGGGCTCCTGTCTCCTGAGTACCGAAAGATCTCTACTGCGATCTACCTGGGGATCGCTCTCGTTGCCTTCGAGGGAACCGCGGTGGCCGCCGCTCTCCCCCAGTTGGCCGCCGACCTCGGCCGTATCGACCTTCTCTCCTGGATCATCACCGCTTTTCTGTTCGCGTCGGGTCTGATCACAATCATCGCCGGCCCGCTGGTAGATGCAATCGGGTCCAGGAAGGTGTTCGTGGCTGCTGCATCCACCTTCGCCGTTTTCGGATTTGCCGCCGGACTGGTGAACGACATCTTCGTCCTGATTGCGCTTCGGCTCGTGCAGGGCGGCGCCTCGGGAGCGCTGATCGCCGCCAGCATTGCCGCCGTCAACCTTGCCTATCCAACGGCCCTCACGCCCAGGGCCTTCGCCGCCAACTCCACCATCTGGGGAATCATGGGAGCTGCCGCTCCGGCAGTCGCCGCTCTCCTGCTCAACTTCGCCTCCTGGCGGTGGATCTTCTTTATCAATCTCCCCTTGGGGATGTTGTGTGTCCTTACCGCACGCTCAACGTTTCCAGAACAGCAGGAGGGTGCAGAAACCCCCAGTATCGACTGGATCGGAGCTGCCCTGGCGGCGGTCGTAACGCTCGCCACAATCGCCGCGGTCGACGAATTGGGGTACCGCTCGCTCATCATGCTCGCCGTGGTTGGCGTTGCGGCATTCCTGTTCGTTTTGCATGCTCGCCGCACGGAACGTCCTGTTCTGCGGCTCCAGCACATCGCCGGCCACCCCTATCGCAGCCTCGGCCTCATCCCCACGCTCATGGTGACCTCCGCATTTGCCACCAACATTTACATCACACTCTACGTTTCGGCCGGCAGAGGCTGGTCCGCGGGACAGGCGGCGTGGGCGGTCCTTTTCCTCGTGATCGGCTGGACCACAGGCGCCAATACCTCCAGCGTGCTTCAATCCCGCCTGCATGAAGTAGACATCATGACCCTGGGCTGGGCCGCAGGTCTCGTTGGTTCCGGCACAACGGCAGCCTTTGCATGGGCCGATAGCTCGGTGGTCGGAATCTTTGCCGGGCTGTTTGCCTCCGGCGTAGGGATCGGGCTGGCAACCAATGCTGCACTCACATTGCTACGGGCGGCCACCGAACCCAGGCTTATCGGTAGAGCGGGAGCCGCTCACCAATTCATGCGAAACCAGGGATTTACGATCGGCAGCGCCGCGGGGGCAGCCATCCTGCTACTGGTTGTGGGCCGTGAGCTTGGATCCGTCGAACCGGTTCAGCAGCTTTTGGCCGGCAACGACATAGAGGCCGGGCCACAGATTGCCCGTTCGGTCCGCGATGGGTTCGCTGCCGTGACCGTAGTTGGCTTTGTGATCATGCTGCTGGCTGCAATACCAATGCGGACCCTGAGGAAGCCAGCGCGCTCTGAGCGAGGCAGTTCAGACTGAGGCCGGCTCTGACGGGCTGGTGGACTCAGATGGAGTGGCGGCGATCGGTTTGGCATCATCCCGATAGAAAAGCCAGGACACCGGCAACAGGTAGGCAAGGTAGCCGGCCACCCGGATGCGCTCCGGATGAGGACTCCAACCGAAGAGACCCTTCAAGAAGTCGTGCACCACCGCCCCCTCTGCGAACGGGCCGGACGTGATATCCCAGACCCGGGCCGCCACGAAGTTGGCCTCGATTTCAAGGAGTGCTCGGAACTCGTGGAGACCCTTGGCGAAGAGACCAGCGGCAAACAGGATCAGCAGCATGCCCGTTGCGCGAAAGAACTGGCGAAGGTTGACCTGGCTGCTTCCCCGGTAGAGCCCAAAGCCGATGATCGACGCAATGGTGAGCCCGATCAGCCCGCCGATCACTACGGAGGCTCCCGAACTGGACCCCGTTTCGGCGCCTAGCAAGAACAAGGCTGTTTCGAAGCCTTCGCGAACGACCGCCACGAACGCAATGAGTGCCAGAGCCATCGGTGATTTCTTGAGAGCGGCATCGATCTTGGCATGCAGATCGGTGGAGATCGAGCGAGCATTGCGACGCATCCAGAAGATCATCCACGTGAGAACGGCTACTGCGACAAATGCGAGGATCCCCTCGATCGCTTGCTCCCATGCGCCTTCGAATTCGCCGATCACCGTCTTGAACAGGATTCCCGCGGCCACGCTGACCGCCACGGCGGCACCGACCCCGATCCACATAGAGCCGAGGTAGCGACCGTTGCCGGTCTTCATCAGGTAGGCGGCAATGATGGCGATGACCAGCGAGATCTCGAGGCCTTCGCGCAAGGTGATTAAGAGTGATGCTCCCATAACCTGAAATGTTAACCACACTTAACGCATTCGTGACAACCTGACTTGAAGAATTGTTCGAGCGTGCCGCCTGCATCGGTTTTGGGTATCTGCAGTCATCCACGCCCGCCTAGCGGGCACCATTGACTGCACAGAGCGTACGGACGCGGTTCTATCCGCCTTCAGCTGGTGCTTCCGGCGCAGGTTCGGTGCTATCGGTAGGCTGCTCGACCGCCGGATCTCCATCGGTGGAGGCTTCGGTTGGCACTTCTTCAGTGGGAGCGTCGGTCGAATTTCCGTCGTTCACCATGGCGGGGATTACCACCGCCACGATGATGGCGGCGACAACGCCGCCGACGATGGTGATCATCAACTTGGCAAAGAAGTCCCGCCACCATTTTCGTCCTGCACCGAGCTTGTCCACGGCGTCATGCTAGCCAGCCAATGTGACAGAAGGTAGGCGGTTCAACGACTGATTCAGAGAGCCGAATCCTCTGAGCTGGGGGTACACAATCCGGGAGGCAAAAACTTCAGTCGAAATGTGACAAATTGCTCCGCTAGCGACTCGCGACACTGCGGTGCTGTCGACTCTAAAGAGCCATCGGGCAGCGCCTTCGCCTCACCCTACTAACCGGCTCCAGCCTATGCGTAGGCGGTGCTCAGCATTGCCAGCGTCTTGATCCAACTGGTTTCGGCGGCGTTCTTGTTGTACGTGGGGTAACCAGGCCATGTGAATCCGTGGTCAGCCCCGGGGAAGGTGGTCACATCAACGAGCGGGTTAGCCTCCACCTCATCTAGAAACTTCTGATGCATCTCGATCGATTGCACCTTGTCTGCTTCACCTATCCCGAGATACAGCGGCCTGCTGAGACCGGCGGCGGTGAGATGGGGTGAATTCGCCGTTTTATCGACCAGGAAGGACGGATGCCAACCGGCACCGCACACCACCCGCTCCGGGTCTCGTTGCATCGCTCGGTAGACGCCCCGGGCTCCGAGACAGAAGCCGATCGCGGCGAACGGCGTTTCGTCACCAACGCCAGCCGCAATGAGTGCACAGGTGGCGTCGTGTTGAATCTGCTCATCGGTCATCGAAGCGATCCAGCCCCGGATCGTCTGGCCGCGGGAGCGATCGGCGGCGACGTCGGCTGGCTCGAAGTGCAAGAGACGACCGTGCCGGTGGTGGAGGTCGGGCGTTATGACCCGGTAGCCGTTCGATGCCAGCCGGGCCATGAACTCACGCGTAGAGGGCCGGATCCCTGGAGCGTCGATGAACACGAGCACCACCGGCCACTCACCCCCTCCGGCTGACGGTTCGGCCGGTTCGGCGATGACCAACGCCATTTCGCCGTCATCGGTCGTGGTGTCCACCGTCTGTTCGCGCACATCCATGTTGGAACCGTAGTGGCGCCTGCAACGAACTCGGGCGGAAACCACCCACCCTGCAGGTGGACCAGCACCGAGAACCGGAAAGCAGGTGCCGTTGCGTTGCTAGGTTCGTTTGGGAGCAGGGCCCTGAGGATCAGAGGCGTCGAGTTGGGGCGGAGAGTCCAGATTTTGAAGCATCAGTACGCCGGCGATGTTCATGAAGTCATGCTCGGTGACCAAACCAACCAAGACGCCGTTTTCGACGACCGGTAGTGCTCCAATCCCGAACGATCGCATGATCTCGAGGGCACGCAGCGGCGCCATGTGCGGTGCCACGCA
>RCMY010003365.1_pt1 | contig 14999 bp, 10 predicted proteins | sample 2041341 | NCBI WGS metagenome assembly RCMY01 (sample SAMN09708234, study PRJNA481090) | Marine sediment metagenome, whole genome shotgun sequencing project.
TCCCTATTGTATTCATTTACGTAGAAATCGGGGCAGATGTCGCGAAGTTGCATCATACGGACGTCATGGTTTTCTTTTGGGGGATGTTTTGCAACAAACTCGTCGTTGACGATATCCAAATTATATTTGATTTCGTACCAAAGCCCGTCGTTCTTAAAATAGTAGTTCCATGAAGACTCGTAAATATATTCTGCCGAAGCGTAAAGCTTTTCAAATGTGGAAAGCCATAATTCAGCGTTTTTCTGATTTTTACCAGACAGGGGATTTATAAAATCATATTTTGTTTTATCTCCATCAATTATCCAATTGGAGTAATGTTTATATGCCTTCATAGTACCATCTCTCAGAACGGAATGAGTTTCATAACTATCTACTTTATTTCCAAAATTATCTAGCTTTAAAGCCTCGTACGTATTGTCACTCTTATCTATAGCTTGTAAGTATGAATTTACATATAAGTAACTCGAGACCGTATCGAGATATATATATTTGGCCAGATTTTTATGAGGTGCTATTGTCAAAACCTCATAATTTATTGTTCCTTGATGTTTATGCAACTCTTCGTAAGATTTTAGATTCATATCGCAACTACTATTAAGAACAAGTAAAAAGGTTAGGAATATTATAAGCTTCATATTGTTCTATTTATCAGGTTCATGGTATAACATATTATTTTCAGTTTTTTGGTCACCTTCTATATAGGCTATTATAACATTTTTTATATATGGAGTTTTTACGAGAGATGTATTTATCTGAAGCTTTATCAATTTGCCTTCGACCTCTTCTTTATCTTTCTCTCTTTTTTCTCTTGAATCCATTTTATCTACATCCTCTTGACTCTCGGCATATTCCACCCGATAAAACTTGTTTTCCCCGGCTTTCGCTATGCGCTTAGCGATGCTGCTGTTGCCGAGTCCGTCGTCGGGCATATCGGAAATCATTTTGTCGTGGTTGATGAGCGATACAGGGGCAAAATGGGCATACAAGTTGGCCTGTTGCAACGAGGCATATTTTAGCAGCATGCCTTCATAGGCATCTGTGACCGATTTGTACATTTTCTTGTAACTGGCCTCCCGTTCGGTCGAATCATTGGAAAAGGGATTTTTTTCGTCCCACCATTCGTTTGTCCTTCTATATCTGTCGGCTACGATATTAGTATATCGATATTTATCTCCGAAGAGCGTCTCAAATTTAACCTTTTGTATTTTATATTCCTCGAAGGCATCGGCCCAATAAAGGGCAACGCTCTCGAAATCGCCCCACTCTTCGCCCTCTTTTTTCAAGCGTTCCTTGGCATTTTTTTTAAGGTGGTCGAATTCGAAACGCCTGTTTGCGATATGGGTGGAAAGCACCAGATACCCCCCCTGCGCGGTAGATATTATCTTTTTGCCGGAGCGTTCAAGGTTGTCGGGCGTCATGTATTCCGCACAGAAAAGCGATTCATCGATTGCGGGGTTACAGGCACTCTGGATGTCGGGAATGTCGCCGTCACGCGTAACGAGGTCGCCGCGGTCGTTGGCAAAGGTAAATTGTACACATCGCTCGGTGTAGTCCTCCCAACCGTTCAATATTTCCTTGAGGTGTTCATAGATGCCCCGTTCGTGCTGTACCTTGTTGTGTTTTGGCTCAAAAATTTCGGCAAGCCCATTCAACAACTTATCACTATATTCCTCCCGTTCCCCGTTGATATTGGGAAAAGTTCTATTGACCTCATAATAGTCCGTTTTTCTGTCCAAAAAATCATCATATTCCTGACCGGTCAGTTTCTGTGGCTGGTGTGTCCCTAAAAAAATAATGTTCAGGGGAATCTTGTCCCACTTCATTTCCAACGCATAGTACATGATCCCTATAGAAATACCGGCACCTACTGCGGACCCGTGACTATGTGCCACAATGGTAATCGGTTTATAGGCAGGGGTGAACATCTTAAAGAGCTCGGCTCCATCGTCGAACACGCTTGAATCGGAGGTCCAAATGCCCCAATTTTCTTTTGCCCAGAGATAGCCCAGGGCGATACCGTGGTCTATTCTATGGGCGGCATTGGATCCAAGGCCATGGGAACCGTTTATGTAGTGGTCGTTTCGATAGGCATTGAAATAACGGGCGTAGATGTCGGAGCCTTCGAACCGATTGGCCTTTTGGTTCCAATAGCCCCAGAACTTTTCCACCCCGTTGTTAAAGCTGAACGGCGTAGACCACTTTTTTCGATTCATCGCTTTTTCGATATCAGCTATTTTTCTTTCATCGTCGGGGAGTTCGTTTTCAAGTTGCTTATTAGTAAAAATATCATCTTCGTCCGCCCGGTTTTCTTCGTTCACGCTCTCACCCTGTTTGTAGTGTTTGTGGTCTGCGTTATCTGGGTCTATATCAAGTATTGAATTTTGAAGGGTGTGTTCTGCGTTTTCGAAAACATCGCTATGAAATCCGTTGACAAAGATGATCTCGCCTTCAAGTTGAGGCAGTGCGCCTTCGAGTTCGCTTTTCTCCTTACCTGTGGCCACAAGATCTTGGTTGGGGTCGATTACCGTTATGGTACCGCCTTGGGTACATTGGATGCGGGAATCGTCCATCACGAAGGTATCGCCGCCTATTCCGGTCTTTTTACCGGGTATCTGCCAATCCTGTAATGCGGGGGAACAGGGCGGATTGGGCGATTTGCAGTTACAACTCCCAAAAAATGGAGGTTCGAGCATCTTATCATTGCCGGTAGCCTGTAGCTTGCCCTGTATTTCGAGCTTTTGCTGAGATTTAACGATGAGTTTTCCCAAGGAAGTTCCCAACGTACATTGCAGCTGCGCGCCTTCCACTACATAATGTCTTTCCATATGGCTTTATTATTTTCCGTAAGACACCTTTGTTGCACTTTGTACGGTTACATTTCCCGTTCCGTCCAACAACATTTTACCCTGACTGGTATGCATGACCAGTTCCCCGGAGACCTGTTCCAGTTTTTTGCCAATGATTACTTTTTTGGTTTCCGAAACGTTTTCCTCGGCATTCTTGGCGGTGGTTTCGGATTTTCCCATTACCGACTCCCGCTTGTTCTTTCCGATATCCACATCCATATCCTCCTGCACATTGAAACGGACGTTCTTCGCATTGAACTCCATATCGCCTTGGGCGGTAAAGACCATCTTTCCTTCGGAAGTATTGATGTGGAAGCTGTTGCCGTTCTTGTCGTTAATGGTGATCATCTCACCACCATCGGTATCGTTGAGCTCTATGGTGTTACCACTCCTCGTTCGGATAGCCTTGATGTTATTCTCCTTGTCGGCGAAACCACTTTTGGCGCTGGCGTTGAAACCGCCGCCGATTACGTACGGCTTCTCCGGGTTACCGCCCTCGAAACCAACTAATACCTCCTCGCCCATTTCGGGCACGAAGTAGAAGCCGCGTCCGCTACCGGCGTAGGGGGTCGAGGTCTTTATCCACGGGGTGGACTGCGATATCTGCCGTTGCCAGGGGAACTGTACCTTGACGCGGCCCAGCCCTTCGGGGTCGGCGTTGTCGAGTACTAGACCGCGTTGGTCGGCGCAGCTCGGTGCCAGAAAGCCGTTGGAACAGGGTGGGTGGTCGGTGTCCGCGGGAATGGCCTCGAAATGGTTCTGATAATGTCCGCTATGGTCGAAGCTGTGTACTATTTTTGTAATGTCATAGTTGCCGAAGGTGTGCCTTTTCGCGGCATCGGTAAAATTGATGCCTTGTAGAGAGAGGATATCGCCGACCCGTAGGTTGACAAGTTCGGAGCTGCCCGTAGCAGTGACCATACTGGCCGCCGCCCCTATAACGTTTGCCTTGGTGGCCGTGTCCATGCCCATCTGGCGGCTGTACTCATGCTGGCCGACGGTGTAGTCATAGTTTCCTTTTTTTCCGAAGACGAAATCCGATTCCTCTTTTACTTGGCCGAAGTAGGGGTGTCCCGATTTTGGCTTGAACATCGATGAGGGGGTCTCAAGAAGGTCGTTGCGCACCCAGTCATGGCCGCTGACCTCAGGGCCCTTCCCTCGAAGGTTGGTCGAGAGGTTGAACGTGGTCACGTCGATGCCGTATGTGCCCTCTATCTGTTCACTGCCGCTGCGGCCGATACAGTAATCCTGTCCATTGTGGTAGAACCACAGACCATATTTCCGGCAGAGCCGCTGCAGGAACGAAAGGTCGTTCTCGTTATATTGTACGGTATAGGGCAGGGCGATATCGGTGCCGGCGCCTATGATTGCCTTTAATATTTCTTTGGAATGTCCCTTGAGCGTATCCGAAACTACATAAGATAGTGGAGTGCCCTCTTCGTAGCTAACGCACTGCACCGAATTGGCCAGAAGTACGGACGGCCCGTGACCGGAAACGATAAGGTTGCCCGCTGCCCCGGTGCCCTTTTGCAGGTCGACGGAAGTCACCAGCCCGGTGTACTCCATGGCACCTTCGTCGAGGCCGATGGACATGCGTTTACCGATAAATTCGATGGCGTTCTCCATCAGTTCGCCGGCATAGGTCTCCGTGGCACTGGCCGAAAAGGAGATGCTAAAGGCACTGTGTCCGCCAACGGCCTGTTCGACGGTGGCACTATAGCCGTGATTGGACAGAAATTCGTTGCCGTTCAGGATGAGCTGGGGGGTAACAAGTTTTGACATGGGGATTGTAGGTTGAAAGTTGAGACAAAAGATTAAAAATACATCAAGTTAAGTAGAAAATACTTACAAATATGCTTGTTTTCGTCGTACTACATGTTTTATGGGTTGAAATTAAAGGGATTAGGATTTCAGCGAATGCCTATAAATAATACTCTATCAGGGACTAAACATAGAAAAAGCCCCAATAGCGGGACTTTCTCCATAAAAGCGGATCTTCTATTTCTATTTAGCGGTAAACGTATACGCTCCATCTAAAATAGCGATGTCATAAACATCTGTCAACCCGGCATTGGCTTTCAAAACCAATGTGCCAGAGGTTCGGTCGCCGTTAGGATGGGTAATGTGAATGGTTACTTCGATATCTTCTTCTATAGTATCTTTTCTCTCGATCGAGAGAAAGTAATCACCATCGGAGCGGCTAGATGACAGCCGAAACGATTCGGGATTGTATGATGTCGTAAAGAAATCAACGCTCGAACTGGTCTGTGCTCCATTATCGATTATTTTAAAAAGAATCGCGTCAACATTGGCATCATCATGGCTCCACGTGATATCCAAGGCCGGGCCATTGGGAGATGCCTCCAAAAGATTTTCCAATCCGGACTCCTTTATGATGTAATATCTCGGGGAGAGGGCCGCATCAAAAAGTGCGTTTTCGGCGCCGGTGATCTTGATGAACATATCTTCGGCATCCTCTATCATGTAATTTGAGGTCACTTGAACCTTGATCAACGCCTCTGTGGCACCTTTTTCTATACGTATGGGTGATGGCGTCAGAATTGTATAATCATAGGAATTTACCTCACCTTCGATGGTAAAATCTACAAAAATATCGGTTTTTGCTTCAGTGGATGCATCTTGAAGATCTTTTACCAAAATGAGTAGTTCCAAGATACCGAAATCCGATTCTGTTGTGGGGGTTTGTTCCACAATATTTGCGTCACCGAGAACAACGCTTGTTTCCAAGGCTTTTGTACTTATTTTTTTGGATGTTTCGGAAGTGGCGCCATCCAAATCCAATGCTACTACTTTGATATCGTATTCCGTATCGGCTTCCAAATTGGGAATGTTATAGTTGGAGTCCAGAAGTCCTTCTTTGATTCGTTGATGATCGAGGAATACTTCGTAACTGATTTGAAACTGCTCCGGATCTTCAGAGTCCGTCCAATCCAATTGTATTTCATTGGTGGTACTGGTTGAAGAATCGATTGTAAATGAAGTAGGTTTCTGATTCTCTTTTTTCTCCTCTTGCTCTTGCGCGGCTTCCAAGAGCGCTTCTTGGGTATCTTCTACAGCGTCCTTAACGCAAGACTGTGTTAACGCAAGCGCCAACATTCCTAAACAAATGGTACTTTTTTTCATAATTCTTGATTTGGGATATAAAATGATTTGGAGTAACAAAACGAATTTTTTTTGAAAAAAGTGTGTAGTTGCTATAGTGTTTGACTACTTGGAAGTTCAAGATTTTAATGGGGGGAAACGAATGCCGAACATCAACTTTTGGTTCTAGCCGCTTGACCGATAATGCCAATAAACTTGTTTTTATTGTTAACAACCATCAACCGTTTGTCGATGCTAATACTCCTCTCCATCTTCCTTTTTCCACAAACTAAAAAACTTCGAGTTCGCACGGTTATAAAGCCCGCTGGGCGGCGGTCCGTTGGGAAAGATATGGCTCAGACGTGCATTGCAAGTGTTGCCGTAATATTAAGTGAAAATCTGCAGCCAAATTTAACACAAGCTTACTATTAGCCAGGTGATAAAGCAATGCCAATCGAAAAAATACACAGTAACTTTGCTGAAAGTTTAATCTCGATTGTTATGTACAGATTTTTCAAATATAGCTTGATGATTTTTTTGTTCATCGGATTTTGGTCGTGTTCGAACGATGACAACGTAATATTGCCAGAGACCCCTGAGTCGCCCGAACTACCGACAAATCCAGAAGTCCCTGAAGAGCCAGAGGTGGATTTAATAACCTCCGATTCCCTTGTCCTCAATCCATCCGGTTTTGCCCCATTGTCTGCCCAAATAGAATTAAAGACTTCTCAGCCGGTTACCGTCGCCCTGCGTGTTGTGGGCAAGAACGGTCCCGATTCCGACGTCATCCATAAATTCACGGAACCAGGTTCGGAGATGGATATTGCCGTACACGGACTTTATGCGGATTATGCCAACGAGGTCATCCTTGATTTTTTCAATACTGCGGGAGATACGGTGGATACCAAGACCTACCAAATACAAACGGCGGCAGCGCACATCGATTTGCCTGAAATTACCATTGATAAGGCAAATCTAGACCAAATGGCTGAAGGGATGACCTTAGTAAATTACTTGGGATATACCGAAGAACAACTTCCTGTAAAACCTTTTATCTTCGATGCCTGGGGAGATATTCGCTGGTATCTCGATTACAGCGAAAGCCCTATTCTCAACAAACTTTTCTATGACAACGGTCTGGAGCGTTTGCAAAACGGTAATTTTTATTTCGCTGAAGGGCCCGATTTCGGCGGCGGCGGCAGCAATACTATTTACGAGATTGATCTTTTCGGTACGATCCTGAACACTTGGGAGATGCCGGGCTACGCTTTTCACCATGATGTCGTCGAAAAGCCCAATGGCAATTTTTTGGTCACGGTCAACAAACTGGGCGAACCGACCATTGAAGATTACATTATCGAAATCGGCAGGGATAGCAAAGCGATCGTCACAACATGGGACTTGAATCTTTCTATGGATAATACGCGCACCGCCCTGAGTGACAGAATAAAGGATTGGATACACGTCAATGCCGTTGCCTACGATGCCTCGGATAATACCATCATCGTATCCGGACGCCTCCAAGCCATGATCAAACTTACCCAAGACAATGAATTGGTATGGATTATGGGGCCGCACACGGAATGGGACACTTCGGGCAACGGAAAAGACCTGAACCAATATTTATTACAGCCTCTCGATAATCAGGGTAATCCTATTACTGATCCAGCCGTATTATCAGGCGCTGAAAACCATCCCGATTTTGAGTGGAACTGGTACCAACACGCTACAAAGCTGATGCCGAACGGAAACGTCATCTTATTCGACAACGGCGATAACCGTAATTTCACGGGAGCCGAGCTATACAGCCGCGCCGTGGAATATGAAATAGATGCGGCCAATATGACGGTCAAACAGATTTGGCAGTACGGGAAGGATAGGGGTACTGAAATGTATTCCCGTCTTGTATCCGATGTCGACTATCTGGCCGACGCAAACCATATGCTTATCTCGCCAGGTGGCAGCGGGGGTGAGGGGACGAGGTTCGGAAAATCAATAGAAGTGGATTATCAGAGCGGAGAGGTCATTTTCGAAGCGACCATAAAATCGCAAAAAGCATTGGCTGAGACCGTAGTTCTACACAGAACGGAGCGGTTGCTTCTTTATTCCAATTAAATTATCATACTAATGGTAAATTTCCCATCTTTGATTTAGATGGAGTCGAAAATTGGAGTTGAACTAGTCGTTCTCCGAGTGCTATACGCAGTACGTCTAAACTGCGCAAAGCGATAAACGTACCGTGCAAGGTCTTCACAGCATTATTGATGAAACGAAAAACGATATACTCCTTATTACTTGTTGCGTGTATAATCGGTTTCTGGGTTTTTGAGAACTTTTATACACCGGATACCTACTCAGATCCGGATAGTATCGGATTGAGAACCGATATTCCATACAATTTCATACCCAGTTCTACTACCGGTGCCATCGTCGAGCATAGCCATTATAGCCTATCTTACAATGAGCCTTTTGAACAGGCCGAATGGGTTGCCTATGTGCTCAAAAAAAGTCATTTGACCAACGACCAGCGCAAGCGTCCCTTTTTTATAGAAGATCCGAAGGTGAAAACCAAATCCGCGGATTGGCGTAACTATAAAGGCTCAGGTTATGATAGGGGGCACCTTTGCCCGGCGGGCGATCGCCGATTTTCGGAGCAGGCGTACAACGAGACGTTTTACACCAGTAACATCAGTCCGCAAGACAGTGATTTCAATGCGGGCGTCTGGAACCGGCTCGAACTGCAGGTACGCGATTGGGCCAGACGCTACAATGAGCTGTTTGTCGTGACCGGCGGCGTTCTTGAACCGGGCTTGGAAGAAATAGGGGAGGAGGATGTCGATGTGCCGAAATACTACTACAAGATTATTGCTAGGGGAGAGCCCAACGATCTCAAAATATTGGGCTTTCTGTTTTTGGGAAGGGAAAGCACCAAACCCCTTCGCCAGTTTACGGTTTCCGTTGATGAAATCGAGGAACGAACGGGCATAGATTTTTTTGAAAACCTTCCGGATGATGTTGAGGCTAGATTGGAGCTTGGTGTTGAGGTCGGGGATTGGAAGTTTTGAGGTAATACTGCATGATGTCGGTGTACGTGAGGGAAATTGTGAAGTTAGCCCTGAAATCCTTTTTTAACTTGATATTTCCAACTTCCAACTTCCAACTCCCAACTCCTAACTCCCAACTCCCAACTTCGTATTTCGTGCCTACTTCAAATCCCTTCTTTCAGCCGATTCGCATCCAGCTTAATAAAAATGAAGAGCAGCATGGTAAAAAAGAGCATTCCCGATCCCCCATAGCTGAAAAAGGGAAGGGGTATACCAATGGTAGGGAGTATGCCGATGACCATGCCGATATTGATGAAATAGTGTACAAAGAGCACCGAAATCACCCCATATCCGTACATTCTGCTGAAAGCATTTTTTTGCCTTTCGGCCAGAAAGACCAATCGCAGAAGCAATAACGTAAATAGCAGCACGACGGTGACCGTACCGATAAAACCCCATTCTTCGCCGACCGTGGTAAAGATATAATCCGAATGTTGTTCAGGTACGAAATTGCCCTTGGTTCGCGTGCCTTCCAAAAAACCCTTTCCAAAAAATCCGCCGGATTCGATGGCTTTCTCCGATTGGTACGAGTTGTAACCGATAGTCTTTTGAATCTGTTCTAATTTTGCGGGATCCTTTTCCAAGCGAAGCCAAAGGGAGAAGCGGTCGCGATGCCGTTGCTCAAAAACATTGTCAAAAACAAAATCGACGGATAGCGAAAAGAGAATGGTAGCGATCAAGGCCGTCGCCAATGGAAACAAGGGCACTTTAAATTTTTTCTTTTTCAGTAGAAGAAAAACAAGTATGATCAAGGTCAAGGCTATGGCTATCCAAATGGTGCCGAACATCAAGGTGGTGACAAATATCAAAACGGCAAAAAGGGCGATGCCCAGATAATAGACAGGAAGCCCTTCCCTAAAAATAACGAACGAGAGGGCAAAAAACACCAAGGCGCTACCTGGATCGGGCTGTGGAACAATTAATATCGTGGGAATCAAAATAATTACAAAGGCATAGAGCTGGTCTTTCGTCCGTTTGATATCAGTTTGTATATCGCTTAAATATTTGGCGAGGGCCAATGCCGTGGCCACCTTTGCGAATTCTGCAGGCTGCAGGTTGAAAAACCCAAGGTTGTACCAGGAAGTAGCGCCCGATATGGTCTTCCCGAAAAAATACAGACCGAGCAACGACAACATCGATACGATGTAAAAAACACTTGAAAAACGTTCATAGAAGCTGGCTTCTAAAGCGAGCAAAATAACGATGGACGCGAAACTGGCCAAAATAAAGAACAGCTGTTTACCGTGCAGGGTATTAAAGTCAAAAATGGACACACCACTTTCAATAAAGGTGCTCGAATAGATATTTACCCATCCGATGGCGACCAGCAGCAGGTAAAATAGAACGGTAAGCCAATCAATGCGTTTGAGGACACTTTTGCCGGACATATTCGTTTATCTTGAGGAATCTTCCTCTTTAGGTTTCTTCGCATGCTGGCTCCAGTCGTATTCGTTGATCTTGAACTCTTTGCCGCTATAGGGTTTGGCGTATTCGTGTTCTAAGGTCCGCTCTAGCATCCGTTTTTCAAGGTCGGTGCGGGTAATATCACCTTTGAGGTATTTTTCGATCATTAAGGAGGCTATGTGGCCGGCGTATCGAGAACCATAATAGCCGTTTTCAATATACACCGCAATCGCAATTTTCGGATTTTCAACAGGAGCGAAGGCAACGAAGACGGAGTGGTCGGTCAGTTGTACCCGTACACTGTCTATTTTGGTAAAGTTTTCTACGGTACCGGTCTTTCCAGCAATGGTGATACCAGGTATTTGTACCCATTGTCCCGTGCCCTTCTCATAAACGTCGGCCATACCCTGAATGATAGGTTCGAAATGTCTTTTGTCTATTGAAGTGTGCTTGGGCTCAACAAAATCGGGGATACTGATTTCCTTGTCATCGACTTTTTTAAGGATGTGCGGGGTAAAGTAAAAACCGCGATTGGCGATAGCGGCAGTCATATTTGCCAATTGTATAGGCGTTGCGGCAACCTCGCCCTGGCCAATGGAATTCGAAATAATATAGGATGACGACCAGCGGTTATCTCCATACCACTTATCGTAGTATTCCTTATTTGGAATCCTTCCTCTTTTACCCGTAGGAAGGTCGTATCCCAAATATTCTCCCAGACCGAAACTTTTCATATGCTTTTCCCAGACGTCCATGCCTTGGTCCGTGGTCTCGAATTTTTCATAGATTTTACGAAAAGCATTGGCGAAATAGGCATTACACGATTTATAGATACCGTTGTTCAGGTTTCGGATTCCGCCGCCGCAATGGCACCCCCTTTTTTTTCTTCCAACATAAAACCCGTTATTACATTTTATGGTGGTGCTTGGGTCAAGTACCCCCTCTTGTAGCGCCACCAAAGCGTTCATAATCTTGAAAGGTGATCCGGGCGAACCTTCCGCCAGTATCGATCGATCGAAAAGCGGTTTGGCAATACTGTCATAATGCAGTTTGCTATAATTTTTAGACCGTTCCCTACCGACTAAAAGCGCAGGGTCGTAAGTGGGGCCCGATATCATGGAAAGAATCTCGCCGGTGGCGGGTTCCAAGGCTACAATGCCCCCATGTTTGCCGTGCATGAGCCGCTCGCCGTATTCCTGTAAGGCTTTGTCGATGGTAATATTTATTTCCAGTCCCTGTTCGGGCAGGGTATCCAATATCCCTTCCTTATACTTGCCGATATCACGGTTGTAGCGGTCTTTCTGTATGTACTGTACTCCCTTTCTTCCCTTAAGTATATCCTCATATTGCTTTTCTACTCCCGTACGCCCGGTCAGCTCGCCCTGTACGTAATAGGGATTTTTGGCCAAGTCACGTTCATTTACCTCACTAATATAGCCAAGCACGTTGGCAGAGCTACTTGTATCGTAATATCTCAGGGAACGTTTTTGGATGTAAAAGCCTTGGTAATGCCGCATTTTTTCCTGTAGCTTGGCATAATCCTGCTTTGAAAGCTGTGGTACAAAAACGGAAGGAAGCCTGGGAGAATATATCCTGGCTTTACGAAGTTCTTTTTTAAATTTCTTTTTATCGATACCGAGCAATCCACAGAATTCCAAGGTATCAAGTTCCCGCACCTCCCGAGGAATGACCATCACATCATAGGCAGGATCGTTGCCTACTAAAAGCTTATCGTTTCGGTCATAGATATAACCGCGTTCAGGGTAATCATATACGCGTTTAATGGCGGGGTCTTCTAACACCTGGTCCGGCGAAAAACTGAATATCTGCAAATACGAAAGTCTGCCGATAAAAGTGATACCGATGATGACGATGATGGAGGATAGAAGTATTTTTTTCAACTAAGGGTTTATTTTAAGGGTCTCGGCTCTTTATCGGGCGCGAACGGACGTATTTTTCAATTTCGTATATTGTACTGCTTACCTGGTACATCGAATCTTGTAACGGATAATTCTAACCTCACACCTTTTTTTTACTCTTTTCTTACACTAAAAAGCGAACCGAACAGCAAACAAAGCAGCAAAGTTACAGCGCCGGTGGCCAATACTTTCTTCAAAATTAATAGGAAATTATCCAAACTAAAAATTTCTAGGGTAAAGAAGACCAAATGATGTACTACAATCAATAACGTTAAAAACGTAATTTGTTGTATACGAGTGGTGTTACTTAATTTAAAACTCTGAAATTCGAAATTGACCCCGAACACAAAACGCATAATCGCCGGTCGCATGTAAGCGATGGTCAGTGTCGATGCGGCATGCAGGGCCATCGAATCGGAAAAGAAGTCTATCGATATGCCCAGCAAGAACGCAAGGCCTATAAACGCCGCCCTGTTTTCTTTGATCGGGTACCAGTATAGAAAAAGAATGTAGACCATCGGGTTGATGAACCCGAAAAAATTAAGGCGGTTGAATATCAGCACCTGTACCAGCACGAGCAGTATAAATCGGACTACGTTTAAAAAGTACGAATTACTGATCATCGGTCGGGGTTCTGGTTTTCCAAGGCTTCTATTTCTTCACGAAACTCGTTGTTCACGATATATACGTTTTTGATATTGGTCATGTCGTTAAAGAGCGCCACATCGATGCTGTAAAAACTATTCGAGCTGTTTAGGTCGAATTTTCTTATGGTGCCTACGGGAATACCTTCGGGAAAAATACTGCTCATGCCGCCCGTAACAATGGTATCGCCCACGGTAAGCTTTACCAAACGCGGAATATCGATGAGCTGCACCACGTCATATCGCTTCATGTCCCAGACCAGTGAACCGAAATGGTCGGTATTCTTGATTTTGGCATTGATGTTCGATGTTTCGTTCAGAATGCTTTGAACGGTCGAAAAATGGTTCGAGGTGTTTTCTACAATGCCCAAGATACCTTTGCTGGTTATGACCCCCATATCGCCTTGAACACCGTCTTTTTCTCCTTTATCGATGGTGATATAGTTGCGGGGCTGAGCAAAACTGTTTTTGATGATCCGGCCCGTCGTAATGGTATAAATTCGCTGTGTTGAATCGAGAACTATCGTATCGGTTTCGCCTTTGTTGAAGAGCAAGTTGCGCAGACGCTTGTTCTCGTCCATCAGTTTTTGGTTCTCGACATCGAGTCCAAAATAGGTGGATACATTATTTGAGGCCTCGAGGATGTTACCGGTCAGCCAGTTCGAAGAATTGAAAAAACGTGATTGGTGGTACGAGTGCGATTGTATGGTAAAGCCTAAGGATACAATCATCAGAAAGATATAAAGAAGGAAGTTCTTATATCGAATGACAAAGTTGATGATCTGCTGCATGCCCCGTGCTACTTAAGATTTTTTTTCCGGATACGTTTTCTTTGGAAAAATGTGTTTAGCGTAGTTTTATTCTCTTTTGGAACCAAAACGATGTCGCCCTTCGAACGTTTTTATTTTGAACTCGAACTTGAGTTTGTTATTTTATAAGGATGCTCTTGTAACGATCCAAGTTCTTCAGGGCAATACCTGTGCCACGAACCACCGCTCGAAGGGGATCTTCGGCGATATAAACGGGAAGGTCTGTTTTTTGAGACAGCCTTCGATCTAATCCGCGAAGCATCGATCCACCACCGGCGAGATAGATACCCGTATTGTAAATATCGGCGGCCAATTCCGGAGGCGTCTGTGATAGGGTCTCCATAACGGCATCCTCGACACGTAGAATGGATTTATCAAGTGCTTTCGCGATTTCCCGATAGGATATCTGCACCTGTTTCGGCTTTCCGGTCAATAGGTCACGCCCTTGAACGGATTTATCGTCGGGCGGGGTCTGGAGGTCTTCGGTAGCCGATCCGATTTCGATTTTAATATTTTCTGCGGTAGCCTCACCTACGTAGAGGTTGTGCTGTGTACGCATATAATAGATAATATCGTTCGTAAAGACATCGCCCGCAATTTTCACGGACTTGTCACACACAATCCCCCCCAATGCGATAACCGCGATTTCTGTAGTTCCCCCACCGATGTCGACGATCATATTACCTTTAGGCTGCATGATGTCGAGGCCGATACCGATAGCGGCGGCCATAGGTTCGTGAATAAGATAGACTTCCTTACCGTTTACGCGTTCTGCGGATTCCTTTACCGCTCGCATTTCCACTTCGGTTATGCCTGATGGAATACAGATGACCATACGCAAAGCTGGTGGGAACCATTTTTTCTTAAGAGCGGGAATGTTCTTGATGAACATATTGATCATCTTCTCGGAAGCATCGAAATCCGCAATAACCCCATCTTTCAAGGGCCGGATGGTCTTGATGTTTTCGTGCGTCTTGCCCTGCATCAAATTGGCCTCTTTGCCAACGGCGATGATCTTTCCGGAAATCCGGTCACGGGCAACGATAGACGGACTGTCAACAACGACCTTGTCATTATGAATAATGAGGGTGTTCGCCGTTCCTAGGTCGATGGCGATTTCCTCGGTCAAGAAATCAAAAAATCCCATTTTATTATATTGGTTATGTTACTA
>RCMY010003041.1_pt1 | contig 14998 bp, 7 predicted proteins | sample 2041341 | NCBI WGS metagenome assembly RCMY01 (sample SAMN09708234, study PRJNA481090) | Marine sediment metagenome, whole genome shotgun sequencing project.
ATTGCCGGAGGATATTTGGAACCAAGGACCGTTTACACAACTTCGGAATATGGCCGGATCGGGAACAGCGGTCCCGAAAACCGTACCATTCATTTGGGGTTGGATTTTTGGCTGCCGGCCGGAACAGCCATAAACGCCTTGTTCGACGGCGAAGTTGTTACGGCAGTAAACGATGGCGGGGACAGGGAGTATGGTGGGCTGATAATCTTAAAACATACCACCGAAACTTTTGAATTTTTTACGCTCTACGGCCATTTATCCCTGGCTTCCATAGAAGCATATGTAGTGGGCCAAATCATAAAAAAAGACGAGATCATCGGTTATTTAGGCAATCCCCAAGAAAACGGAAATTGGGCGCCCCACCTCCACTTTCAGGTCATGCTCTCGATGCTCGGGTATTCCATAGATTTTCCTGGCGTTGGCTATTTCAACCAGATAGAGGTGTGGAAAGGCATTTGTCCCGATCCCAAGCTCCTGTTCAAATCCGAAGTGCTCAGTCCAGAAAAAAATAGCACGAACGATCAGCTGATCGAGTATCGAAAACAACATCTGGGCAAAAGCCTAAGTCTGCAATACGAAGTGCCGATCAAGATGGTACGCGGAGCAGGTCAATACCTGATCGATCAATACGGACGAAAATTCCTCGATACCGTAAACAATGTGGCGCATGTGGGACATGAACACCCGGCGGTCGTCAAGGCGGGACAAGACCAGATAGCGTTGCTGAACACCAATTCCCGCTATTTGCACGACAACATTAACGCACTGGCCAAGGAACTGTTGGAAACCCTACCGTCCGAACTTTCGGTACTCCATTTTGTGAATTCCGGCAGCGAGGCGAACGAACTGGCCATTCGTATGGTAAAGGGTGCTACGGGCGAGCGGGACATTATCGCATCCGAAATCGGTTATCATGGCAATACGAATATGTGCGTCGATATCAGTTCGTACAAATTCGATGGCAAGGGCGGGCAAGGTGCCCCCGAGCACACCCATATCTTTCCCTTGCCCGACTCCTTTCGGGGAAAATATCGGGGCGAAAACACGGGCGGCCAATATGCGGATGAAGTCCGGATTCAAATCGATGCCATACACAAAACAGGCCGCGGAGTTGGCGCACTGATCGTCGAGCCCATCATCAGTTGTGGCGGACAGATCGAACTACCCGAAGGGTTTCTGGCCAAGGCCTACGAATTTGTCAGGGAGGCCGGCGGACTCTGTATTTCCGACGAGGTACAAGTAGGATGCGGGCGCGTTGGCAAGACCTTTTGGGGCTTTCAACTTCACAACGTCGTTCCCGACATAGTGACCATCGGCAAGCCCTTGGGAAATGGGCACCCTTTAGCTGCAGTCGCTTGTACGCAAGCAGTGGCTGAAAAGTTCGCCAATGGCATGGAGTACTTCAACACCTTTGGCGGAAATCCCGTTTCCTGTGCGATCGGTGCCGAGGTATTGCGAACGGTCAAACGCGAAAAATTACAGGAACATGCCCTTCAAATAGGCGAATTCCTGAAATCCGGATTAAAAAGCTTAGCCAAGGATTATCAGATTATCGGCGATGTCCGTGGACAAGGATTGTTCTTGGGTTTTGAACTTGTCGATGTTGAAATGAATCCACTTGGCGATCAGGCCGATTATTTGGCCAATCGTATGAAAGATTATGGAATTTTGATGAGCACAGACGGGCCAGACCATAACGTCCTTAAAATTAAGCCGCCGATGGTCTTTACCCAAGAAAATGCGGAGGAGCTATTGTTTTATTTGAGGAAGGTTTTTAGGGAGGATTTTATGCGGAATTATTGAGAGGGATGGATTGAAGGGAATGGGGTTAGTAAGAGAGGAGCCTTACCACGATTCCAAGAAGCACCTATATTTGATAATACTATGTAGGCAAAAGATAGCTGCCGGCAATCATAGAAATAACAGGATAACGAAAAAACTCAAGACAAGTTCTGCTTACCTTCGGAACGATAAACAGTCAAAAATATGAACACTAAACTAATCACTCTAGCTTCCCTCTTCTTCGCAGCAATTGGTTTTTCTCAAGAACCCTTACCCAAAGTGCCCGAACAGGTCAACCACTTCAACCATAAAATCTTCGAGGAAAATAAATTACCGCCCAGAGCCACTTTTTTTGCTTTTGAATCCGAAGAAATTTCAGACAGGCAAAGTTCAAGGCGTTTTTTTAACCTGAACGGCAATTGGAAATTCCATTTTACAAAAGACCCCAAGCATAGACCGCTTACTTTTCAAAACACGAATTTTGACGATAGCGATTGGAAAACCATTCCCGTACCCGCAAACTGGGAGGTTGAGGGCTATGATTATCCTATTTATTTGGATGAACGTTATCCTTTTGACACCCATTGGCCAGATGCCCCCACGGATTACAATCCAGTGGGTACCTACCGCAAAGAAATCGTTCTTGACAAAGCATTTCTATCCGAAGATACCATCCTTCATTTTGCGGGCGCCAAATCTGCTATGTACGTGTATATCAACGGCAAATATGTTGGCTACTCCCAGGGCAGTAAAACCCCGGCGGAATTCAATATTACCGAACAGCTATCCGAAGGAAAAAATATGATTGCCCTACAAATGTTCCGTTGGAGCGATGCGAGCTATCTTGAAAGTCAGGATATGTTGCGAATGAGCGGTATCGAACGTGATGTCTACCTCTATACCCGGCCCAAGGTCTTCGTTTCGGATTACTATACGTACGCCAATTTGGACGATACCTATTCCAAAGGAGTTTTTAAAGGGACGGTTTCCATCAGCAATTCGACCGATAAAAAAACTTCCAGAAAAATAAATATTGCATTGGTAGACGGCGAAACTTCGGTGTATAGCGCAACTGAAACCTTGGAAATCCCTGCAGATAGCACTATCGAATTCCATGCCGATAAACTTCTGGAAAATGTAAAACCATGGTCGGCGGAAATCCCTAATCTGTACGGACTAAAAATCACCTTGGAGGATGAAGAACATACCGACAACAACGAATATATTAATCGCTGGGTCGGATTCAAACGGGTCGAGATCAAGAACAGTCAAGTACTTTTCAACGGAAAACCCATCTACATCAAGGGTGTAGATCGCCACGAGACCGACCCCTTTACCGGCCATGTGGTTTCTAGGGAATCCATGGAAAAGGACATCGAGTTAATGAAACTCAACAATATCAATGCGGTGCGTAGTTCGCATTATCCCAATGATCCGTATTGGCTGGAACTTTGTGACAAATACGGGCTTTATGTGGTCGACGAGGCCAATATCGAGAGCCATCCCTTGGCCATCGACGAAAAAACACAGATTGGCAATGAAATGAGCTGGCTTCCCGCGCACATGGCCCGAACGCAGCGTATGTATTACCGAGATCGCAACCATCCGTCCATTTATTCCTGGTCTTTGGGTAACGAGGCCGGGGAAGGCGAAATTTTCAGGACCACGTACAAATGGTTAAAAGAACATGACGACAACCGAATCGTGCAATACGAACCGGCGGGCAAGGATGACTATACCGATCTGTATTGCCCCATGTACCCGAAATTCGATTATTTGATCGAGCATGGAAAATCCGATTCCGACAAACCGTCCATCATGATCGAATACGCGCATGCCATGGGCAATTCGGTCGGTAATCTGCAGGATTATTGGGATATCATCGAAGAATATCCGAACCTCCAAGGCGGTTTTATTTGGGATTGGGTAGATCAAAGCCTAGAATACAAAGACGAAAATGGCAAGCCCTACTTGGCCTACGGGCACGATTTTCATCCGGATCTGCCTACGGATGGGAATTTCTTGAACAACGGCCTCGTCGATCCTTACCGTAACCCACATCCACATCTTTCCGAAGTCAAAAAAGTCTATGAACCTGTACAATTCAGGTATAAAGGAAATGGCGTAGTGACCATCGAAAACAAGAATTTCTTTACCGATCTCTCGGATAAGGAACTGCGTATGCGGCTTCTTGTAAATGGCAAAATGGAAGAAGAACAAACCGGCATTTCGGTCAATGTATCGCCTCGCGAATCAGAGGAAATCCAACTCAAAAATATTCCGGACATCTTTATTCCCGAGGACGAATACATTCTTGAAATAAGTCTGATCCAAAAAGAGGCGTCGCCCATACTACCGAAGGGTCATGAAATCGCCTGGGACCAGTTTGTGCTGAATGAAGCGATAAAGCCCCTTGCCATCTCCCCCCACAAAAAAGCGTTAAAAATCAATGCTTCCGGGGAGGACATTCAGATACAAAATGACCGAACAAGTTTCAGAATCGACAACCGGACCGGGGAAATCATTTCGTGGACCTTTGAAGGTTCGCCAATTACGAACCAACCGATCCGTCCCAATTTTTGGCGACCCCCTACCGATAACGACCTAGGCAATGGTATGGAAAATTGGGCCAAAATTTGGCAGGACGCGACCTATACTTATAAAGCGGAACTGGTAGAACGACCTAAAAAATCAAAAAGGAAGGTGGCATTTAAAGTCCGATACACCCTTCCGAACGACGAAGCCGAGGTAATGGTCATTTACACGTTGGCATCCAATGGGCTATTGAAGGTCGATTACAGCTTTGAACCCAAACAAAAAGAGCTGCCGAAGATTCCCAGAATCGGAATGTACCTGACCTTGCCCGAGGATTTTAGCGAAGTCAGATGGTATGGCAGCGGGCCGGAAGAAAGCTATTGGGACCGTAAAACCGGAGTGAAAACTGGCATTTATAATGGAAAAATAACCGACCAGTTCCACCGTTATCCGCGTCCCCAAGAAACCGGAAACAAGACCGAAGTCCGTTGGGCCGAGGTTTCCAACGGAAAAATAGCGCTAAAGGTCCAATCCGAAAATCAATTGTTGAACACCAGCGTTTGGCCCTTCGCAATGGAGGAACTGGATTTCAAGGCCGGCGAAGATGGCACCGAATCCGCCTCCGGTCTGGTACCCGTAACCACCAACCATGGAGCGGACATTAGCATCGGCGACACGGTACAATGGAATATTGATTATCTGCAAATGGGCGTTGGTGGTGATAATTCTTGGGGGGCTCCGGTGCATGATGAGTATACCATTGACCCGAAAACGTATCGGTATTCGTTTGTGTTGTTGCCGAGCAGGGAATGAGTTTTTTAAAGTTTTGTGGAATCGAACGGCCAATCCTCAACTTTTCATTCTTGCCCCAATACAATATCAGTATCCCCCGAAAACAACCTCACGTGACAACAGTCCGCACCAACGTCATAAGGTGCTTTAATGGCGTCCTTACCATCTAGAAATCCTTTAAAAACCACCTTTAGGCTATCGTTCTGAAACCTCGAAACCTGAAGGTCGTCAAATAAGGGATAGATACCATCTTTTCTTGCGGTTTCCAGTTCGTAATCTTCAAGTTTTCGGGTAAGGTCTTCGTCGATTTCGGGAGCGTACACCTGAAAGCTGTCCAATGCGACAGCGGCTCCCGCAGTATCCTTTACGCTTACCGTAATGGTGGCGAAAATCTCGGTACAGGGATCGGTACAGTTGCCGTTTTTATTGTCACAGGATTGGATAACGATACAACTAAGACAAAGGGAAGCGACAATTATTTTTTGCATAGCTTTTTTTATAGTTCGTACAGCAAGTAATGGAATTTTCCGGGTTTTTACAATATTCTCCTGATAATGTCACTAATAATCCACCACAAACCGTTTTGGTAATCTTCTCATCTAGTGTCATCGTATAAAAATAGCAGCCATCCCTTAGGGCATCCATCGCTATGTAACGGGTTCGGACCCGGCCATACCTTGTAAACCATGCCGCAGTCGACGACTCGATAGCGTAGTAAAGTTGAGAGAATCCCTGAATCCATAAAAGCTAAAACAATCTTAAAAAAGATCGATACGCGATTTCAGTCCGTATATGAACAACAACCGTCTGATCATTATAAATGCCAATTGAATGAACCAATGGATCACCATATTTGTATTTCTACTTTGTCTGGGCCAAATTAATTCATACGGGCAATGGGCCAACAAGTCGGAGTCCGAACCCGATACGGCGCAAAAATTCTCTTACGGCGGTAGCGGCACCAAATTCAACGGCACAATCAACGTCAACTATTTCATCGAAAGCGAAAACAGACGAGAAGCCTTAGATAGCATAAACTCCATCGATCTCAACGAGTATCGGGGCAACGTAAGGTTCGTAGCCGAGGTAAGCAATTTGCGATTGGGACTCAATAGTTCGTACGACGGCGTAAAGAACAGCGATCACCCCAAAGTATTTTATCTAGAAATGATCCGGTTACAACCGTCTCACAAAGAATCGGTAGCTGCCATGGCCGCAGATACGGTCCAGATAAGCGCCGAGGGCGGACATTTCGGCAAGAATAGCAACCGCATTCTATTTGGCATCAAAACGGTGAGTGCTAAAAAGCAGATAAATTTCCGGTTCAAGCTGCGTATGCGAGATGGCATCTACGACCGGGATTGGGATGGCCCGATAATCTCCAAAAAACTTACGGTGCTGCCCAAAATCCCCGAAATCAAAGATACCGTAGCCACAGTAACGGAAACCAAAGTAAGCGACCAACGACCGGTGTACTACGATAGAAATTATGAGCGAAGGGAGCAGGAAGAAGACACCTTGAACCAGCCGGAGACCATCGAGGACAAACTTTGGGCCAAAATCGAGGAAGACCTGATTTCAGACAATAAAAAAAGCCTATTGCAACGCTGTCAGATTTACAAGATGAACTGCGATCAGCACATTTTTTCGGAATGTGAATATTCCGAAGACGTACTATTCTTTATAGCCAGCTTGGTCGAAGATTCCGAAAAACCGATGCTAATTAAAGAGTACAAAAAACAATATCCGTCAGGAAAGTACATCCATCGGATAGATGGATTGCTCGTTAAACCGGAAAAAACCATACTTCCCATACAAGAAGATTTAGCAAAAGTAGACCACGATGATGAAATGCTGTTGGTCAACCGGGTAGAAGGCGGTAATCGTCCTTACCATGTCGGGTTTTTCGACTTTGCCAAAAATAAGGAGTATGCGATAAAGAGTATAGGTTTCAATACAGATGCCATTGCCCTTGACCTTTCCGAGCTTGAAATTCCAGAAGGCTCGTACACGGTCAAGATAAGGGATTCCGAAGATCAGGTCTTTGTGGAAAAAAGCGGCATCTACATAAGCGAGAATATGCAAATACCCAATAGCGTCAAGTTGGTCGTAATCATCTGTCTGGTCGGCGCAGTAGGCTTTTTGTATAAAAGATATATTTACTTTTAGGACGATGACGGATGAAAAAATTAAAAAGCGCAAAAATGTTCCTTAAGAAAGGATTTACATTAAAAGGATGGTCGCCAGCAATAACCTTCCTATTTTTCATGATCAGTGTTTCCTGTTTTTCGCAAACCGGAAAGACCGCTGTATCCATAGATCGAATCAGCATTGACGAAGGCGACAATTCCCTCGTATTGCTTTGTTCTTTCGCGGATAGCGACATGGTTGAAAAAATTGAAAAGAACAAGGCATCCCTTCGTTTGGACATTAGTGACGACGCTTCCGTTTTAAAGGATGTGATCATCACAAAGGAAGAAGCAAAATCACAAAATTCGATGCTGCTCCGCATTCAATCCCCGTTGGAAGCATCCATCTACAAAACCCGAAAAAGGACGTTTACTTTACAGTTACTCGCAGAAGACGTAAGCACGAAAGACGATAAAAGTGTTGTTCTGGGCTCGGCGTTCAAGACATTCGACCTGCGCCCTTATACCTATTCCGATGGATTTTATCTACTGATCAGTACCATCGTCCTCTTTTTAATATTTAGTCTAATCCTCTATCTTATCAAGCCCTTGCGCCAAAGATTCAGGTTCAAGCGAGATCATGTACTGAAATATCGTGAGATGGCCGAAGAAGGAAAATTACAGAGCGACCCCTTTACCTTTGTCGATATCGCCGACCACGACGAGGTGGTCGCCATTGATGATCAGGCAATGCTGCTCAGTTCTTGGAAAAGGCTCAAAAAATTACCGGAGAGCAAGCCCGCCATCGAACATGCCAATTTCTTTGACCAAATGTCGGCGCAGTCGTTCTTTAACCCGTTGGCCGAAAAATTCGAGGAAACCGATCGGGCCTGGTATGGGCTTCTCGGAATTCTGTCCGGATGGCTCCTTTTTAGGGGCTGCTTATGGCTAGGTGCCGATCAAGGTCAACTATTGGCAGGCCTGTTCGATAGTGAATCACTTCAAGTATCTACGGTCATCGCGCACGATGTTGTTTTGGGGCTTACGATAGGGCTTTGTTATGCTTCGGTTTTGGCTTTGGTCGATCAACTTCGTCCGGACCGTAACTTCAAAACATCCGGTTTGGTCAAAACTATTGCGTTAAGGGCGACGTTTATTGCCTTTGCATTTTTAATACAGGCGTTGGTTACGGTTTACGTTGTTCAAAATCCTTATGTCAACGGACTTATTGCGTGGTGCGTTATAGGTATTGCTTTTGTTTTTCCTTTGGATTTTAAGACCGATATCACCAAGAAACTCCTGATGGGGTTGGGTATCGGATTTTTTACTTACAGCGTAGTACAGCTTATGGGAATGCCCTACCTCCGGAATATATGGGGGACGGATATCCCGCTTTTTTTCGGTCTGGCGCTCTTGGGATGCCTTGCTTCCGCATTGCCGTATTCGGAGATACCAAAGCAACAACTGGCCAAACTTAAGACCATGAAACGTCCTGAACTGTCTTTTCGGAAATACAGAAATTTGCAAAACCGTAAAGAGGATAAGGATGGTAGCGATCCAGCATCGGAGCCGAAGGATGGTTCAGTTTTACAAGAACCGCAGAAAGTAGAAAGTGGACAGTAGGCATTTGGCAGTGAGCAGTTGGCAGTAGGAAGTGGGCGTTCAGCGTTCAGCGTTCAGCGTTCAGCGTTCAGCGTTCAGCGGTATACAAGTTATAGGTTAAAGGAATACAAAACCTTCGAAGACGGAAAAAAATGTTAAGAAAAGAGCGACATACTACCATGGGCATCGACAAGAACCTGCTTGCCGAAATTCGAGAGTTAGATCGGTCACAGCTCAAACTGGCCAAGGAACAAGGGGTTGCCACGCCCGTTCAAAAACTGGCGGCCAAAGCCGTCAATCTTTCGGAAGAAAAAGGTATAGAGACCTCAGTGGTCTTCCTAACCGAAAAAAAAAGCGGGCCAGCATTACAAAAAGTACTGAACTGGTTAGGCGTCGATCAAAAGATGGACGACCAAATGATATTCGGCGGCACGCTGGCCGGAACGCTAGCTTTAGAAGACCAGCTTCAATTTAGGATGCAACTTTTCCATTTTGACCACTATCCGGTGCGGATATTTCCCGAGTGCCACAAAGCATTGAACATTGTTGTGTTCGACCCCGATTATCAAGAAAAGTGTGCAAATTGGGATCTGGCGGTTCAAGTGCTGGGTATGGATCCCTCGGTCTGCCTATTAGTAGACTTGTCGAGAGCCAAAGATGCCGCCCCTCCGAAGGTTCCACAAATAAAGGCGATACATACAAAATATGTGAATTTGGAAAATCTTGGCGGTTCAGTTCAGCAAGTATTGGCCGATGACGACCTTGTAAAAGCTGTTCAAATTGCCAAGACGCTCAACCATCTCCATTTTTCCGAATATGTCCAAAATCTCATTGTCGAAGACTTGGCGGACAAGCAAAATCGATGGCAAGGAAAAGCCATGTTAATGTACAAGAAAGAGCAACAGCTGCAAGAAAATGCCACAGATCGCCCAGGAAGCGAAATGGGCCTGCTGAAATCAAAGATCGGCGGTGGTTACAAACAATTGATAGGTTTTGTAGAGGCGAAGACCGATACCCTTGACAAATCGGCCCCCGAATACCGGCAACTCGAAGAGGAGATCATCTCTTTTCTGGGTTTTGTCGAGACAAAGAGCAGCCGGTACCTTAATCTCAAAATATCGGATGGCGCCGTGCGCGATAAGATGCAAAAAGCAAATGCGCTTTTGAACGATTTTTGCGGTGATATCATCGTCGATGTCAACAAGGGATTAAAAAATGTGGAAGGAGATATAAAAGCCCGGTTCAAGGAATGGCAACTGGATCCGCCGGATATCAATACACAACAGCTAGACCATAAGTTTACCGAACAAGTGTTGGCACTGAACCATGCCGTACCCGATAAGCCTTACGAGAAGCAGATCATGTCAAAGGGCTTCGGAAGTCTTCTGATGGAACTGCGCACTCCCCTTTTTATGCTCATGCCCTTTATGATGATCTTTGCCCTCTTCGCCTCTTTGGTGGGCGAAGCCGACGAAGGCCATATCGACGAGACCGTACTTTTTCATAATAAAAGACCTGTTATCGCCGTAGATAGGCTGCCCGAATCGCGCGAGAACGAATTTGGTTGGTTTATCGATGAACTTGAAGGCCATAACGCACCGGGAAAGGGTGTTTTCGAAAAGGGTATCGAGGGCGAACTTGCCACTGAACCCCAATTGGCGGTGCAGTTGATAGAGGTGCCCCAAACCTACGGTAACACCACTAAAACGGAACAGCAGCTCGATTACTTTTACGACAGCAAGGCCCAGACGGTATATCTATATTTGAATCCCAATGCAGATCGTAATTTCGTGATCGACAAATTGTATGACCCCAGCCTTGAACTCCTACACATTCCCGCATCGACCCGACGGGGCTTCGGTATCGGCGGACTGATACGTATAATTTCCAGCCTCAGCGATTATCGGTATATCATCTTTATCGGACTTTTGACCCTGATCTCGTGGTTCGTCGTCACCCGGAAAAGGAGTATGGATGCGGAGCTTGCATCCTCCAAGGCAAAAGAAAGTTTCAAACTCAACAGCGATCTACGACAGCAAGTGGATAAATCCGTAAAAGGAAACCTTCTAAAGTGGAAGGCCAAGCTGGTAGAAGAGCTGACCGACCGTGAAAACACCCTCCTTAAAAAGACCGAACGCACCCTAGAGCGAAATGTAGAGAGCCAACGACGACAGAAACTACAGGATAAAAAAACAATACAAAAACGGACGGCCACGCTCAAAATGGAAAAAACAAAACTCTCGAACTTTAGAAGCGAACTCCGTAAGCTAAGCGCTAAATACGATTTAGTACAGACCAAGTTGAAACGTTCGCTGCGGTGAAAAGTTCAAGTTCAAGTTCAAAAAAAAATTGAAGCACCGAGCATCAAACAGCTAAAAATCTCATGTCTAAAATCTAATATCTAAAAAAATGTACATCGGCATCTACATAAACGAATCTCAAATAGCTGCGGCACTACTCAATCAAGACGACGAGGTGGTGCCCATCAATGGTTCAGCAATTGCTACGGATAATAAATCCGCAGCTACCCAGTTGAAGATTTATATCGAAGACGATTTTGCCTATGTCGATACGCCGGTCGACCATTTGATAACCAACGACTACGACCTGAATTGTGCCAAGTACTTTCTCGATGATCTGCAGCATCCCGAAAAAACAATCTACACCGATCCGACGGGTGTAGATTGGAATGCTCCTATGTTGTTAGCCATCTTCCTGAAAAAATTGAAAGGCGACATATTGGTACATAATGAGGGGCGGATACAAGGTGCCATGGTAACCATGACAAAAGCAATAACGCCTGCCGTAACAGATGCCTTAAAACAAGCCTTCGAACTGGCCGATATTCCCTTCTGTGGGGCGGTCGATCTGGGCAAAGCGGCTTGGTTCGGTTCCCGGATAGCCGAAAGTTCGCCCGATGATCAAAAGGTATTGGTCTACAATCTCGAAAATAGGGCACTGAGCCTTAGCGTGATTGCCATCGACAATGAAAATTTTATGGATACGCTGCTACTAAAATCCGACAAGGCCCTTGGGGAAAATGCGGTGCACGAAGATTTTATGGACTTTTTGGCCAAAACCTATCACACAATGACCGGAAATAAAATAAAAAAAACCGCGAAGAACGCCATAGCCTTGAAGAAAATGGCCAAGGATACGTTATTCGATATTTTTTCGCAATCCGAACTGTACTTCCGCACCGTATATGATATGACCGAGCCTGCCATAGAACTTATTTTGACCCGTGCGCAAATGAATGCCATTATATCAAAATATATGCAGCGATCGCTATCTTTTCTGGAGGAAGCCCTACAGGGCGCCGAAATCACACCTAGAGATATCGGAACGGTCGTGCTGACCGGAGAATCACAATTGTTATCAACCGTACCATCGGTATTTCACAAGCTGTTCGACCCGAAGAAAACAAGCATACACCACCAAAACCCCGCTGAAATCATTACCAAAGGCATCACCCTATTGGCCAACGATGCCATCGAACGTGAAATAAATACCTCTTTGATATCAGGAAAAGAACGCGTCGGGAAATCGAAAAGTGACAACAAAAATGGGTCGGCATCCAAAAAAAACAAAGAAAACAACGATATGACCGAATGGATCGAATTGATACATTCCATGCAAATTAACAGATTAGGCGATATGTAGATACCATTACTCTATTCCATAATGTAGAACACTATGACAGGAGAACGTTTGAAAGAGAGTGCCCTTGACACGACAGTAGACGTGCAAAAGGCCGAAGAGAGCATTGCAGAACAGCAATCGCTGTTTCCCAAAAATCCCACGGCGCAATATTTAGAGCTGTTGGCTGAAGAGCTACGGACTTCCGAAAAGGTCGTCAACAATAGTGTGCTCAAATCCGAAAAATGGACGAAAAGTTGCTATGAGCTGCTTTCAAAGGTCATACGGGAAGACCTCAACGAAAATTTGGATCCCGAAATACGTATGGCCATGGGCACATCGCTTTCGGCGAAGACCCTACAAAAAATTGTCTCCAACAGCTATCGGGTTGCCTATCCCATAGATCCTAGAACGGTTAATACCCTCAACAAATTAGTCCTTTTTCTGGGCTATGAAGATTGGGACGCGTTTGTTATGAAAAAAGATAGTGCCCGTGAAGAGACGGTAGAAGAAATCGATGTAGAGGACGAATTGCGGTCGGTCGTTCGGGAAGCCATCCGAAGAGAGCATTTCACGTATTGTGGCCTACCCGAAATTCACGAAGAACATTTGTTGGAAACTTATATCAAAGACAGTCCCGCCTACAACCGGATTATGGACGCCCTAACGGAAAAAGCGGACAAAAAACAAATCATCTCCAACAACTACAATCCATCCGCTTACGAGATCTTGGAAATGAAGGTCAACAAAATCGAGGACAATTACGCCCAGGTTCACACCAAAGAATATTGGTTACTCTGCTGGTGGTGTCCGACATCAAAACGCTATGTAAAACGTTTTAAGGATATTTCAGACCATTTTTACATCCTAAAAAAGAAAAAAGACCGTTGGATGATCCGCACCAACGCCAGCCAATCAGATTTTATGGAACTCGTTTGAACAAATTCAAATTCAAAATACAAACACAAAAATCAAATTCAAACGCAAAAAGGTTGGGGATTATTTGTTTAGGAATTTAGTTTGTTTGATCGGGGTACGATGCTCTAAGCAACATAGATGATCCATTATTAGTCCCAGAAAATCTTATAATCCCTTAATCCCACAAATCCTAATTCAGACTAACCTCCGCTACTGCTAGTCCTAAACTAGTGGCCGCAAGTGTAAGTGCGCGACACATGACCCAAGTTCAAGCTCAAAAATCAAATTCATTGTACTGAACTTCTAACCCATAACTTCGTATTTCCCACTTCGTATTTCCCACTTCATATTTCTCACTTCGCATTTCTCACTTCGCATTTCTCACTTCGCATTTCTTATTTCGTACTTCCCATTTCTTTTTGGTACTTCCCATTTCGCATTTCATATTTCGTACCTCCAACCTCGACCCTCATTACTATTTCCCCTATTTCCCCTTTGATTCCCTTTTGTTGCCCTAAAAACTTGCTAAGGTTTGTTAGGCGGTGCAATACATTTGTCCCAAGAAATGCTATCTATTAACTAAAATTAGAAAAAATGGCAACGGGAACAAACGACAATGGCTATTTAGATCAGGCACAACAGATCGTGGCTGAACTAGAGGCTGAAAGGGACAGGACGATCGATATGATCGAAACGCTTTTGGCCGAGGCCGAGGAAAGGGCGAATCAACTCAAGGAGTACGAAGAAGAGGGTGGCAACATTCTCTCTAACCTTCAAACCCAAGAGAATGAAATTGAGACCATAGTTACTGGTATTCAGGACAAGGAGCAGGAAGTGAATTCCCTCTACGAACAGATCCAGGGCTACGAAGAAAACGCATCTACTTCGGTTGATGCCATTACGGAATACGAGCAAACGGCAACAGCTTCCGTTGAAGCCATTTCTACGTATGAAGAAACCGCGTCTACTACCGTTGATACCATTACTACACACGAAGAAACGGCCAATAGCACTTTAGAGACTATCACAGGGCACGAAGAAACGGCGAACACATCGATCGAGGCTATTACGGCACATGAAGAAACGGCTACCGCTTCTATCGAAACAATAACCGCTCATGAGGAATCGGCTACTGCTTCCGTAGAGACGATTACTGCTCACGAAGAAACTGCAAACACTTCCGTTGAAGCTATAACCGCTCACGAAGAAACTGCAACTGCATCCGTGGAGACCATAACCGCAAACGAGGAAACTGCAAACACTTCCGTCGAAGCTATAACCGCACACGAAGAAACTGCAACTGCATCCGTGGAGACGATAACCGCTCATGAGGAGACTGCAAACACTTCCGTCGAAGCTATAACTGCTCATGAGGAGACTGCAACTACATCCGTGGAAGCGATCACCGCACATGAGGAGACTGCAACAGCATCCGTGGAAGCGATCACCGCTCACGAGGAAACCGCAACTGCATCAGTGGAAGCGATTACCGCTCACGAGGAAACCGCAACTGCATCCGTGGAAGCGATTACCGCTCACGAGGAAACCGCAACCGCATCCGTGGAAGCGATTACCGCTCACGAGGAAACCGCAACCGCATC
>RCMY010003042.1_pt1 | contig 14996 bp, 17 predicted proteins | sample 2041341 | NCBI WGS metagenome assembly RCMY01 (sample SAMN09708234, study PRJNA481090) | Marine sediment metagenome, whole genome shotgun sequencing project.
GCGGATGGCATCGACGATGACTGCTTCTTGCATGGTTGATTCCTGTCTGTTCTTCAGTGAGTGTTCTGGGAGGGTGTGTTCTGGGAGGGTGTGTTCTGGGAGGGTGTGGGGTCGGCGAGGGCCGTTGCGACGTTCTCCTGCATCCGGTTCATCACGCTGGCCAGGGCCGAGCGTTCGTCTTTCGAGATGCCGACTCGCAGTTCGGAACGAAGCGACCGATCGATGGTGTCGATGTCGACGACCAACTGCCGACCGGCCGGGGTGAGGGCGACGAGCCAGACTCGGCGGTCGGCGGGATCGGGCTGACGTTCCACGAGCGATCGGGCCTGGAGGCGGTCGATGGTGGAGCCGGTGGCCGCCCGGCCGACACCGATGTGATCGGCGATCTGGGTCTGGTTCACCGGCCCGTAGTCGGCGACGTAGGCGAGCATCGTGGCCTGGGTCAGATTGAGATCGAGGGTTCCGAGGCGGTGATCGAAGGCCTGGCGGATGGCTCGGGCGGTTGCCATCAGGGTGCTTTCGACCCGGAGCCACGGCGGTGGCTCGACCGGGGAAAGTGCAGCGGCACCCGGCCAGGCGTCGGTGACGCCGGCGTAGTCGGTGATGGAGGGAGGGGAGGTCATCCGGGAGGAGACTGTATGGGGCCATACAGTCTCGTGTCAAAGCGCCTGCAGGAGACGCCCGGCGGGTCGCGTCGTCGCTGACTACGGTTCATGGGGTGGAACCGCTGACCGACGCCGACCGAGAAGTCACTCGCCGCCTGATCCAAGACGCGCTCGCTCGAGACGAACTGGCCTTCGAGCAGATCGACGAGCGGTTCGCCGCGATCTATGCCGCCCAGCGTCGGGAAGATCTCGACGCCGTGATCGCCGATCTTCCGACCCCTCCACCGCCGGTGCCCGTTCCGGTACCCCGATCTCACCCGGCGGCCAGCTCGTGGTCGATCTTCGGCAACATCGAGCGAGGTGGCAACATCGAGATCGACGGGCCCCTCGCCTGCAACGCCCTCTTCGGCAATGTGGTGATCGACCTGTCGTCGGCTCGTCTGGTCGAGGGCGTCGTGGTGCGCGCGGGCTCGGTCTTCGGGGACGTCACGGTGATCCTGCCCGACGGTCTGAGAGTTCGGCACGAGTCGTTCACCGTCTTCGGCGACCAGAAGGAACGGCTGACGCCACCGGCCGAAGGGGCCCCGACCATCACCGTGAACAGCCGAACGGTCTTCGGCAACGCGGCGATCTACTCACTGTCGCAAGTGCCCGAGGGGCGGCTCCGGCGATTGTGGAAGGCGTTCCGCGCGCTGTGAGCCGCGCGCTGGGCCGAGCTCGGGGTCTCGTGCCGAGCCGAACGGCGGCGAACCCGCATCACGAGTGCATGGTTGCAGAACCCGACAGGGCCTGGTTCACTGTCAAACGATGACGAACGACCGCAACAACCTGATTTCGAACGTCCTCGTAGTACTCACGTAGCGCACGCTACGAAACATTGTTGTGTGCGCTGAAGCCTTCTCCTCCGGGGGGAGGCTTCTTCGGTTTTCGTTAGCGTTCCCCTGCTGACTTCCCAAGCAGGCTCAAGAAAGGCAGTCGGATGCGAATCAATGGAGCACAGGCTCTCATCAAGAGTCTCGAGATGGAGGGTGTCGACACCGTTTTCGGTTACCCGGGCGGAGCGATCCTCCCCGTGTACGACCCCGTGCTCGATTCCGAGATTCGCCACGTACTCGCCCGCCATGAGCAGGGTGCGGGTCACATGGCCGAGGGGTACGCCCACGTCACCGGCAGGCCCGGTGTCTGCATGGTCACCTCGGGACCGGCAGCGACCAACATCGTCACGCCGCTCGCCGATGCGATGCTCGACTCGATCCCCCTGGTCTGCATCACCGGTCAGGTCGGGTTGGCCTCGATCGGCACCGACGCCTTCCAAGAGGTCGACACCACGGGCATCACCCGGTCGATCACCAAGCACAACTTCTTGGTCACCCGGGCAGAAGACATTCCGCAGATCGTCAAGGAAGCCTTCTTCATCGCCACCACCGGTCGTCCCGGTCCGGTCTTGATCGATGTTCCCAAGAACATCACCGACGCCAACAATCCCGACGCCTGGTTCGAGTGGTATTGGCCCGAGACCGTCGACCTCCCCGGCTACGACCCCGAGAACACGATCGACAACGAGGTCGTCGGTGAAGCCATCGAACTCATGCAGACGGCCGAACGGCCCGTGCTGTACGTGGGCGGTGGTGTGCTCAAGGCCCGGGGCGCGGAGGCGCTCATGCAGCTCGTCGAGCTGACCGACATTCCGGTCGTCACCACCCTCATGGCACGTGGGGCGTTCCCCGACAGCCACGAGCTCAACCTGGGCATGCCGGGCATGCACGGCAACTACACCGCCATCACCGCGATCCAAGAGTCCGACCTGCTGATCGCCATGGGCAGCCGTTTCGACGACCGGGTCACGGGCAAGGTCGATGCGTTCGCTCCGTACGCCAAGATCATCCACGTCGACATCGACCCGGCCGAGCACGGCAAGGTCCGTCAGCCCGACGTCGCCATCGTCGGTGACGCTCGTCTGGTCATGGAAGAGATGGTCGCCCAGATCGAGGCGGCCGGCGGTGCAGCGTCGGTCGCCGACCACGGCGCCTGGCGTTCGACCCTGTCGGGCTGGCAGGAGAACTATCCGCTCACCTACGAAGCCTCGGCTCCGGGTGAACTCCTCAAGCCGCAGTTCGTGCTCGAGAAGCTGCGTGACGGCTCACCGAGCGACACCATCGTCGCCTCGGGCGTCGGTCAGCATCAGATGTTCACCAGTCAGTACTGGAAGTTCGACCACCCCTACACGTGGGTCAACTCCGGTGGGCTCGGCACCATGGGCTTCTCGATTCCGGCCGCCATCGGCGCCAAGGCCGCCTTCCCCGACCGCACGGTCTGGGCCGTCGACGGTGACGGCTGCTTCCAGATGACCGCGCAAGAACTCGTGACCGCATCGGTGTCGAAGATCCCGGTCAAGATCGCGCTCCTCAACAACGCCTACCTCGGCATGGTCCGACAGTGGCAGGAGATGTTCTACGACAACCGCTATTCCGAGGTCTACCTCAGCCACGACATGCCCGACTACGTGAAGTGGGCCGAGTCGATGGGGTGCGTCGCCTTCAGAGTCGAAGACCCGTCCGAGGTCGAGGACGTCATCGCCAAGGCCAACGCGATCAACGACCGACCCGTCGTCGTCGAGTTCCGCTGCGTCGACAACGAGAACGTCTTCCCGATGGTCACCGCCGGTGGTTCGAACGACGACGTCATCGTCGACCCGTCGCAGTCCGAGGCGCTCGACCGCGATCGAGCCGTCCGGGCCGAGGCCCGCCAGGCCGACAACGGCCCCAGCCATTCCGCCAACACTCGCCCTTCCGCCAACGACGCAACGGAGGCAGCCCGATGACCCGCCCTGGAGAACTCCGCCACCACACCCTGGCCGTGCTGGTCGAAGACAAAGCGGGCGTGCTCGCTCGAGTTGTCGACCTGTTCGCTCGCCGGGGCTACAACATCGTCTCGCTCGCCGTCGCACCAACGGGCAACGATCGATTCAGCCGGATCACCATCGTCGTCGACGTCGAATCGGCGCCGCTCGAGCAGATCGTCAAGCAGCTGTTCAAGCTCGTCAACGTGGTCGAGATCCTCGAACTCGCTCCCGAAGCGGCCGTCGAGCGGGAACTGATCATGGTCACCGTCGATACCAGTGCGGCCGAAGGCAGCAACCACACCCGTCGCAGCGAAGTGATGGAACTGGTCGACATCTTCAAGGGCCGAATCCTCGCCGTCGGGGCCGAAGCGCTCACCGTGTCGCTCGAGGGAACTCCCGAGAAGGTCGACGACTTCGAGAAACTGATCGCCGATTTCGGCATCATCGAGATCCAGCGTTCGGGCCGCATCGCGCTCACCAAGCTCGGTATCGACGCCCCCCGCCTTCGGGCTTAGCGCTCGCGTTGCCCGGCTTGCGGGTAACAGTCGCTCTATCCTCAACGACGATTCAAGCCTCCAAGGAGTACCAGACCCGTGGTCAACATTTACTACGAAGCTGACGCCGACCGTTCCAAGATTGCCGACCGCAAGGTGGCGGTTCTCGGCTACGGGTCGCAGGGCCATGCCCATGCGCTCAACCTGAAGGAGTCCGGTATCGACGTGCGCGTCGGTCTCCGTGAGGGTTCCTCCTCGGTCGAGAAGGCCAAGGAAGCCGGCCTCTCGGTCCTCTCCATCGCCGACGCCGTCGCCGAAGCCGACCTCATCATGATGCTGCTCCCCGACACCGAGATGGCCGCCATCTACGAAGAGTCGGTTGCGCCGAACTTGAACGACGGCGATGCCCTGTTCTTCGCCCACGGCTTCAACATTCGTTTTGACCTCATCAAGCCGCCGAGCAACGTCGACGTGTGCATGGTGGCCCCGAAGGGTCCGGGGCACCTGGTGCGTCGTACCTACACCGAGGGTGGCGGCGTGCCGTGTCTGATCGCCGTCGAGAACGACGCCTCGGGTTCGGCCACGGCACTGGCACTGGCGTACGCCGATGCCATCGGTGGTAGCCGCGCCGGCGTCATCGAGACCACCTTCACCGAAGAGACCGAAACCGACCTGTTCGGCGAGCAGGCCGTCTTGTGTGGCGGTACCACCCGCCTCGTGCAGGCCGGGTTCGAGACCCTCATCGAGGCCGGCTACCAGCCCGAGGTCGCCTACTTCGAGTGCCTCCACGAGCTCAAGCTCATCGTCGACCTCATGTATGAAGAGGGCATCGCCGGCATGCGCTACTCGGTCTCCGACACCGCCGAGTGGGGAGACCTCACCTCCGGTCCTCGCATCATCAGCGACGACGTGAAGGCCGAGATGAAGAAGGTCCTGACCGACATCCAAGACGGCACCTTCGCCGACAACTGGGTGGCTGAGAGCCGCAGCGGTCGGGCCAAGTTCCACGCCCTCGAAAAGGCCGGTCACGACCACCCCATCGAGAAGGTCGGCGCCAAGCTCCGCTCGATGATGCCGTGGATCTCCTCTGGCAAGGTGTCGGTTCGTGACACCTCCGGTGGCCAGGGCTGACGCTCGTCATCCGCGAATTTCGGCGATGCCCCGCTCCTCGGAGGCGGGGCATCGCCCGTTTTGGGGTGAGCCACCAGATGTCGACCAGGGCGAAACCCCGGCCAGTGATGCATGATGGACGAATGGGATCGGCGGTTCGATGCGTGGTGTTCGATTTCGATGGAGTGCTTCGTCACTACGACGCGATCCACGAGGCCGAGGCCGCCCGTGCGGTCGATCTCGCTCCCGGTCAGCTGGCAACGATCGCCTTCCAACGCGATCTCCTCCACCGGATGGTGCGTGGTGGGATGACTCGAGACGACTGGATCGAAGAGGTTGGACGTCGAGTGGCCGCTCCCCAGGTGGTGTCGAGGTGGTTGGCCGACCGGGGTTGGGTCGAACCGGCGATGGTCGAGTTGGTGGCCGATGTGCGCCGCTCGGGAACCAAGGTGGCGCTGTTCACCAACGGCTCCGACACCACGCCGGCCGAATTGGACCATCATCGCCTGACCGGGCACTTCGACATCGTGTTCAACTCGTGGGAGCTGGGCCTGGCGAAACCCGACCCCGACGTCTACCGAATGGTCGGCGCGAAGCTGGGTCTCGTGGCCAACGAGGTGATGTTCTTCGACGACACCCTGCCGAATGTGACCGCGGCCCAGGGAGTCGGGTGGCGGGCTCACTGGTATCGGACACCGATCGAGACTCGTCGCATTCTCACCCGGCACGGTTTGGTCGGGGGCGGTTTGGTCGACGAAGACCGCTCATAGGCGTCGGTCGGTCGGCCGACAATGCGGCATGGCTTTTGCTCCCCGTCGAGTACCACTCGCACTCCTCACATCAACGATGCTCCTCGCCGGCGCCTGCTCGGGCGAAGAGGTTCCCGAGGCGTTGCCGCTGGCCGACGATGCACCGTCCACCGCTTCCGACCTGGATGCGGCCGACCTGGATGCGGCCGACCTGGCCGCGTCGACCGAGGGCGGCACCGACCGCGTCGAGTCGGGCATCGAAGCATCAACCGCCGAACTCACACCAGCACAGCAGGCGATGCTCGAGGACTGTGCCGCCGGCCTCTCCAGTGCCGCCGACGGTACTGATCCCGAGTCTTCGACCTACGCCGACGATGTGGCTGCAGCGATCATGCAACCCGGGTCCGTCGTGATGGCCTCGTGCGCGTCGCTGTTCGATCCGGCATCCGGAATCGACCAGAGCGTGGTGATCTCGTACATGATCGAGACGCTCCCGCCCGAACTGCTCCTCGCCGTCAGCGCCTTGATTCCGGCCGGCGATTCGTCACTCATTCCTCCGGTAGTCGATGTCGAAGCGGTGCTCGGTGGCGCAGCGGCCGACGACGAAGCGGATGCCACCCTCGAAGCGACGGTGGAATCCGACGTCGTGACGCTCGACTGAGTTTGGCGTCAATGCCAGGTGGAGTCCCCGAACGAGCTCGCCAATGCTTCGGCATGGGCCCGGTCGTCGGGGTGAGTCACCTTGATGTTCCGCTGATCGCCCTCGACCCACCGAGTCGGTCCCGCGCCATAGTGCTGGACCGTCTCTGCGGTGTCGACGCCGGAGAAGCCGTCTGACTCGGCTCGGGGATAGATCTCGAGCAGGAGATCGAGCGGAAACGACTGGGGGGTCTGCACGCGCCTCAGATCGTCCGCCGGAACTGGACGACCGTCGGGATCGACGAGCGGCACACCCATCGCGACGGTGGGGATGGTGCCACCCGGACTCGCGTCGTCGAGGAGTCGGTCGATCAGGCCGGCAGTCATGAACGGGCGAGCTGCGTCATGGATCATGACGGTCGCCTCCGAGAATCCGAGTTGCGCCGCGGCTTGCAGGCCAGCCCATTCCGACCCTTGCCGCGTCTCGCCTCCCGGGACGATCGACGCGACCTTTCGAGCGCCGACGGCCGACACGATGGTGTCGATCGCGGCTTCGTCGCCGGCACGTGCGACGATCACGATGGCATCGATCCTCGAGTGCTCCTCGAACGTGGCGAGTGAATAGCCCAGGACGGGTCTGCCACCGATCGGTACGAGCACCTTGTTGACCTCGGCGCCGAAACGAATGCCGGACCCGCCGGCGAGCACGATCGCGGTGGCGGTCGTCGGGCCGTTGGCGAGAGGTTCGAGCATCGCCGACAACGTAGGCTCCAACGGTGCCCGATGAGAACACCATCGACGACATCTTCGACTCGCCCCACGTGGTGTTCGTCGAAGCGGATCAGCTCGAGTGGCACGTGGCAGAACGCATCCACTCGCTCGACCCCGACCCCGACTCCGACCTCGGGCCCGGGATCGTCATGATCGTGGCCGACCGGTTTCGAGATCGGGCCTTCGTGGAGTCGATCCTCGCCGGTCGAGCGATCACCTCGCCACGACCAGACCAGGTGTTGGCCCGATGGGCCCCGATGACCGACGCCATCAAACGGGTCGACGGGCACCGGGTGGTCGAGACGGTCGACCGAGAGCAGCTCCGGGTGATCGGCTGGCCGATGGTTCTGCCGACCGAACTGGCTGGGCGGTGGGCTTCTGGTGTGCTCGAGCGGAGCGAAGGGCGACGGTTCACGGCGGCTGCGCTACTGTCCGAACTCGTCGCCATCGAGCCCGACCTCGTCGTGCTCGACCTCGATCTCAACTCGTAGCAGGAGCTTCCCATGGGTGAATTCGTCAACGTCGAACCGTCGAGCCACGACAAGGTGGCGATCATCCGGCTCGAACGGCCGAAGGTCAACGCGCTCAACAAGCAGGTGGGTGAAGAGCTCCTTGCTGCGGCGATCGAGATCGAGAACCGGCCGGAGATCCGTGGCGTGGTCGTCTGGGGTGGGCCGAAGATCTTTGCCGCCGGCGCCGACATCGGTGAGTTCCCGATCACCGGTGATCGAAACCCGTCGAAGAACGTCGACGTGCTCGTCGAGGCGAACTTCCGACTCGAGAACCTTGCCGCCATCTCGGTGTCCGCCGTCAATGGCGTGGCACTCGGAGGCGGCTGCGAACTCGCGATGTCCACCGACTTCCGGGTGTGTGGCGAGAACGCCAAGTTCGGGCAGCCCGAGATCCTCCTCGGCATCATCCCCGGTGCCGGTGGCACCCAGCGACTGACCCGTCTCGTCGGTGTCACCAAGTCGAAGGAACTGAACTACTCCGGCCGGATGATCGACGCCGCCGAGGCCCTCGACATCGGCCTCGTCTCCGAGGTGCATCCCGACGACAAGGTCCTCGAAGCAGCGGTCGCCATGGCCGGCGCCTACGCCGACGGACCGGCGGCGATCGCCAACTGCAAGAAGGCGATCATGGATGGCCTGCACGTCTCGCTCGAAGATGCCCTCGCCATCGAGAAGCGTGAGTTCGTCGCCTCGTTCCAGACCGACGATGCCGTCATCGGCATCACGAGCTTCCTCGAGCACGGTCCGGGCAAGGCCACCTTCACCGGCAAGTAGCGGTCACGGTTCCTGTGGCGTCTGCTCTCAGTCGTCGGCCGACAGCAACCGCTTGACGGTTCGGCCGGCGACGGCGGCACAGATGGCGAACAGTCCGGCAGCGGGCACGACCCAGTAGGGATGATCGAACGCTCCTGAGTCGTCCAGGAGCCCCGAGACCGCGATGGCGACGATCGAACCGCCGACCACCAGACCCGGAACCGACAAGCCGGTGAGGGTCTCGGCTGTTTCTTCGAACACAGCTTCTTCGAACACGTCTTCCTCGAAAACTGGTGCGTCAAACACGGTGGACCTTCAGATTCCCGAGGCCGATGGTGGCGTCGATGGTGATGTGGACGGGTTGTTCCGGCGGGGCCTCAGGGAGGCAGAGCCCGAAGTTGTCGTTGGCCTGGAGGATCCAGTCGACTCGCTGATAGCCTCCGGTCTCTTCGAGTCCGGTCTCGGGGTCGTAGACGATCTCACCGGTGACCTCGTTGTGGGGGCCGTAGGCGGTGACGGTGTCCGATGTCGGCCGGGGGTAACCGGCAGCCTCGATCGCATCGGCGATCTCGTCGCCGGTGGCATCGCTTGGGATGGCGACGCCGGACCAGTCGGCGGCGTTGCGGAGGTCCTGTTCGCCGACCACGATCTGATTGCAGACACGACCGACGGCGTCGAAGCTGCGGTCGAGTCCGTAGTCGACCAGCGGTTCGCCGCTGTTCGGGTACCAGGAGTTCTCTTCGTAGACCAGCACGGTGCCGAGTCCGATGTGACCGACGATCGTGAGGTCGGCCTCTTTCGGTACCCAGATGTCGGCCTGTCCGGCGGTCAGCCCGACCCTGGCCTCGATCTGACCGGCTTCGGGCAGATCGTCCTGGATGAGGTAGAGGGCAAGCCCGCCGTAGCCCTTCGACTTCTCGATGATCTGTCCATCGACGAGCGGGCCCTCGGATCCGTTGGCCTCGACGTTGGCGAAACGTGGCGTGTCGGCGACGGAGAATGCGATCCAGGCCGGAATCAGCGGGAGGAGGAGCACGGTCGTCGCCAGCGCACGACCGCGCCAACCGGACAACACGATCACGGCGCCGACGATGAGGATGGCACCGTTCACTGCGATGCCCGGATCGATCCCGGGGTCGACCAGATTGTCGATGAGCACGCACCCGAAGCCGTAGGCGAAGAGGAGTGACGCGGTGAGCGGCCACAGTGCCGGACTGCGGCGTGGTCGCTCGGGTCGAGGTGCACGCCGAGTTCGAAGCTGGGGCCGAGGGCCGACGGCGCCCCGCAGCGACCGGCCCCACGAGACGGCACGATCGTCTGCGGTCTCAGCGGCGGATCCGGCAACAGAATCGGTTCCTGTCGGCTCGACCGGTTCGTCGGTGCGGGGCGGCCGTTTGCTCAGCAGCATCACGGCGGCGGCGAGGAGGATGCCGGCCCAGATCAGGCTCGGCCGTGAGAGCACGACGATCGCCAAGATGAGGAGTGCCAGGGCGCCGAGCATCTCCTGTTGCGCAGGCCGCTGCCGGATACTGCGCAACAGGGAGCGGCCCGATCCGTCGGGCACGAGCACCCAGGCGGCGAGGTAGGCGAACAGCGGCATGACGAATCCGCCGCCGCCATTGCGAGCCAGGAGGAGCGTTGCTCCGACAAGACCGATGCGAAGGAAGAAGGGGTCGACCCCGAGGCGGTGTCCCTCGCCGCCGGCGATGCCGGCCAGGTAGCGATCGCTGTCGCTCCGGACGAAGGGAAGGCGACGCCTTCGGGCTGGGCCGTCGACGACATCGTCGGGTTTCGGCGACGCCGGAGGATCGAGTAAGTCGTCACCGGCGCTGGGTGCTGGCGGTTGATCAGTGGGCATCTGGTCATCCTGAATCGTCGGCTCCCGGTCGAACAGTCGGGACATCACGGATTCTCCGACTCGGGGAATCAGGGACATCACGGATGCCGAGTCGGTGCGGTACCTGCGACAATGACCGGGACATGACGGATCACCAACCATTGAACTCTCGCCTGTCGAGCGTCGAGCCGATCGCACTCGGCGTCGCGTCTCGGCTCGCCGGCCGTCTGGGGGCCTCGGTGGCCGTCGTCCGGGTCGCATTCGCGCTCTTGGTGCTTGCGCTCGGATGGGGCGGGATCCTCTACCTCATGCTCGCCGGGCTTCTCGCCGGTCGTGACGAGCCGCAGGCACGGCCCGTCGGGTTGTCGAGCAATCTCGGCGTGGTTCTCGCGACTGCAGCGCAGATCCTGATCGTGGAAGATCTCGTCGGGGCGCTCCCGGCGATGCTGCTGTGGCCGGTCGGGCTGGTGTTGTTCGCGATCGTGTTGGCCGACCCTGATCTCGACGCCGAGTCGACGAGCAGGCAGTCGCTGATCGGACGGGTCGTCGCGGGCGTGGTGTTGATGCTCGCCGGTCTCGTCACGGCGTTCGCCGGTGCCGAAGATCTCGGGTCGCTCTGGCGGGCCGGTGTCGCCACGTTGGTACTGATCGGCGGCGTCGCCTTGATCCTCGCTCCGTGGCTCCAGCGTCTGTTGTCGTCGGCCGACGTCGACCGGCGTGAGCGAATCCGAGCAGAGGAGCGAGCCGACATCGCCGCCCACCTCCACGACTCGGTGCTCCAGACCCTCACCCTGATCCAGAATCGTGCCGGCGATCCCCAGCTCACCGCAGCGCTCGCCCATCAACAGGAGCGGGAGTTGCGCCGCTGGCTCTACGGCAGCGCCGACAGCGGCGACCAGTCGATCAGCTTCCGAGGTGCCCTCGAGCGGGCAGCCGCCGAGGTCGAAGACCAGTACCTCAAGATCGTGGAGTGCATCGTGGTCGGCGACGCCCCCGCCGGGCCGGACGGTCTGGGTGCGGGCGCCGTGGCCGCGATCGGCGCGGCCCGTGAAGCGATGGTCAATGCCGCGAAGTTCGCCGACATCCCGATGATCTCGGTGTTCGCCGAGGTAAACGACGAGTCCCTTCTGGTCTTTGTTCGTGATCGAGGGATCGGGTTCGAGTTGGCCGCGGTGCCCGACGATCGTCACGGCGTCTCCGATTCGATCTGCGGGCGCGTCGAGCGACTCGGCGGCCAGGCGATGCTGAAGTCGTCGCCGGGGCAGGGGACCGAAGTGCGAATCGAGATGCCACGATGACCGACGGTTCCCCAGGTTCCGAGTCCACGATCCGCGTGGTGGTGATCGACGACCACGCCCTGTTCCGCCAGGGCGTCGTGGCCGGGCTGGCCGACGGCAACACGCAGGTGAAGATCGACATCGTGGGTCAGGCCGACGACGTGGCATCGGGGATCGACGCCGTTCGGGCGTGCGTGCCCGATGTGGTGTTGCTCGACGTACACCTCACGTCGGGATCCGGGGCCCAGGTCATCGAGGCGCTGGGCCGGGAACTCCCGACCGTCCGCTACCTGGCCCTGTCGGTCTCCGACGCACCCGAAGACGTGCTCGGCCTCGTCCGGGCCGGGGCCCGTGGCTACGTCACCAAACGGATCGACGGCGCCGAGCTGGTCGAGGCGATTGCCTCGGTCGCCCAGGGTGATGCGGTCTTCTCTCCGAGGCTCGCCGGTTTCGTGCTCGATGCCTTCACCGGTCCGACCAACGAAGTTGCCGGAGACGTCGAGGGCGTCGGCGCCCACGATGCCGCCGACGCCGAGCTCGATCGTCTCTCACCCCGTGAGCGGGAGGTCATGCAGTTCCTCGCCCGGGGGTACGCCTACAAGGAGATCGCCGCCGAGCTCCACATCTCGGCTCGAACGGTCGAGAGCCATGCCTCGGCGGTGCTTCGCAAGCTGCAGCTCTCGAGTCGCCACGAGCTGACGCACTGGGCCGCCCAGCACCGCATCGTCTGACCGGGAGACGGCTACGGTCGTCGTGTGCTCGATGCGTATCCAGAAGACGGCCATATCGGTGAGATCTACCTGACCGAGAGCGAGATCCAGGCTCGGGTCGTCGAACTCGGTGAACAGATCGCGAACGACATGGCGGGCGAAGTACCCCTGCTCGTCACGATCCTCAAGGGCAGCGTGCTCTTCGCCGCCGACCTGATGCGAGCGATTCCCGGAGCCGTCGAGATCGACTTCATGGCCGTCTCTTCCTATGGCGACGAGACCAAGTCGAGCGGCATCGTCAAGATCGTCAAGGATCTCGACGAGTCGATCGCCGGCCGTCACGTGATCCTGATCGAAGACATCGTCGACTCGGGCCTGACCATGACCTATCTGCTCAATCACCTCGGCAGCCGCGAACCGGCGAGCATCCGTGCGTGCTCGTTGCTCGTGCGTGAGGGCCAGCAGGCCGCGGGAGTCAAGGTCGACTACGTGGGCTTCGAGATCCCGCCGGCCTTCGTCGTCGGCTACGGCCTCGACTACGCCCAGCAGTTCCGCAATCTGCCGTACATCGGTGTCTACACCGGTCCCGGATCTGGCGCCGAGCACTGATCTCGGATCAGCTGGATACTGATCTCGGATCAGCTGGATACTGATCTCGGATCAGCTGGATACTGATCTCGGATCAGCTGGATACTGATCTCGGATAAGCTCGAAGACGACTGCGTACCGATCGGATCCTTGCTCTAGGGTGCGCTCATGCCTTTGACCGGTGAGTACGTTCCGAGCACGAGTGGATGGGTGCGCGACCAGATCGCCGCCTACGAGGCCTCCGGTGGCACCGAGGCCGCAACCCTGCGAGAGACCGGGATCCCGGTCATCATCGTGACCTTCCTGGGCAAGGAGCCCGGCACGTTGCGCAAGATCGCGCTGATGCGGGTCGAGCACGAAGGTGACTACGCGTTGATCGCCTCGATGGGTGGCGCTCCGAAGAACCCGGCGTGGTACCACTCGCTGGTGCGAAACCCCGATCACGTCACGATCCAAGACGGTCCCGAGCCGTTTGACGTCACCGTCCGTCTCGTCGAGGGCGACGAGCGTCAGACCTGGTTCGATCGCGGTGTCGAGGTCTTCCCGACCTACGCCGAATACGCCGAGAAGACCGATCGGACCATACCGATCTTTGTCACCACTCGCGTCTGATCGGTCGGGCAACCCGCCCCTTCACCAATTTCTGACCAATTTGGTCGGGAATTGGTACTTTCCCGCTCCAGTACGGCCTAGGGTCGTGGTCGTACATGATTCGATGGCGCTCGGCGCCACACGACAGGGGAACGACACATGACCGACGGCTGGGGATTCGAGACCAAGCAGATTCACGCCGGGCACGAGCCCGACTCGGCAACCGGCGCACGCGCCGTGCCCATCTATCAGACCACGGCCTACGAGTTCAAGAACTCCGAGCATGCGGCGAACCTGTTCGCCCTGGCCGAACCGGGCAACATCTACACCCGCATCATGAACCCCACCCAGGGTGTGCTCGAGACCCGGATCGCGGCGCTCGAAGGCGGCCTGTCGTCGACCGCAGCCGGTGTACCCGGTGCGCTCGTGGTGTCGTCGGGCCAGGCGGCCGAGACCATCGCCATCATGAACATCGCCGAGGCCGGCGACCACATCGTTGCCGGCGCTGCGCTGTACGGCGGCACCTACAACCTGCTGCACTACACCCTCCCCAAGTTCGGGATCGAGACCACGTTCGTCGAAGACGCCGATGATCCCGAGGCCTGGAAGGCTGCGGTCCGGCCGAACACCAAGCTTTTCTACGGCGAGTCCATCGGCAACCCGAAGAACTCGATCCTCGACATCGAGATGGTCGCCGGTGTTGCCCACGAGTCCGGCGTGCCGCTCATGATCGACAACACCGTCGCCTCTCCCTACCTCATTCGTCCGCTCGAGTGGGGCGCCGACATCGTCGTGCACTCGGCAACGAAGTTCCTCGGCGGTCACGGCACGTCGATGGCCGGCGCCATCGTCGACGGCGGCTCGTTCGACTTCTCCGACGCCGACCGTTTCCCCAACTACAACCAGCCCGACCCGAGCTACCACGGACTCACCTACTGGCCGATGCTCGGCGCGGGTGCGTTCATCGCCAAGGCGCGAGTGCAGTTGCTGCGTGACTTCGGTCCGGCGATCAGCCCGTTCAACGCCTTCCAGGTGATCCAGGGCGTCGAAACGCTCTCGCTCCGCATGGAACGCCACGTCAGCAACGCCCAGCGTGTCTCCGAGTGGCTCGAGGCCCACGATCAGGTCGAACGGGTGAACTACTCCGGTCTGGCCTCCTCGCCGTACAACGCTGCCGCCCAGAAGTACACCGGTGGCCGAGGCGCCGGCTCGGTGCCGTCGTTCATCATCGCCGGGGGCAAGGAAGCCGGACAGAAGTTCGTCGAGGCACTCGAGCTACACAGCCACGTCGCCAACATCGGCGACGTGCGTTCACTCGTGATCCATCCGGCCTCGACCACCCACTCCCAGCTCACCGAAGACGAGCAGCTCACCGCCGGCGTCGAGCCCGGTCTCGTGCGCCTGAGCGTCGGCCTCGAGTCGATCGACGACATCCTCGCCGACCTCGAACTCGGCTTCACCGCCGCCAAGTAGAACCGCCAACCCGTTCTGGAGAGTGAGTGCGACACATGTGTCGCA
>RCMY010003044.1_pt1 | contig 14992 bp, 15 predicted proteins | sample 2041341 | NCBI WGS metagenome assembly RCMY01 (sample SAMN09708234, study PRJNA481090) | Marine sediment metagenome, whole genome shotgun sequencing project.
GGGGCCACGACGGCTGGACAGATGTTGTTGACCACGGGCGACGCGAACGGGTTTACCTTTTTCGCCATCGCCGCAATTTTCTATTGCCTCGCATTGGTCCCCACGGCCATCAGTTCAACCACCACCCCTGCCCCGCTGGTGCATGTCAGACTTGACCTCAAGGCGCTTTGGCGCAATTCCCCAGTTGCGGTGATCGGGGTGGTGTTCGTAGGGGTTTCCAATTCTGCCTTCGGCACCTTGGCGGCGGTCTATGCCGACCGCGTCGGGCTGGTGCTAGCCACCGTGGCGCTGTTTACGTCGATACCTATTCTGGTGGGCGCTTTGGCGCAGATCCCTGTGGGCTGGCTGTCGGACAAGATGGACCGTCGCAAGGTACTGGTTGGCCTGACCGTTCTCGCGCTGGCGGCTGACACAGCGTTTCTGGTTCTCGCCCCCGAAAGCAGGGTTCTTAACCTTGTGCTGGCGGGTATCTTGGGCGGGTCGATCTTTGCGATGTATCCAGTGATCGTCGCCCATGCCAATGACCACGCAGCCCCGGGAACGGCAATCCAGATTTCGGGCGGGTTGCTGCTGCTGTACGGATTGGGCGGGATTGTCGGCCCGTTACTGGCAGGTTGGGCGATGGCCGGGCTTGCAGACCGTGCGCTGTTTATTGTGACCGCAGGCAGTCATATAGTTGTGATCCTGTATACGATCTGGCGGATCATCCAAAGCGACGCAGTTGCCATCAAGGACAAGAAAGATTTCCAAATGGCTGTTGGCGGGCGTGCAAGCACCCCGCAAACTGCCGTATTTGCGGATGCTGACAACCAGCCCGAAGTCAGGCCATAAAAAAAGGCGCGCCATCCTGAAATGACGCGCCCCTAAACTTGATAAACTGGCTTACTTCAACGTAATGCGGCCATCGACGTAAGGCGTATATGCCCCATTTGCCGCGATGAATTCCGCTGTTACATCGGCCAGATCCGGACCGTAGTCATAGGCATTGTCAGCCGTCTTGAACATCGCAAACCCGTCGCCGCCATTGCGCACATAGTTGTTGGACACAACGCCATAGACCTGAGCCGTATCAAGCGGTTCGCCACCAACCACGACATCGCTGATGCGGCTGCCGACTTCGGCTTTTGGATCCACGCTATAAGTCATGCCCGACACCTGCAGAAAGCGGCCCGCGACCTCTTCGATCTGGCTAACACCGTTTTCAAGTGCCTCAAGGAGTGTGGCACCTGAAACCTGAAACGTGGACAGCGTATTCTGGTACGGCAGCACCGACAGAACCTCGCCCATCGTGACTTCGCCCGCGTCGATCGACGACCGGATACCACCACTGTTCTGGACTGCAATTTGAACACCCTGATCGGCCACACGGGCCAGCATTGCGTCGGCAATCAGGTTGCCCATCGGGCATTCCATAACACGACATACTGCACGGTCGCCGTCGATCATTTCGGATGTTTCGGCAACGACCTTGTTCCGGATCTCGCCCAGCGGCTGTGCCAGTTCGGCGATGCGGGCTACGGTTCCTTCATCTTCGACAACAGCCGCGTCGATCAACACAGGCTCACCCGAGGCTTCTTTGACGTTACCTTCGTCGTCAAAGGTCACATTCAGTTCGCCCAGATATTTACCGTATGCATAGGCCTGCACAATCGCCGTTTCCTTGACCATTGTGGGGTATGCCCCTTCAGCGCGGTCATTTGTGTTGGACAATAAAGTGTTGGAATGCCCACCCACGATCACATCAACACCCGTGGTGTTTTCAGCGACCATTTGATCAACTCTATAGCCCGAGTGGCTAAGCACGATGATCTTATTTACGCCTTGCGCGGTCAGCAGATCAACCTCGCCCTGCACTGCTGCAACGGAATCGGTAAAAATCACGTTCTCACCTGGGCTGGCAAGTTCGTCCGTGTCTTCGGAGGTCAGACCAATCAGGCCGATCTTTTCACCGCCCCGTTCAATCACCGCTGATTTTGCCAACTTGCCCGCCAAAAGTGGCTCGGCCGATATATCGGCGTTCGACATTAGGATCGGAAATTCAAGCGCGTCCATAAAACCGGCAAGCACTTCGGGGCCATCGTCGAATTCGTGGTTGCCCACAGTCATGCCGTCATAGCCCAGCATGTTCATCATCTCGGCGGCCATCTTGCCCTTGTAATAGGTGTAGAAAAGCGACCCTTGGAACTGGTCGCCCCCATCCACCAGAATGTAATTGTTGGTGCGCGCCTTGGCGTCCTTGATCGCGTTAACCAGACGGGCCGTACCACCAAAACATTCGCCAGCGGTGTTGTCATCGGCGGAACAAGGACCGTCATATTTGCTGATCGGCTCGAACCGGGCATGGAAATCATTAGTGTGCAAAATGGTCAGGCTATAGTCGGCCTGCGCCATGCCCGCTGTCAGGGCCAGCGCAGCCGTGGCGGTCAGGAATCGTTTCATGGTGGTATCCCCCAGAGTTGAATTTCTGCCGTATCGTGGCCGCAGCTTTTCAATCTGTCAAAGACCATCTGCGGCGATTTCACCCTGCCGCAAGGTCACAAGCCAAAATGGATACGGCGCTGCACAGGCCTTGACCGTTTGCCGCCGCCAAGGCATCACGGGATCCATGTTGATATACAAAATATTTCGCGCCGACGAATGGCAAGCGCTGCGCAGCGCGGGGACGACCCAAGGTGCGCCTATTGATGTGGCCGATGGCTATGTCCATTTTTCAACTGCGACCCAAGCTGCCGAAACGGCTGCGAAACATTTCGCTGGCGAAGATGGATTGTTCCTGCTCGCGGTGGAAACCGACCGGCTGGGCGATGACATCAAATGGGAGGTGTCGCGCGGCGGTGCAGAGTTCCCCCACCTCTACCGTGATTTGAAGATGGAGGATGTCACTTGGGCCCAACCTTTGCCGCTTGAAAACGGGGCACATCAATTCCCTGCCGGGTTTGAAAAGGAATGACCCAGTATATCGATCCCGACCGCGCGCAATTTGATGCTTTCAAAGGGTTGGACCGCGACACGCCTTTGCACATGCTAAACCTTGTGCGACTTCGCGATGTTGCCACTTATCCCGCCGATCATGCGCTTGCGTCAGATGGTCTGACTGGCGCTGAGGCCTACAAGACTTACGGGGCCGCAAGCGGGCCGGTGTTGGCTGAAGTTGGTGGGTCTATCGCGTGGCGTGGCCAGTTCGAGGCGACATTGATCGGCCCCGGCGATGAGGTTTGGGACGTCATGTTCATCGCCCAATATCCCAACGCACATGCGTTTTTGCAGATGATATCGGACCCTCGGTACAAGTTGGCTGTGGTCCACCGTCAGGCAGCTGTCACAACCTCGCGGCTGATCCGGACTGGCCCCTTGCCCATCACGGATCAATTTGCATGAAACGTTTCGCGGAACAAGCCGGCCTGCGCGCCCTGCGTAAAATCGACCCAGAGGCGGCGCATGGCTTTGCGATTGCAGCCCTGAGGATGGGGCTGGCACCAATGCCGGGGCCTGTGACATCCGAGCGGCTGAAAACCACTTTGGCCGGACTGGACCTGCCTAACCCCGTGGGTTTGGCTGCTGGCTTCGACAAGAACGCAACCGCGATTGCGCCACTGTCCAAGGCCGGCTTTGGCTTTATTGAAGTCGGCGCTGCTACGCCCCTGCCCCAACCTGGCAACGACAAACCCCGACTGTTTCGATTGACCGAGGACCGCGCTGCGATCAACCGTTTCGGCTTTAACAACGAAGGGATGGAGGCGATTTGCGCAAGGCTGCGCGACCGTACGCCCGGCATTCCGGTTGGTCTGAACCTTGGAGCCAACAAAGCCAGCACTGACCGCGCCGCCGATTTCGCGCGGGTGATGGAGAAAGCCCGCGATCACGTTGATTTCGCAACGGTCAATGTCTCGTCGCCGAACACCGAAAAGTTGCGTGATCTGCAAGGCAAAGCTGCATTGGCAGCACTTTTGGCTGGTGTGATGAACGTGCGTGGCTCAACGCCAGTGTTCCTGAAAATTGCGCCAGACCTGACGGACGCTGAAATCGCAGACGTGGCAGACGTCGCCAATCAGGCGGGTGTGGCTGCGATCATCGCAACCAACACAACACTAGATCGCGCCGGACTGCACAGCCAGCACCGCGATGAAATGGGTGGCCTTTCGGGTGCGCCGTTGTTTGAAAAATCTACCCGTGTGCTGGCGCGCCTGTCGACGCTGACCGATATTCCGCTGGTGGGCGTGGGCGGAATTAGCTCTGCCCAAGAAGCCTATGCCAAGATATGCGCGGGCGCGTCAGCAGTTCAGCTTTATACCGCATTGGTTTACGGCGGGCTGTCGCTTGCTGGCGATATCGCACGTGGGCTGGATCAACTGCTAGCCCGCGATGGATTTGCAACCGTGGCCGATGCCGTTGGAACAAAGCGCGAGGACTGGCTTTGATTACGATTTGGCACAACCCTCGCTGTTCAAAGTCACGGCAGGCATTGGCCTTGATCGAAGCGTCTGGCGCTGAGGTTTCAATCCGTCGGTATCTGGATGATCCACCCACACTGGCTGAGGTTGAAGCGGCGACGGCCGCCCTTGGCTTGCGCCCCATCGAGATGATGCGCAGCGCCGAGGCCCGTTTTAAAGAGCTGGGGCTGAGCAAAGACAGCGACGACGCTTTATTGATGCATGCGATGGCGAACAACCCAATCCTGATCGAGCGCCCTATTGTCTTTAGGGGCACCCAAGCTGTGATCGGACGGCCACCAGAAACAGTAACTGCCTTGCTGGCGGAGTAAGCCGGAATTTTTCGAAAACTCCGAACCGTTTTCTTCGAAGAAAACGGGCTAACCTGCCGCCCGCTCAAGCGCCGGATAGCGCAGGCCAAGCGTGATTCCGCGGGCAATAAAACTGACCAACAGCGAAATCCACAAGCCATGATTGCCAAGCGGAGGAACCAAAACCACCGCGCAGGCGCAATAGATCACAAAAGACACCGCCATCATATTGCGCATGTCCCGCGACCGTGTCGCACCGATAAAAATACCGTCCAGCATCCATGACGCACAGCCAATCAGCGGGGCGGCAATCATATAAGGCAGAAATACACGCGCCTCTTCGCGTACCTGCGGGGCTGTTGTCATCAGGTCAATGATCGCACCACCCCCTAAAGCGAACCCTACTGTCATCAGGGCACAGGCCAACAAGCCCCAACCGCTGGTCAGCATCGCACCCCGCCGCAAGATATCACGCTGCTTGCTGCCCATTGCCCGCCCGACCAACGCTTCGGCTGCAAATGCGAAACCATCCAGCGCATAGGCCGTGATCATCAAAAACTGCAGCAGCACCTGATTGGCGGCAAGTTTTACATCGCCAAGACCCGAACCAAGAAACAGAAACGAGACAAAGATCGCCTGCAACAGCAATGAACGTATCAGAATGTCCCCGTTCACCTTCATCAAATTGACCCAGCGTGGGCCATCAAACACCTGCTGCCAGTCTCGCCATGCAGGCACGGCAAAGGCCGCGCGGCAGAACCAAAGCCCTAACGCGGCCCCTGTCCATTCAGCCAGAAATGTTGCAAATGCTACGCCCTCGACACCCCAGTCGAGCCCTAGAACGAACCACAGATCCAGCAGGATGTTCAGCCCGTTCATCCAGACCTGAATGACCAGCACAGCGCGGGTGCGTTCCTGCGCGATCAGCCAGCCGGTGATGGCATAAATCGCAATCGCGGCAGGTGCAGACCAGATGCGGATTTGCATATAGGACCGCGCCAGCCCTTCAACTTCGGCACTGGCGGGTGACACTTGGAAAGACGCCCAGAATAGCGGGATTTGCAGAAGAACGATGACCAACCCCGCCAATCCGCCGATCAGCAAACCGCGCGTCAACAGGGCCGCGACCTCGGCGTCATCGCCATAGCCTGCGGCCTGAGCGGTCAGCCCAACTGTACCCATCCGCAAAAACCCGAATACCCAATAGAGCGCCGATAGAATGATAGCGCCGATGCCTACAGCACCGATCGGGGCCGCAAGGCCCATCTGACCTACAACACCGGTATCCACGGCCCCCAAGATCGGGACCGTTGCGTTGGAAATCACAATCGGAATGGCGATGTTCAGAACGCGCCGGTGTGTAACCACCTCGCGGGCAGACAGCCGGCCTTGGGCCACCGCACTGACCTCACCCTGCGGGATGGGGTTAGTCACGGCGTTGTGGCATCAGAAAATGCCCTGTCGCCTGCGCAAACAATTTTGCGCGGTTGTCTTGCCATGCTTCGACATGAACCGACGCATAGCGCCGCCCTGAACGGTTGATCGTGGCCCGCGCATAAGCATCGCGGGGCAAGCCAGAGCGCAGATAATCGACGGTAAAGTCAATCGTCTTGGGCAAGCGGGGCATGTGTTCGCTGTCCATCTTGTCCACGTCCAACGCACCAGATTCCAGATCTTCCCACAGATAGCTCCAACTTAGGGTGATGATCGATGTCACCTCAAGAAAAGACGCCGTGACCCCGCCATGAATTGCCGCGATGATCGGATTGCCTATTAATTTGTCTGAAAATGGCAAGATCGCCGTCAGCTCGTCCCCTCGGCGTTCAAATTCGATTCCCAGAAAATTGATATAGGGTACGCCGCCAACCAGCGCGCCAAGCGCACCATCGCGACGTTTCTTGATGACCTGAACGGCCTCCGGCTTTTGGCGTCCGCTCATCTCTCACCCTCTACTACAAAACTGCCTGTGGCCGTGGCAACCGGGCTTCCGTCTTCCTCGTCTTGGGCGGTGGCGCGCACAAAGGCGACAGACCGCGTGACGTGATAACATTCCGCCCGCGTGGTAATGGTTTGGCCGGGATTGGCAGCCCGCAGGTATTCTATGCGCAGATCAATCGTGGCTGTGCCGCCGGGGTTGCTGGGGTGGCTCATCACGGCTGCACCACAGCACGTGTCCATAAGTGCCGAAACCGCCCCGCCGTGGATCACACCCGTACGTGGGTCGCCAACAAGTTTGGCATCATACGGCATCGAAATGACGGCAACACCGTCAGCAAGATCCTCCAAGGACATGTTCAGCGCCTCGCTAAACGGCAAGGCCGAGATAAACTGTCGGGCGATCTGCACTTTGTCTGACATTTGTCAGCCCCTTTTTCTAAACTTGCCCACATATCAACCATCCACACCGCCAAGAGCAACCCCGCCTGTTGCGCTTGTCCAATCTTGCCCTTAGCTTCCCAATCTGAGGAGAGAGCAATGACCGATAAGAACCTAAGCTTTAAGGAGATGTGCGCCGAGTTCGACGTGACACCGCGCACCTTGCGATACTACGAATATATCGAGTTGCTCCATCCCGAACGGAACGGCCGATCCCGGATCTATGGGCCACGCGAAATTGCTCGTATGAAACTGATCATGCGAGGGCGCAAATTTGGCTATTCTCTGGAAGGCATCCGACAGTGGCTGCTAATCTATGAAAATGAAGGTACCGAGGCGCAGATGCGCGCGTGGGTCGTCAGTGCGGATCGTCAGTTGCTGGAACTGGCCGAACAACGCGCACAGCTGAACGACGCGATGGATGAACTGCAGCGTCTGCGCGACGACACAGCCGACGCTTTGAAAAAGATGTGATCCGTCCAAGCGGCCAAGTTCCACACCTGCCAGCGGCGTCAGCCCGCTTTCCGCCACCTATGCATCTGCCAGATCATTTCAAACTTGCCTATCCGAACGTGCTGATCAGGCGAAATAAGTTGCTTGATAGCATTTGAGGTCAATCTTATTAGAGGTTGACCTAAATTAACGACACGTAAACCGCAAAGTTACGTGACGTCCCACTACGTCAACCCAGACATCTGTTGTAAAGCAGCCCGGAAACCCCCAATTCGGTCTCGAACAACTTTTGATGTAAGAGTGGACCCAAGCGATGAATACGACAACAATGACCATCCGCGAGATGTGCGACACATTCGATGTGACCCCGCGGACGTTGCGCTTTTATGAGGCGAAAGAACTTCTTTTTCCTGAACGCCAAGGCCAGAAACGTCTGTTCACCAGACGTGATCGTGCGCGGCTGAAACTGATCATCCGCGGCAAACGCTTTGGCTTTAGCCTCGAAGAAATCCGCCAGCTGCTGGACTTGTACCACATGGGTGACCAGCAGCAGACACAGTTGGCACGGACCTATGAAATCGCGCGCGACCGCCTCGCCGATCTGGAAGCACAACGCGAAGAAATGGATGAAGCCATCAATGATTTGCGCAACCAGCTGAAATGGGGAGAAAAGATGATCGCCTCCATTAACAGCCCGCGCAAAGCGGCAGAATAAGCACTAATTCCAATAGATACACGGCCATCCGCCCAAGGGAGAAACCAACATGCCTAGCTACACAGCACCTATCAAGGACATGCAATTCGTTCTGCACAATGTGTTGAACGTGACCGAGTCCACCATCCCCGGCTACGACGAACTTGATGCCGATTTCACCTCGGCCATCCTTGAGGAGGCAGGCAAGCTGACCTCAGAAGTTCTGGCCCCGCTGAACGCAGTGGGCGACAGGGAAGGCTGCCGTTTGGAAAACGGCGTCGTCTATACGCCAACCGGTTTCAAAGACGCTTTCGCTAAAGTCAAAGAAGGCGGCTGGCCTGGTCTGGACATGCCAGAACAATACGGCGGCCAAAACATGCCTTATGTCATAGGCACCGCCGTGGGCGAGATGTTCTCGGCCTCCAACCAAGCGTTCACAATGTATCAGGGCCTCACCCACGGTGCAGCGTCTGCGATTTTGGCCCACGGGTCGGATGCACAAAAGGATACCTACCTGCCAAACATGGTATCGTGCGAATGGACCGGCACCATGAACCTGACCGAGCCGCACTGCGGTACCGATCTGGGCCTGATGCGTACCAAAGCAGCCCCCCAAGAAGACGGCAGCTATAAAATCTCCGGTCAGAAAATCTTTATCTCCTCTGGCGACCACGACATGGCCGACAACATCATTCATCTGGTTCTGGCTAAAATCGAAGGTGGCCCGGAAGGCATCAAAGGTGTGTCTTTGTTCATCGTGCCCAAGTTCATGGTTAACGAAGACGGCTCCCTTGGCGAGCGCAACAGCCTCTCCGTCGGCTCCATCGAAGAGAAAATGGGCATTCACGGCAACTCGACCTGCGTGATGAATTACGACGGTGCAGTCGGTTATCTATTGGGCGAAGAGCATAAGGGCATGCGCGCCATGTTCACCATGATGAACGAAGCCCGTGTTGGCGTTGGCATGCAAGGTTTGGCACAATCCGATGTGGCCTATCAAAATGCGCTCGACTACGCCAAGGACCGCCTGCAAGGGCGTGCCGTGACAGGTGCCGAGAACCCGAATGGCCCGGCTGATCCGCTGATCGTACATCCTGACATCCGTCGCAGCTTGATGGACCAGAAATCATTTATTGAAGGCGCACGCGCATTCATCCTCTGGGGTGCAAGCCTGATCGACGCCGCCCACCGCTCGAACGACAAAGACGCCGACGGACTGGTGTCGTTGATGACCCCCGTCATCAAAGGTTTCCTGACCGATGTCGGCTATGACATGACTGTCAAAGCGCAACAAATTTACGGCGGTCACGGCTATATCGAAGAATGGGGCATGTCCCAGTTCACGCGCGATGCCCGGATTGCGATGATTTATGAAGGTGCCAACGGTGTTCAGGCGCTTGATCTTGTGGGCCGCAAACTGGCGCAAGATGGTGGCAAACACGTGATGGCCTTCTTTGAAATGCTCAAAACCTTTATCAAAGAAAACGCAGGTCAGGACGCCGAATTCGACGCGGGCTATCTTGATCCGTTGAAAGCCGCCAGCAAGGATCTGCAAGCGGCGGGTATGTACTTCATGCAAAATGGCATGAAGAACCCCAACAACGCCTTGGCAGGATCAACAGACTTCATGCATATGTTTGGTCATGTTTGTCTGGGCTATATGTGGGCTAAAATGGCTCTGGCCGCAAAGAAGGCGATCGCAGAAGGCAACGGCGATATCGCATTCTATGAGACCAAACTGGCAACAGGTCGCTATTATATGGCGCGCCAACTGCCAGCCACCGCGCTGCATTTGACCCGTATCCAGACTGGTGCGGATACAGTGATGGCGCTGGACGCGGCAAACTTCTAAGCTGTCAGAGGTGGCGGAAAACCCCACCTCGTGCTTTTCGAAAGGTTCCCGATGCCCAAACGCTTCCGCCTCACCCGCCGTTTCCCAGTTGCCATGACCGAAGAAGGCTACAGACGGCTCAAGAAGTTTTCAGCCGAGGCCGGATTGGATGAAGGAGAAGCGCTGTCGTTTCTGTTCGAGAACTTCAACAGCGTGATGAATGAGGAAAACCTGACGGCTCGCCTGCGGCTGTTTAATGCCGAAATCGATGATCGCAAAAAGTAGTCTGAGAAGGATGAGATCGGCCCTTCGGGGAGAATTTATTAGGCAAAATGAAACGGGTAGCGAGGCCCTGCCTCAATCCGGGTCCAAACCAAGATAGAGACAGGGGTTCACTTTGCACGCCGCTTAGCTCTCCAGCCTGCTGCGCACCATCTTATTAAAAGGCAGTCGCTAAAAAGACCTTAAAAATGAAACTGTATGCGTTCATTTTGCAGAAAAAACTCCACGGGGGTCTGGGGGTGTGAAACCCCCTCTTCGACCGGAGAGACAGAAAATTGACCTTAGGGAGGTTCAAATGACAATCAAATTGCATTGCTTCGGCGAAAGCGGAAACGCCTATAAAGCGGCCCTTGCGCTGGAACTGTCGGGTCTTGATTGGGAGCCGGTTAAAGTCGACTTCTTTGGTGGCGAAACGCGGACAGCTGACTATCGTGGCACCACAAACGTAATGGGCGAAGCGCCTGTTATGATTGATGGCGATGTACGGCTCACCCAGTCCGGCGTTATTCAGGACTATGTTTCCGAAAAGTCCGGAAAATTCGGCGGCAAAGATTCAACAGAGCGCCGCGAAATTTTACGCTGGGTGCTCTGGGATAACCACAAGCTTAGCTCCAACGCGGGTATGACCCGGTTTCTGATGAACTTTTTGCCCGAGGACAAACAGCCAAAGGAAGTCATCGGCTTTATGAAAGGGCGTCTTGCGGCTGCTTATGCAGTACTGAACGATCACCTTGAGGGACGTGACTGGATCGTGGGCGACGGGATCACCAACGCCGATCTTAGTTGCTGCGGCTACCTCTATTATCCCGAACCTTTCGGTTTTAACCGCAAGGATTGGCCCCATATTGACGCGTGGCTTACGCGTCTCAGCGAAACACCGGGTTGGAAAGCCCCGTATGATTTGATGCCCGGCAGCCCCGCTGACCGCGCTTGAACGAAGGAGATATCTAATGACCGAAGCTTACATTTATGACGCATTGCGCACCCCACGTGGCAAGGGCCGCAAAGACGGGGCACTGCACGAGCTGACATCGCTGCGCCTGTCCGCACTGACGCTGAACGCGGTAAAAGAACGCAACAACCTTGAAGGCCACGCCGTTGAAGACGTGATTTGGGGCAATGTTACCCAAGTTATGGAACAAGGCGGGTGTCTTGCGCGCTCTGCCGTGTTGGCGTCCGATCTTGACGAACGCATTCCGGGCCTTGCCATCAACCGTTTCTGCGCCTCTGGCATGGAAGCTGTGAACTTGGCCGCCAACCAGATCAAAGGCGGCGCGGGCATGGCCTATATCGCCGGTGGCGTAGAAATGATGGGCCGCGTGCCAATGGGCAGCGACGGTGCGGCGATTGCCGTTGATCCGACGCTAGCTATGGAAAAGTACTTTGTGCCACAGGGTATTTCGGCGGACATCATTGCGACCGAATACGGTTTCACCCGCGACGAGGCCGATCAACTGGCCGTCAGATCCCAGCAGCGTGCCAAGATGGCTTGGGACGAAGGCCGCTTTGCCAAGTCCGTCATCGACATCAAAGACCAGAACGGCTTGTCCATTCTTAGCCACGACGAATACATGCGTCCTCAGACCGACATGCAGTCGCTTGGCGCTTTGAACCCTGCATTCCAACAGATGGGCGAAGTCATGCCCGGTTTCGACAAGATCGCACTGATGAAGTACCCGCATCTGGAAAAAATCAACCACATCCACCACGCGGGTAACTCCTCTGGTATCGTGGACGGTGCGGCGGCTGTTCTGATCGGCAACAAGGAATTTGGCGAGAAATACGGCCTCAAGCCACGCGCCCGTATCCGCGCCACAGCCAAGATCGGCACAGACCCGACCATCATGCTGACTGGCCCTGTGCCCGTGACCGAGAAAATCCTTGCCGACAACGGCATGAAGATCGGGGACATCGATCTATTCGAAGTCAACGAAGCCTTCGCCGCCGTTGTAATGCGTTTCATGCAAGCGTTTGATGTGGATGAAAGCAAAGTCAACGTTAACGGTGGCTCAATCGCAATGGGTCACCCCTTGGGTGCGACCGGTGCGATGATCATCGGCACCTTGTTGGACGAGCTTGAGCGGTCCGACAAAGAAGTCGGCATGGCCACGCTATGCATTGCATCCGGCATGGGTGCCGCAACAATAATTGAGCGGGTCTGATGGGCGATCAACCTCATCCGTTTCACGCCGTCGCCGAAATGGCGGCCAAGCGTGGCCTGAAAGATCTGAAGATCAAAGTGGAACGCGGCGGGGCCTATGTGCGCCTCTATCAGAACACGCCGCCGCTGTTCTTTAAGCACCGCAAAGATCCCAGCGACAGCTTTGACCGCGAAAGTTTCAACGACTTCAAGCGGATATTGCTGAGCGAAGAGGATTGCGCCGATGGCCCCGAGGCCACCGTAGCTTTGATCAGATCGCTGCTTGAGAAATTCGCTGATTACACCCCTCAGCGCTCGTAACACACTCCAAATTAGGGAGAGATAAATGACCGATTTCACAATGAAGACAGACGCCGACGGCGTCGCCATCATCACCTGGGACGTGCCCGGAAAATCCATGAACGTCATGTCGATTGAAGGGCTGTCCGAACTGGACGCGATCATCGACACCGTCTTGTCCGACGACAGCATCAAGGGTGCTGTTATCACCTCTGGCAAGGACGGATCGTTCGCCGGCGGCATGGACCTGAATTTGCTGGCCAAAATGCGCGAAGATGCGGGCGATGACCCTGCGCAAGGCCTGTTTGACGGCACAATGAAAATGCACGCCCTGCTGCGCAAGATCGAACGCGCTGGCATGGACCCCAAGACCAACAAGGGCGGCAAGCCGATTGCCTCTGCCCTGCCCGGCACCGCTGCGGGGATTGGTCTGGAATTGCCTTTGGCCACGCACCGTATTTTTGTCGCCGACAACCCCAAAGCCCGTATCGGCCTGCCGGAAATTCTGGTCGGTATCTTCCCGGGTGCCGGCGGCACGACCCGTCTGACGCGCAAACTGGGTGCCATGGGTGCTTCGCCGTTCTTGCTTGAAGGCAAGATGGTCGCCCCTGCTGCTGCCAAATCTGCGGGCCTGATCGACGAAGTCGTCGCTGATCCGGTTGCTGCCGCGAAAGAATGGGTACTGAACGCCAAAGACGCTGACATCCTGAAACCGTGGGATGCCAAAGGCTATAAAATGCCCGGCGGCACCCCCTACCACCCTGCAGGCTTCATGACATTTGTCGGCGCGAATGCGATGGTCAACGGCAAGACCCAAGGTGCTTTCCCTGCCGCCAAAGCGTTGCTGAGTGCGGTATACGAAGGGGCGTTGGTACCATTCGATACAGCGCTCAAGATCGAAGCGCGCTGGTTCACCAATATTTTGCTGAACCCCTCGTCATCGGCAATGATCCGGTCGCTGTTCCTGAACAAGGAAGCCTTGGAAAAAGGCGCTGTGCGTCCCGAAGGTGTCCCAGATCAGCGCGTCAAAAAACTGGGCGTTTTGGGTGCAGGCATGATGGGCGCGGGCATCACGCTGGTATCGGTTCAGGCCGGTATCGAAGTGGTCCTGATCGACCAGACCCAAGAAGCCGCAGACAAGGGCAAAGCCTATTCAGCGTCTTTCTTTGACAAAGGTATTGCACGTCGCAAATCAACAGAAGAGAAAAAACAGGCCGCAATGGACTTGATCACCGCGACCACCGATCTGGACGCGCTGAAAGGCTGCGATCTGATCATCGAAGCGGTTTTCGAAGACCCTAAGGTGAAAGCCGAGATGACCAAAAAAGTCGAAGCGGTGATCCCTACGGATTGCATCTTTGCCTCTAACACCTCGACCCTGCCAATCACGGAATTGGCCAAGGCGTCGGCCCGTGCGGATCAGTTCATCGGCATCCACTTCTTTTCGCCGGTTGAAAAGATGCTGCTGGTCGAGATCATCAAGGGCAAGGAAACAGGCGATCGTGCCGTTGCCAAGTCGCTGGATTACGTGCGCCAGATCCGCAAAACACCTATCGTGGTTAACGATGCGCGGTTCTTCTATGCCAACCGCTGCATTATCCCCTATGCCAACGAAGGTGCGCGGATGATTACCGAAGGTGTCGCCCCGCAATTGGTTGACCATGCTGCACAATTGCTAGGCTTTCCCGTTGGTCCCGTACAATTGACCGACGAGACATCGATCGATCTGGGGGCCAAGATTGCACGCGCGACCAAAGCGGCGATGGGCAATGCCTATCCCGCAAGCCAAGCGGATGATCTGATTTTCTGGATGGAAGATCTGGGTCGTCTGGGTCGCAAAGCTAACGCTGGTTTCTTTGACTACGACGACAAGGGCAAGCGTCAGGGCTATTGGAAGGGCGTGCACGACAAGTTCCCGCTGGCCGATGAACAGCCCGATCTGCGCAACGTTCAGGACCGGTTGATGTTCTCACAGGTGCTTGAAGCCGTGCGTGCCCTGGAAGAAGGCGTGCTGGAAGACATCCGCGAAGGCGACGTTGGCGCGATCCTTGGCTGGGGATTTGCACCGTGGTCCGGTGGCCCGTTCAGCTGGCTTGATATCATCGGCGCACCATATGCCGCCGAACGCTGTGATCAGTTGACCGAAAAGTTTGGTGATCGCTTCAAATGCCCCGA
>RCMY010003045.1_pt1 | contig 14992 bp, 11 predicted proteins | sample 2041341 | NCBI WGS metagenome assembly RCMY01 (sample SAMN09708234, study PRJNA481090) | Marine sediment metagenome, whole genome shotgun sequencing project.
TAAAATAATATCGGCTTTTTTCATTTCGGGCAGCGTATACAAAGAATCCTGATTATTGTTCTGGACCATGACGGGAAGCGGCACGCGCAATCCCAAAATCTCTGGGAATTCAAGGAATTTCGGTAGCAAGGGTGCGTAGGCCATCCAAGTATGGCTGAAGGATTTGTTGAGGATAAAATCACGCCACGTTGTCATAAAACCGACACAAACGGCGCATTTTATCCTAGGGTCCATTCCGCCAAGATAAACGGTACGTAATCCCCCTCCTGAAAGTCCCGCGCAACCCACATTTTCAGCATCGACATCCGCACGTTCGCAAAGCACGTCGAGTGCCGCACGATCTTCGGCCAAAGTGACCCCAGGCCAAGTCGTTCCTGAGGAAAACAAAGATTTGGCCATGATGTGTTCGTGATGACCGGCCCAGTTATTATAAATTGCGATGTTTTCAGGTTTCTCAGGATTTTGGTCCGATTTTTCGGATATCGCACAATCTCCCCAAAGAATGCCCTCGACATCTTCGTATTTCACCCTTCTGCTGCCGAAAGTAAATGTATCATGCACCAGCACCACATAGCCTTTTTTGGCAATTTCATTGGCCCAGGCCCTATCCTCATAATACGCTGCCTGATGTGCTTCTATCAAGGGATGCAAATCGTCGGAGACCCTAGTTATCTTGCGTTTTCCAAAATACTTGTTGCCCCCGTGATCGTGGAGTCCCAATATGGCCGGCAATTTTCCCTTTACACCTTCGGGTCTTAATAGAATGGCTTCCGTTCGTGGGCCGCCGTTGGACAATTGCCAAGAAAGTTCCTCTATTTCTAAGCCGTCATAAACATATTTCTTATGCACCTTGATCTCCGAAATTCTTTTAATATCGGGCTCCGAAACGAGTTCTTTTGCCTTTTCATAGGCCTCCTTTTTCCACGGCTCGAGAGTCGACCATCGTGTATTTCTGAAGGATAGTTTGGGCGGATCGTTCGAAAGGCCGGCTGCCCATTGTCCGTAAGCGCCGATTATACTCTTGTTGGAAAAAGCCATAGTCGTCGTACTTTTTTTCAAAGGATTGGTAAGATGGATATCGGATGCTATTCCGCGGGTCAAAAACGGAAAGGCCGCGCAGGCGAAAACCGTTTTCTTGATGAATTTTCTTCTTGAACCTTGATCCGGAATTTCGTCTTTTTTCATTTTATATAAAAATAGTGATTATAAGCTTTTATACCAGTTTAAAAATCTATACTAAAAAACCGAAAAAGTCTTTACCCCAACCCTAAAGGACAATGTCATTTAGGGCCGTGAACCAATCCAGAACGGACAGGAGGTGCCATTGAAAGTCGAATTTTCTTTAGTGGCAAAGAACTAAGGACATAAAAATACGAAAGATCTGCTTGAAGGAGGATATATCCTTATTTTTGCGATATGCTTAGAGTCGCTATTATCGGCACCGGCAATCTTGCCCAACATTTGTTCGATGCCTTCGCGGCATGCCCTACGTTAGAAGTCGTACAGGTCGTTGGCCGCAACGCGAAAGCACTGAAGCACTTCGAAAAATTGTCGGCAACCTCGACGGATTTCAAGAATATCGCCGAGGCAAATGTTGTTATCATTGCCGTAAAAGACGATGCCATAGCCGCAGTATCCAAATATCTAAGAAATAAAAAAGGATTGATCGTGCATACCTCCGGAAGTGTTTCGGTGGATGTATTGCCCGCTCACAATCGTTGTGGCGTTTTTTATCCGTTGCAATCGTTCAGCAAAGACAGGAAAGTAGATATGAAATCCGTTCCTTTTTGCTTGGAAGCGAATGCTGATGCGGATTTGGACCTATTAAAAAAACTAGCCCATAAAATATCGGACAAAGTATATGAGGTGAGTTCCGAACAACGGAAGGTTCTTCATTTGGCAGCGGTGTTCGTCAATAATTTCACGAACCATCTGTACCAGATAGGGAAAGAAATCTGCGATGAAAAGGGATTGCCGTTCGAGATTTTGCAACCTTTGATACGAGAAACGGCGGGTAAAATCGAACAATTGACACCCTACGATGCGCAGACCGGGCCAGCACGACGTGGAGATTCCGAAACCATTAAAAAGCATTTGGAGCAGTTAAAGAGTTCAGATCACACAGAAGTTTATAAGGTGTTGAGCGAATCTATCGGAAAGTTATATCGGAAAAATACAAATTAACACGAATATTAGTTTGTGGCGGCGTATGTCATTTCACAGAGTTACACGGAGAATTCACAGAGATTCATTGAGAAACCAATAACTTTTTACATTTAACTTGCAGCATTTTCAACCTGTAACCTGGAACACATTTAACCTTCAACCTACTCATGGAAAAAAGCTACAAAGAAAGTTTAAAGGATATCGATACGTTCGTCTTTGATGTAGACGGCGTTTTCACCGATAGCACCCTGATCATTACTACCGAAGGGGAAATGCTGCGTAGAATGAGCGTTAAAGACGGGTATGCCCTAAAGACAGCGTTGCAAAAAGGATACAAGGTCTGCGTTATTTCTGGCGGCACCAACGAAGGTGTCCGAAATCGCTTAAAAGCCTTAGGAGTTACGGACATTTATCTCGGCGCGCACCATAAAATGGATGCCTTGTCAGCGTATATGGATATCTATGAAGTATCCGCCGGTACCATGCTGTACATGGGCGACGATATTCCCGATATTCCCCCCATGCTGACGGTCGCACTTCCTACCTGCCCGCAGAACGCGGTTCCCGAAGTAAAGGCAATTTCAAAATATGTGTCCCATAAAAACGGGGGCGAAGGCTGCGTACGCGATGTTATCGAACAGGTCTTAAAAGTAAGGGGGGATTGGATGACGAATTTTGATGCGGCGAATGACTGAGACGTAGACTTGAGATGTTAGATTTGAGACTTGAGACAAGTAGCAGTGGGCAGTAACAGCAAGCAGTTTTTAAATAGTAATATCAAAACTAAAATTTGAAAGTCTTTCTCCAAATCTCCACTATCCTGTCTATCCAATAATCCTGAACTCCTATTCCATAGAGGATACAGGATAATTTAGTGTAATTCGTGTCGCCCAACCATCCCATATACGTTAAAACATGCATCAGAAAAAATTTAAGAAATATTCCATCATCCTCGCTTCCGCATCGCCTAGAAGACAGCAGTTTTTTCGGGAAATGGGGCTGGATTTCGAGATCCGCCTCAAATCGGTGGAGGAAGTCTATCCAAAGGAATTAAAAGGAAGTGCTATTTCCGATTATTTGGCAGAATTGAAGGCATCCGCTTTTGATGGAACTTTGGCTCCAAATGAAATCTTAATTACTTCCGATACCGTGGTGTGGCACAAAAATACATCTTTGGCGAAGGCCGAAAATGCGGAGGAGGCCCGCACGATGCTAAAAACATTGTCCGGCGATTGGCACGAGGTCATCACTTCGGTCTGTTTCACTTCGACCAAGCAACATAAAACGGTCAATCACATCACCAAAGTCAAGTTCAAGACACTGACTGACGAAGAAATGAACTACTACATAAAAAACTACAAACCCTTTGACAAAGCGGGAGCCTACGGCATTCAGGAATGGATCGGATTAATCGGTATCGAAAAAATCGAAGGTTCATATCCGAATGTGGTCGGGTTGCCTACGCATTTGGTTTATGAAACGCTTTTAGCTATAGTGGCGTAAAGGTAATTTCGTAAATTCGTCATACTTACAAAATACGCAAAAAATGAAAACCTACATTAAATTAGAACTCACCGTTATAGCACTTGTGGCCCTTTCGCAATTGATAACCTCTTGCAGTGAAAAAAAGACTGCACAACAAATAGATTCGTCACCTAACGAGCAAAAGGCCGAAACTGCATCCAAGAAATCCTTATCCGAAGCCTTCAAAACCTACTGGTACGCTGGTGAGGCCGAAATCACCTCCTTCAAGCTGCAACAGGCTCGCTACGGTGAAACCCGTGATGGTGAAGCTGTCCTGATTTATGTCACAGAACCTTTTTTGCCAGAAATTCAGGTAAAGGCCGATGCAAACCATTCGGATAATGTTCCCGTGCTAAAACTGAACGCGACCAAAAACTATTTGACCGGCATCTACCCCTACTCCATTATGACCAGCACCTTTTATCCGGTTCACGATAATCAACACGCGATCAAGGTCGCTTTTTCATCCCAAGAATGGTGCGGACAGGTGTATGCCCAATTGAACAACCGCGAACAGTTCGATATCCTATCGCATTCCTACTTTGAAGGTGAGGCCGACCAAAATCTGAAATTGGATAAGACCATCCTAGAAAACGAAATCTGGAACAAGATACGGATCGACCCGGTAGGTCTTCCGGTTGGTGATTTTGACGTAATTCCGTCCTTGGAATACATCCGGCTATCCCATAAAGAAATAAAACCCTACAAAGCGACATTATTCCTATCTAAAGCCGAGGGAAATACCAACTATGAAATAAATTATCCGGAACTAAAGCGGTCGCTAACAATCACTTTTGCAACCGAGTTTCCGCACAGCATCGAAGGCTGGTCCGAAACTTTTGCGAGCGGATTCGGTGATAAGGCAAAACAGATGACCTCGACCGCGACAAAAATGAAAACTTTAAAGACCCCCTATTGGCAACAAAACGGAAATAAGGATTTATCTTTGCGCGATAGTTTAGGATTATGATTTCAATGGAAGAATTTTTTGCCTCCTACAAACATGAATTGCTTGCCACCGCTATTCTATTTATAGTCTTGCTGATCTCGAAATTTGCAATCACAAAGACCATTCGAAAAGTAGGTCGGCTAAGTGATATTGTCGAGGCACGTACGCTGCTAATCACCAAATATGTCTCGATTTTACTTACGACACTGGGTTTTGGTATTTTGACCTTTATCTGGAACATTAAATTTAGGGACGTCGGCATTGCTTTCGCCTCGGTTTTTACAATAATAGGGGTCGCCCTTTTTGCGAGCTGGTCCATTTTGAGCAATATTACTGCTGGCGTCGTCCTTTTCTTCTCCTTTCCCTTTAAAATAGGGGACCGCGTCAAAATCATGGATAAGGATATTGAAGGCGAAGAACCCTACCTCATCGAAGATATCAGGGCCTTTCACGTTAGCCTTCGTAAAGATAACGGCGAACTACTAGTTTATCCTAACAACCTCATGATGCAGAAGGCGGTGACCTTGCTGTACGATGTTGAAGTATTGGACGAGGAGGGAACGGAATGAATAATTCTGAATTCAGAATTATTTTTCAAGTCGCAACGATTTTTGTTAAAGAAATACAAAAAAACGTGCCAGCCCTGTATTCTTCTTATATTTGAAGAGGTCAACAAAATATAGTTTACCGCAAAAAACCAACACTATGCGTCATTTTCTGGTATGTTTACTAGGGATGTTTTCCTTTGTCAATACCACATTCGCCCAAAAGCCCGTTCAACCATCTTCCTCCGAAATTTACCATTCCCTTCAAAAGCTGAATTTTTTGGGAACCGCGCTTTATGTTGCCGCGCATCCCGATGATGAGAATACACGGCTCATATCCTATTTATCGAACGGCATACATGCCCGCACCGGATACCTTTCCTTGACTCGCGGCGATGGGGGCCAGAACCTTATTGGGCCGGAACTCCGTGAACTTTTGGGCGTACTGCGCACCGAAGAACTTTTGGCAGCCAGAAGGGTCGACGGCGGGGAACAATTTTTTACCCGTGCGAACGATTTCGGGTATTCCAAAAATCCGGATGAGACCTTGGAAATCTGGAATAAAGAGGCCGTCCTAGGCGATGTAGTATGGGCCATACGCCATTTTAAGCCCGATGTGATCATCGACCGTTTCGACCATCGGAGTCCGGGTACCACCCACGGTCACCATACCGCTTCTGCCATGTTGAGCGTCGAGGCCTTTGATTTGGCCAATGACAAGAGCGCCTACCCCGATCAACTGGAACTCACCGCAACCTGGCAGCCAAAACGCCTATTTTTCAATACCTCTTGGTGGTTTTATGGTAGCGAGGAGAAATTTGAAAAAGCCGACAAATCGAATATGCTGGATTTGGATGTCGGAAACTATTACCCTGTTCTCGGAACATCCAACAACGAAATCGCCGCTTTGGCCAGTAGTCAACACTTGTCCCAAGGTTTCGGAAGGTTGTCGGAACGAGGCGCACAAGACGAATATCTGGAACTGTTAAAGGGAAATCTTCCCAAGGATAAAACGGACATTTTCGATGGTATCGATACCTCTTGGTCCCGTATCGACGGAGGTGAAGCTATCGGGACTATCTTGAATGCCGTAGAGAAAAACTTCGATTTCGAAAATCCTACAAAACATCTCCCCCAGCTTTTGGAAGCTTATGTACTGCTCCAAAATATACAGGATGATCATTGGAAAAAAATAAAATCCGAAGCACTGAAAGACCTAATCGCCGATGTTACCGGACTCTATCTGGAAGCCTCCTCCGAATCGGCCTCTACAAATCCCGGGGGGCAGATCAAGGTCGCTATCGAGGCCATCAATCGAAGTGATGCCAGTATGGTTTTAAAAACAATTCGTATTCCTTCTTCGGATGCCTCCTTGAATCCGAACATCCCCCTGAAAAACAATACAAAGCAAAACTTTGAACTCCTTCTGAATGTACCATCGGATACGGAATATACAAGCCCTTATTGGTTAAAAGAAAAAGGAAGTTTGGGCATGTACAAAGTCTCAGATCAGCAACTTATCGGAAAACCGGAAACGCCAAGAGCTTTCACGGCGGAGTTTGAAATGGATTTCAACGGCACTACCATTAGCTTTGAAAAACCAGTGATCTACCATTACGCCAAACCGGAAAAAGGGGAACTGTACCAACCTTTTGAGGTTTTGCCCAAGGCGACGGCAAGCTTTTCGGATAAGGTATTGATCTTTGCCGATGGAAAAGCGAAACAGGTGCCTATTACCATCGAGGCAAACGCCGATAATATTAAAGGAGAAATACAGCTTTGCCACGGTGATGGCTGGAAAGTCGATGGCGATACCCAAGCCTTTGAAATCGCAAAAAAAGGAGACAAAAAGACCATTTTCTTTACCCTGTCCCCTCCCGAAAATGAAAGCGAGGGGTATATTTCGCCCATCCTCAAAATCGATGGTAAAGAAACGACCAAAGAATTGGTTACAATTGCCTACGATCACTTACCCAATCAATCCGTATTACTGCCTTCTGAGGCCAAAACAGTACGGTTGAATATCAGAAAAGCCGGAGAACAAATTGGTTATATCTCGGGTGCTGGCGATGAAGTGCCCGAAAGTCTTAGACAGATCGGCTATAGCGTGCGTACTATTTCGCCCAGTTCGATCAGTGCAGGCAGTTTGAAATCATATGATGCGGTGGTCGTCGGCATCCGCGCTTATAATGTCGTCGACGAACTCAAATTCAAACAGCATTTTTTACTCGATTATGTCAAAAATGGTGGCACACTGATTGTGCAGTACAATACAGCTGGTCGGTGGGACGAGCAGTTCGAGAACATCGCTCCCTACCCGCTTACCCTGTCCCGTGACCGGGTGACGGATGAAAATTCCGAAGTGAAAATATTGGCAAAAGAGCATCCGTTGGTCAATTATCCGAATGTTATTACCGCCTCCGATTTCGATGGCTGGGTACAGGAACGGGGATTGTATTTTCCCAACGAATGGGCAAAGGAATTTACGCCTGTACTATCCATGAATGATAATGGAGAGTCCGCTAAGGAAGGTAGCCTTTTGATAGCGAAATACGGCAAAGGGAATTACATCTATACCGGAATAAGTTTTTTCAGGGAGTTGCCGGCAGGAGTTCCGGGAGCGTATAAGCTGTTTGCGAATATGCTTTCCGTTGGGAAGGATGGTAGTCAGTAGTCAGTAGTCAGTAGTCAGTAGTCAGTAGTCAGTAGTCAGCTAAAAACTATTTTTTATAAACTAATAAACTCTTTTGCCAAGAAATTTCGGGAAACACTTGCATTTATGCATGACAACAAATAATTAGTAATCAATATTTCCAAACCATGCTTGATAAATTCGATTGGAAAAAAGAATATACCTTGGTACTTGTATTGAACATCGTGTACGTGCTAATTTTCAGTTATTTAATGACGGCTTTTACTTAAAATGAGCACACTCGATTGGATCATACTATCAAGTACACTGCTATTTATAGTAAGCTACGGCGTTTGGCGTACTAGGGGAAGCAAGAACGTCGACGACTACGTCGGTGGCGGTAAGGATGCCAAATGGTGGACCATCGGCCTATCGGTCATGGCCACACAGGCCAGTGCCATCACCTTTTTGTCCACTCCAGGTCAAGCCTTTCACGACGGTCTTGGTTTTGTACAGTTTTACTTCGGACTACCTCTGGCGATGATTATCATCTGTTTGGTCTTCGTGCCTCTATACCATCGGCTGAAGGTCTACACCGCCTATGAATTTTTGGAAGACCGGTTCGACCTCAAGACCCGTTCGTTGACCGCCATCCTTTTTTTGATCCAAAGAGGCTTGGCCGCCGGAATTACTATTTATGCTCCCTCTATAATATTATCCGCCGTATTGGGGTGGGATCTGCACACCCTGAATGTCATTATCGGTGTTTTGGTCATTATATATACGGTATCTGGGGGCACCAAAGCGGTAAGCGTGACCCAAAAGCAGCAGATGTTCATCATCATGACTGGTATGTTCGTGACCTTTTTTTATATCTTGGGATATCTCCCCGCGGATATTAATTTCAGCAAAGCGCTAAAAATTGCCGGTGCCAGTAACAAGCTGCAAATCCTTGACTTCACATTGGACACCAAAAGTAGATACACCTTTTGGAGCGGTATTACCGGAGGCCTATTCTTGGCCCTGGCCTATTTCGGGACAGATCAAAGCCAGGTACAGCGCTATCTTTCGGGGAAATCGGTACGTGAAAGTCAATTGGGGCTCGTATTCAACGGTATCTTCAAGATTCCTATGCAGTTTTTTATTCTTTTGGTCGGCATCATGGTATTTGTTTTTTACCAGTACAACCCCTCGCCCCTCAACTTTAACCCCTCTGCAACCAACGCGGTCATGAATTCGGTGTATGCCAAAGATTATGAGATACTCCAAGAGGGACAGTCCAAACTCGAAGAGGAAAAGAAAATGGCCCAGAATAAGTTTTCCTCCGCTCTAGAGCTAAAAGAATACACGGCCGTCGAAGAGGCCAAACAACAGATTATCGCCCTAAACAAAAAGGATAGTACGAATCGGGCCGCCGCCAAAGTTTTAATTTCGGAGGCGGATAGTGTCGTAGAAACCAATGACAAAGACTATGTTTTCATCCATTTTATACTCAACAACCTACCGAGGGGACTGATCGGACTTTTGCTGGCCGTAATACTTTCGGCCGCAATGTCTTCTACCGCCTCCGAACTTAACGCGTTGGGTACGATAACCGCACTAGATCTGTACAAACGAAACAAAAAGGGGATTTTCACCGAGCGCCACTACGTAATGGCCACCAAAGGTTTCACATTGCTATGGGGAATCATCGCCATAGGCATAGCCAGCATAACCAACCTTTTCGACAACCTGATCCAACTGGTTAATATTATCGGATCTATATTTTATGGCAATGTATTGGGGATATTCCTGTTGGCTTTCTTTTTGAAATTCGTAAAAGGCAACGCCGTGTTCTTTGCCGCAATATTGACCCAGTTGATTATTTTCGTTCTTTTCTACACGCTGATATTTAACTATCCCGAAGGTGAGGAAAAACTAGGGTATTTATGGCTCAATTTTATTGGATCCGCGCTGGTATTTTTGATTGCGCTGGTATTTGAGGGTTTTGATCGATTGTTGAAGAATCCCCCAATGGGAGAATGATGTTCATCTATCCAATTCCCTTCCCGATCGCCCAAATCGGAAACTTGGTGCCATAAACCGGATTCGTCTTGATATTTGGCAAGGGCGGTAGCCAGTTGGTTCAGATATTCGTTCGATTTTTCTACAACAACTAATCCTCGACCTCAACGATCATTTCGATTTCTACGGCAATATTACCGGGCAAAGAACCCATACCCACTGCTGCACGCGCATGTTTACCACGTTCGCCAAAAACTTCGACCATTAAATCGGAATGCCCATTAATTACTTTAGGATGCTCTTTGAAGTCCGTCGCGGCGTTCACCATACCGAGTACCTTAACGATGCGTTTTACTTTGTTCAGGTTGCCTACCTCCGCTTTTAAGGCGGCCAATAGGTTAATACCGGTAAACCTTGCCGCCTCATAGCCCTGTTCGATATCCAAATCCTCCCCTACTACGCCCGTGACAAGGGTACCGTCTTTTTTTAATGGGCCTTGTCCGGAGAGAAACACCAGGTTACCCGTTCTTACCGCGCTTACAAAATTGGCTATGGGTGCCGGCGATGTAGGTAATTGAATCTTCAATTCCGCTAATTTTGCTTCCGGATCGTAATCCGGATCCCGCATTTCATTGGCGACAGGTTCCGGTTCTACTGTATTTTTTTTTTCTTGGGTGGTGGTGCATGAAACGATAACCAAAAAAATAGTTCCTAAGTACATGATTTTCTTCATAAATTTAAAAGTTTTGTGATTAAGTAGTTAAATTAAGCGTTTTCCAATATTTCCTTGACCCTTCGGGCCACTTCCCTTTCTTGGCCAGGCTCCATCATCCAAGTAGTAATACCGACCATATCCTTATCCCCAACGGTTTCTATCGACGGATGTCCGTTGCGGAGGTTTTCGCGCATTTCGTCTTTGGTAATCTTTACTACATTTTCATCCCATCGTATCCTTAAACTAGGCACGTGGTTGGCATGTGGAGGTACATGTATTTCTGGTTTTACGCCCTTCACCGATGCGGCGCTATCGTTGATGAGTTGGATTTGCTCTTCCCACAAGGCCCATTCCTTTTTGTGGTCCCGGGCCAAATAAAGCTCTAAGGCGACGAGCATTCCCAATACTTCCTCCTTGTTTACCTTCATTCCCCTGGCTATCGTCGTGGTGCGGGGCGGACAATGCAATCGTGCGGCCTCTATATATTTTCTTTTCCCCAAAAGCAGTCCCGCACTCTGGGGACCACGCAATCCTTTCCCCCCCGAAAAAGCGACCATGTCAAAGCCTAATTTGGTGAATTTGAACAGATTTCCTAGCGGAGGTACGTCAGCGGCACAATCTACAAAGGTAGGAATGCCGTGCTTTTTGCCTAAGGCCACGAACTCGTCATGTTTGATTTCGCCCTCGTCGGTGTTGGCATTGAGAAACCAAAGCAGGGCTGTTTTTTTAGTGATGGACATTTCGAGTTCTTTGGCAGTTTTGACCCATACCAATTTTGCGCCCGTATTCGTCAGGGCCTGGGTATAGCCGATATTATGCCCTTCTTGCAGAATAACCTCGTTTTTGAGGCCCGTAGTATCTGGGAGTTGTGCAACTTTTTTCATGTCCATACCGCACATGGCCCCTCCCATTCCGATGCTCATCGCTCCAAAAGCCCCTGATGAAACGGTGGCGTATTCGCATTCCAACAATTGCGCTATCCGCTCCCCTACCTTGTCCTGAAGTTCATCGATCTTGACATATTCGGTCGCTGCATACTCGATGGCATCGGTAACCTCTTTGTGCATCAAGGATCCGGTCATGGAGGTATAGGTGCCGGCGGCATTGATAAAAGTGCGCAGGCCCAATTCCTTGAAAAAATTACGGGCCATCGGTTCTGCTGTCGAACGTAGCGTTTTGAATTCCGTTTCTTCCAACACGTTCGCCTTCAACAAAGAAGGAGCCAGTATTCCACCCACCACCGGAAGTGCGGAAATCATCTTAATCGCTTTTCTTCTACTGTCCATATATTAAATGTTTTTATCATTCCCGCCCTTCGACTTTAGTTTATGCTGAGTACTTCGACTACGCTCAGTATAAACTGAAGTCGCAGTACTCAGGATAAACTTCGGCGGGAATCTGTTTCAATATTAGCTTAATTACGTTAAGCCAAAATACATTATTGTCTTATAATCCAATCTCAGCTTAAACTAACCTTACCTGTTCGAAAGCTCCTCCTTTATCCTTTGCGCCACGATTCTTTCTTGCCCGGGTACCATCATCCATGTGGTAAGACCTGCAGTACTTTCGACTTTGCCGATTTCAATGGACGGATGTCCGGCGCGCAATTTTTCACGCAATTCATCGGGGGTTAAATTTTTCTTCTTTTCATTCCATGTAAATCGTAAGGTAGGCACATGGTTGGCGTAGGGAGGGACATATATTTCTGTTTTCACGGTATCGACGGTCAAGAGTACATCACTGATATATTGTATCTGATTTTGCCACAGTTGCCATTGCTTTTCATGGTCCCGCGCCAAGAAAAGTTCGAGAGCGACCAACATGCCCAATACCTCTTCTTTATTGACCTTCATACCTCGACCGATGGTAGTGCCTCGGGGCGGAGTGTGCAATCTGGCCGCTTCGATATATTTCCGTTTGCCCAATAGAAGTCCCGCACTTTGGGGACCGATAAGGCCTTTCCCTCCAGAAAAAGCTACTAGGTCGAACCCCATTTTAGTATATTTAAACAGGTTTTCCACCGGGGGAACATCCGCAGCACAATCAATAAAAGTGGGTACATCATGCTTTTTGGCCAAGGCTAGAAATTCCTCGTGTTTGATTTCGCCCTCTTCGGTAGCGTGGTTCAAGTACCAGAGCATGGCGGTATTTGAGTTGATGGCCTTTTCCAGATCTTTGGCCGTTTTCACCACTACCAACTTGGCACCCGTATTAAGAATAGCGTGGCAGTATTCGATATTATGGGATTCCTGAACGATGACCTCGTTTTTAAGTCCCTTCGTATCGGGCAGTTGGGCCACCTTTTCCATATCCATACCGCACATGGTACCGGCGGTGCCCAAGGTAATGGCTCCAAAAGCACCGGATGAAACGGTGGCGTATTCGCATTCGAGCAATTCCGCGATGCGTTCGCCGACTTTGTCCTGTAGTTCGTCCAGGTTTACGTATTCCGTAGCGCCGTATTTTATGGCTTCGATAACTTCTTTAGGCATCAGACAGGCGGACAGGGAGGTATAGGTGCCCGCAGCGTTGATGTAGGTGCGGACGCCCAGTTCCTCAAAATAGTTTCGGGTTCGGGGTTTGATCTTCGAATAGACCGGTTGGTCCACTCCCGCAATTTTCGCCTTCAGCATACTTGGGGCAAGCAGCCCGCCAATCAAAGGCAGCGCCGATAGATTTTTCAGTACGTTTCTTCTGCCAGTCTTATTTTCCATTTTTAGTGCTGTCTTGGTTCGTATCTTAAAATTTTTGCCAGACCCCGTAAAATCATCCACAATGGACATGGAGTTTTTTTTTACGAAGGACACAAAGCATATTTACTATTTTTGTTTCTTTTACCCCTATTCTTTCCACAAAGGTTTTTAAATGTGCTCATGCCCGCCGTGTGGGTGGTCATCGGTATCCTTAAGTACCACCACGGAACCTTGCTCGTCAGAATTTTAACATATACATTTCATCTTTCTTCCGATGCTTACATACCGAGAATTTGTATGTACTATTCAAAAACCAAATTCCCAAAATACTGGGGCAAATGAAAATTCGGTTTTTTGGAAGTTATCGGGTTCCATGAAAGATAATGATTTCGGGAGGTGCCACTGCCGCATTTGTAAAAATTTGCCTTTGCATCAAGTCCCTTTATATGTATATCGTGGTTGTCGATCAGTACTGTGATGGGAATTACGATGGTCATTTCCCATTTGTAATTTCCTATTTTCTCCGAAAAAGGTTCATGGCCTAAAGAAGAGCTGATTTCGATATTGTTTTCGATAAGCTCCGGGGCCAAGAATTGCGGTTCCTTGCCGTAAGGCGTGTATTGAACTAGGGCCGTACCGATACAGTTGAACTCAAAATTGTAATAGTCGCCGTTACCCAACGGGTCAAAAAAGAACTCCACACAACTATCTTTAGAGACATAACTATTGGTTTCGGTATGCGCGGCCAGAATATTTGTTTCCTCGACGTAATACTTTAGCCAAATTTCATCGCTGCAATAGGCCATCCTGAATTGTACGTTGGGGGTATAGTCAAATGCATCCCAATTCACCATATCGATGGTCTGCAGATCCGCTTGCTGTTCCAAAAGTTCGGAAACCTTTTGGATGTTGGTTTCGCCATCATTTTCGATTTCCTTTACGATCAAGGTTTTTTCCTTCTGACCATGTATTTTCATCCTATTCCCAAATAACAGCCCTACGAAAAACAGTAACGTGACATACTTCATGGATACTTTACTTTTTCATTTGGAATGCCCTACCGGGATGCTCTACCTCAAAACGCTCGAAGTTGCCGTTATCCTGCAAGGGTATATAAGCAGTAGTACCATTTTCACCTCCGAACGCAATGTTCGATGGGGTTTTTCCGGTCAGTTCAATTTCTTCGAGTAGTTGCCCCTCAGGGGATAGCTTTACTATAGTTCCCTTACCATGCCTTGTGATATATAGATTGCCCTTAATGTCGCATCGCATACCGTCCATCCCGAAATTGTCAAATTTGATAAGCAAACGCTTGTTGCCGATATCGCCCTGTAGGGAAAGATCGTATGCCCAGACATTGCGCTGTGCGGATTCGTTGACGTAAAGGGTCTTGTTATCGGGACTAACTTCTATGCCATTGGTGGTGCCCATATCCGCTTCCAGCAGCGTAAACTTACCTTCCGTATCGATACGCCAGAGCTGTCCGGTCGAATTCTCCCAATTCGGATCGCTCGCAAAGAGGATATCGGTATCAGAGATAGCAATATCGTTAGGTTGGTTCATTTTATCGTTGTGTGCGAATACACTGATTTCCTTGGTGTCCATATCCACTTTTAGGATGTTATGCCCGGTATAATCCGCTATTAGCATTTCGCCCTTGCTGTTAAAACGGATGCCATTTCCGGTACTTCCCTCGGGGAGGTTGACGAACAAAGAGGCTTTCCCGTCAGGTGTAACCTGGCCTATGGTACCGGGTTTTTCAAA
>RCMY010006789.1_pt1 | contig 14984 bp, 13 predicted proteins | sample 2041341 | NCBI WGS metagenome assembly RCMY01 (sample SAMN09708234, study PRJNA481090) | Marine sediment metagenome, whole genome shotgun sequencing project.
ACAATCGACCCATTGCACAAACACCGCCAATAAACGGCAAGCTCCAACTGGATTATAGACATAATAGATGGGGTACTGGAGCGCGAATCAACTTTGCTTCCAGTCAGGATAGAATTGATCTTTTTAGCAAACAAGAGGTTGGTGAAACTTCGGGTTACGGCACATTGGACCTTTACGGAAACTACAAATTGAATAAAACCGTTAGCTTACGTGCCGGGGTAGACAATGTGCTTGATAAAACCTATGCGGAGCATGCCAGCCGATCTAATATCATGGATATCAATGCGATCAAGGTTAATGAGCCAGGACGCACTGCATGGCTTAAGTTAACGGCTGAGTTTTAGATATAAACTTCGTTATCATCGATGGTGGCTTACAATTGATATTACTATTAGTTGTAAACCACACACCCCAGCTTTTAGACACTTTTTTAGATCAATAACGCAATACTCTGATCATTTTTTAGTTGTATAAAAACGGTAGGGAACCATAATCAGGCCACAATCTGTCTGTAAATAGACTCTGGCTTCCCAGTCCATTTTAGAACGTATGCAAAGCGGAATTGTTGCTTCTCCTTCATACTGATTAGTAGCAGTGGCTTTGAGTTTAGAGCCTTTATTCCCCATATTCATGCCAATACTATGTAATTCAATATTAACGTTAGATACATCGACTCCAGCAGTTAATACATCTAATTTTAAAGGACGCATGATGGGAATATCCTTGGGAGAGATACTAAAACTAACCTTTCCTCCATCTGGCAATTCAGATATGCACGAGCCTTTTCTTAAATCACAGGAAGTATCTATATCTACAGTCGCAGCAACGCCTGAGTCGTATTGATATATGAATTTATAACTTAAAACCAGAAGTATGGCTAATACCAGGATGGAAATTACTGTCCAAATATTAGAAGATTTATTGATGACATTAATGTCGGTCATTTGCTCATACTGCAATATTCAATAAAGATTTAAGCGATGATTTAGAGACTGTGAAAGCCCTAAACACACCCCCCTACTTTTAGCCTGTTTTTATGATTATGGAAGATCACCACGTTTAAATACCAGGTAACCTAGCCACGCACACACTGTTCCCAATACTGTGGGATAGACAATAGCCCAAACCAGGTAACCAGTACTACCAAAGTTATCTAAGATCACCCAGGCTGAAGGGCCAAGTAACACCAGTTGTGGATCGAATAACATCATCGCCCCGGTACGAAATACCTGTAAGGGGTTGAGTAATGCAATCATCACGATTGTCTCTGCACTTGAACCATCCTGAATCATGATCCCAAGCAGAATCAAATCAAGAAATAGAAGTAAAACCAACCAAATAATAAACGCAGCCCCTTGCGCCACATCAGCTGAACGCGCCAGACTGGATATGAGCATACCAATGCCAAGAAAACACCAGGCAAGCACCAGTAACAATGCGGTGTAGAATAATACTTGTCCCCAGGGAATTTCTGCCCCTTTGAGTGCTGCCCAGACTACGGCTAACATCATGGCAAGGAATACGGGGAGGAAAACTACTGCAAACCGCCCTATTATCTTTCCCCAGTACCAAGATGCCAAACCAACAGGCAGGGATAGTAAGTATTCGAAAATTCCTGCTTCTCTGTCACCCGCAACAGAACGAACTGTAGTCAGTAATACAAACACAGGCAGTATAGCCATAGTAATTTGCAAGTAGGTTACCAAGGTTCGGGATAATCCTGTAAAACCCATCACTCGTGACTCAGTCAATCCAGTGATAAAAAGAGCCACTACAATACCGCCGAAAATCAGTGTGTAAATCATAAACCAACGGGAGCGCAGGGACTCATTAATATCAGCCATGGCTGTTAACATCAGGTGATTCATTAGTTTTTCTCTGTCTTCGGAGTGAGAGGCTGAGCGCTATGCATATTAGATCTCTGTTCTACTGAGTAAACATGTTTTTTTGCTTGTTCAAAGTTGAATGATCCATCCTTCTGCTCAACAACTGCACCTAAACCATAATCCATGGGCGTGTTATTCACTTTTACATACCATGCTTTTTTTGCATCTATCCACTTCTTTGTCTCCGAATCGTTTATCCATATTTCTGTACGTGGATCATCCTTCCATTTTTGCTGATCAAGCCAGATCACAGCACAACCCAGATCATCAAACTTATAAAGTTTCATTTTTTTATCTGATTCTCCGCCACGAACTTGAGCGGAAAATTTAGGGTCGCTTACTGCCATGGCACAACGTGTACATATTTCACGATCCCATCGAACTTCACCCGGGCCAGTATTTTTCTCATCACTACAGGAGGTCAGCAGTAAAAATAATGGAATAATCAAAATAAAACGAAGGATTTGCATCATTTTTGTTCCTCCATCTTAATACCTTTGAGTAATCCGGCGTAACGGGATAACACCCCAAGAAAACGTAATCGATCAGGACCTGCCACCTGCCCTTTCCAGAGAACTCCATCATCATGAGAAGAAAATCCCCATTCACGCACGGTTTCAGCAAAAGCTGATTCAGCCCTAGTCAGTTTAATTTCGCAATCTAGGATACAATCCATATCAATTTGATCAGCGACCTTATCATTCAGTACAACCTTGCCTTGATCAAGTTCTACTACACGATTAACTAATGCAGCTACTTCATCAAGCCGATGACTGGAGATAATCATAGCGGTGTCTTTCTGCTTTTTTGCAAGCAAACTAAAAAACATATGTCTGGCTTCCGGGTCGAGATTTGCGGCTGGTTCATCCATTATCAATAATTTATTTTCACGGCCCAGCGCTATACTGATAAGCAATTTTTGCTTTTGACCACCGGAGAGCTTAACGAATGGTTGTTGTTTGAAGTTCCTCGCATCCAACCCCAGTGTTTTTGAAACTTCGTACATTTTTTCAGGGTCACTATCGCAAACACCAGCAGCAAAATGAATCAGTTGTCCTACAGGCATTTTTAATGGAGGTGGGATTTGTGGAACAAAGCCAATGCGCTTTAGTACTTCCTCACGGTGTTTCCTTGGTTGCATATTATCCATCAAAATATCACCCTCATGGACATACTCTCCCAACATACAACGTATGAGAGTGGTTTTTCCGGCACCATTGGAACCTACTAATGCAATCCGATCGCCTTGATTAATTTCCAGGTCTATACCGTCGAGAACCGGAGTTCTTCGGAATGTTTTGGAGACGTTATTTATATTTATCATAATGGTTGCGCGCTGCTCCCAATCCACTCACTTACAAGCGAAAGAAGTATTTTTACAGCTTATCTCCAATACCTTTGAACTTAAACGTTAGCGAACTAGTAGGGCAGACTTCGACACAACGACCACAGCGAGTACAATCGGCTCCTATATCCACATCCATGCCATTTGCTTTACCCTTGATAACAGTATCCAGCACATGCGGGACCATACAAACCTTGCGGCATTCACCTTCGTGCAAACAATCCACTAGATGGTACTGTACTTTTAATGGTGAAATAGAACCAACGAGTCCATAGGTTAACCCGATAGGACAACCATAACGGCACCAGGCACGACGAGAATAAAAAATCTCAAATAAGAGGAGTAATGCTACCCAAACAAGCGCTATTCCGGGGCCGTAAATCAAAGCTCGGCTGAGAATACCTGTTGGAGAAATTGTTTCAAATATTGTATAGCCAGTGACTAGTGCCAGGATAGCAAAGATAAACCAAAACCAGGTACGAACCCTGCGGTCAAACTGATGGTCTTTTGCCCAACCTTTTTCCACCAGTATAAGATGTAAAGATTCAGCCCACTCAGCTACCAGATGATAGGGACAAACCCAGGAACAAAATGTACGACCACCCAATAGCCACCACATGATAAACACGGTTACTGTTCCAATAACCAGATTCAGTACAACGTGCTTATAGGCCAGCATGACTTGCAAGGCTGAGTTCAAATCGGCCATATGAAAGCCTATAAAACGTGACCCTGTCAGGGCTCCTTCAAGCACACTGATATCCAGTTGAAAAGATAATACAAAGAGTAAGTTGACAAGAATGAGTACTGTCCAGCGCCTTCTCCTCCAGACTTGAGGGAGCTTTTTTGCTTCAGCCAGTTCTGCATGGATAGCGGCAATACGTTCAGGGTCAAATTTTTTATGGAGATGGATTATTTTTACTTCATCGCTAAATTTACTCTTATCCGGGCGCGCTGGCGTATTACCAAAAAGCACCCGAATTGATTCTATAAAGGCACTCATGATTTCATCTCCTTAACAGCTTTGATCATACTCGCATCTGGTTTCCAATCATTTTTGCCAATGCCTCGATCTTCCTTAACATCAATAACGATGGCGGGCTCACTCGTTGGACACACCATTTCACAGACACCACAACCTACACAACCATCTAGAATTTCGGGCTTCATGCGTTTTACACCATCATCGCCCTTTATTTCGACTAGTTTAATTGCCCTAGGTGGGCATTGGCTTTCATCTCCTCCAGGAGGCTTTCCCGCGGCACATTGATTTGCGCGTATTTCGATCGGGCAGAGGCGCACACAGAGATCACAGACTTCAAGATCAAATTCCTGGTCTGCTAATGGCACAGGATCCCAGCGACTAATTTCTTTAAAACGCAGGACTCCCTTATAATTTTCGCCACTGCGTGTTGCACCTTTAAATCCCTGTCCCTGCATTGCCAGACAGATTTTTGGTTTATCCAGGCGAGCGACGCCCATATTCGTCTGGGCAGGATAATCTATATCATGCGTTAGCGAACCTGTAGGACAAGCCAACACACACTGCAAACCATCACAGGAGAAATCACAAGCTTGTTTGCGGGCATCAATATAGGGCGAACCAACACCAAAACCTTCATCAATATCAGCCAGCTTAATTGCTTCAACTGGGCAAACCTGCACACACTGCCCACATTTGATACAGGACGAAAGAAAATCTTTCTCCAGCAATGCACCCGGTGGACGTAAGCGTTTTGTCCACTGCCCTAGAATCGGCACATAGCCCAGTAAAGCTACAGCTGTAATACCAGCAGTATAAGCAACTGAACGTATCAGTTGGCGGCGTTCTTTTTGTTTACGAGTTAGTCTTGCCATCGTTATTCCTTTCGCCCCTGTGCTTCTAGTAACATCTCATAGGCTGATTTCTTCTTTTTAACCTCAGTCTCAGTCTCAGCTTCATTACTATCAGCTGCCCTTTGAGAAAAAGAAGCGGATGTTTTTCTACTCGTTTTAATGAATTTTTCCATCACTGGTTTTGCATCCCTAACCAGCAGGTCTGGCTTTGTAAAAGGGGCAAGGCGCTCCAGAAAATCAAGTGTTTCTAATACTGGCGAACCTTTAAAGAACTGCGCATTAGGTGCATCCCGCCACAATCTGTCGGCATAAGCATATAACTCATACGGTGTATCACCTTCATTGTCTTTATTACGATCAAAACCTTCGTAATCACTCCAGTAGTTACCTTCCCAGACATTGCGGTTGGCTGTTTTGCCTCCGGAGACGACTATCTGAGTCAGATTTCCCGCAAATTGATTATGTTTGAAATCACTTCCAATCCAGTCATTGAGGAAACGGATACCAATACCGTTATATGCAACTAAATTATCTTTGAAGTAATTAGTGGTATCAGGCTGAAAAGGTGAAACATCAATATAAAAACCCGTAGAACAATAGAGGATTCTATTATTTTCAATAACCAGATCAGATGTCTCCTTGAAACCAATACCTAGCCCTGTCGGTCCAGAGGCATGCGCTATAAAGTTATCTCGCACCACCACGCCATCGCTGTACATCAAGAAAATACCTACAGCATTATTGTAGTACTTATTACCTTCAACCAGATTGTAGCGGGAATACATAAAGTGCAAAGAATATCGGCTATCTCGTCCAGTATTGCGTTTGAATTCATTGTCTGCGGAATACCAAACCACCATATCTCGTACATTGAATGTAATATTGTCTGTGATTTTATTGTTGAAACTGTACCAGAGACGTACCGAGTCACCCTTCTGCCCCAGACTAAATTTATCTTTGGAGCTAATGGTATTGCGTTTGACAATATTATTTTTGGATTGCTGCAGATCTACACCAAACAGACAGTCATCGATGACATTATCTTTGATCACATTGTAATTACCACGAACCTGCACACCCGAATCAATATCATTGGCAGATTCACCGGAGTTGGTTAAACGCAGATTTTGAACAGTTGCCCCATCAGTATCCAGCAAAATTACAGTACCCTTTCCACCTGCATCAATGGTTACACCATTCTTGCCATCAATTACTAGAGGTTTATCTACTACGACCGGTCCCGCATATATTCCTGCAGGAGGTGTCAGTATTGAACCTTCTTTAGCGGCATCAACCAGAGCTTGAAAAGAAGGGTAATTATTACTCTTTTCTGTTTTTTCATCGGCAACAGAAACAGATGATTTAAAGGCGAGGAGGGCAAAGAGTGATATTCCTATCAAAAATGCAAGCAAGTAGATTCTACTATGTGATAGAACTCCTAATTTTCTTCTTTGCTGTTTCATACCGGTATATAAAATCCAAAAGATGGATCATGTATCCTCTTTCATCTGCTTGCGGCGAATCATTGCAGCCAGTGCTAGCATTACAGCCATTGCCATCATCATGAAAAATCCGATAGCCGGATAGGAATGAGTTGTAAACTGAGCAACTTTACCCTGTCCAAATACTGTAGGCATGAATGGCTTTACCGTAAATGCACCCATCTGGTTAAGCGTGTGCCCATACCAATATAGCCAACCAGAATATTCAATAAGAAAGAAAAGCGGCAATGCCATTGGTACCAAAATCATCAACCAGTAAAGTGGCTTAATATTTTTCCAGGCACCAAAGATGAGTAATAACATTGCCCCAATGATCCCGAAGAAAAACACATCAGCCACAGCACCCATGGTTTTCACCATTGGTTTAATCTCAGCTTGGTTATTAAAGTAACGCCCAAGGTTTTTCTGATAATGCCAAGACATCATTTGTCGAAGACTACCATCCCATTCCTGACGAACTTCCTTTGGTTTCTTTGCCTGATCAACGTCAAAAATACTTCTTAAGAGAGAAATATTATCTTGTTTCTCAGAAGTAACAATTTCAGGTTGTTCTTCATAGTCACTCTCAGATTCGACATACTTTTCACCGGCCAAAGAAGCACGTAGTTTTGCCAAACTTTTAGCACCAGAAGTACCGACACTAACTTTTCCTTCTTTATTAGTATCCTGATCCATTGAAGTTACAAGCGCGAAAATATAACCCGGATTGTGATAGTTAAGACCTGCTTTTCCATACCATGTCATGCTCATCCAAACCGCTATTGCTGAAAATCCTATCGCTACAATTGCTAAACGAAGTTTTGGACGTGTACACATAAAGCCCAGTAGCATGACAGAAAATAAACCTACCAGAAATGGTGAAAATGCGCGTTCAATTACACCACCAGCAGCGATTGGATACATTCCTACATAGTGGTTGATCGTATCCATTTCATGCACACAATCCAGTGCTTCATCTTCTTCAGCAAGCTCTGCTTTATTAATTTTTTGACAGCCGTTAAATACACCGTTCATATGGAAGTTTATACGAACACCATCAGGAAATGATTCCTCAGGATAGTTAGGTGCGGTTAAAGCAACCCACCAAACTGGTGTGTAGTAAATAGCAATAAGCAATACTACTGATGCCAGAATAAGCAAACTGGAAATTAATCCGCGTTTATTATTTGTAGTCATAACTCAATCCGAATATATTAAAATACTAATTTACAAACTGTAAAAAATAGGCCAGATAAGAAATATCCCAATCTGGCCTAACACTAAAAAGTGTACTTCTAAGACAATGATCTAATCGTAATCAGGGTTTAACCAGTCTTTTGATACTGCAAGTTTATCTTTAGGGACTTTAATTCTCGATACGTAGTTGATTACCATCTGCATATCTTTATCAGTGAAAGCTTTTATCTGATCAACCATTTCAGGATTAGCGTTGCGACGCTTTCCATCACGAATCCATTCAAACTGACGCAACATGTAATTATAGTGTTGCCCCATAATTAGAGGGTAAAACTCTTCAGCTTTTCCTTCTCCATTTTCACCATGACACTTTACACAGTTATCAGCATATAGTTTTTTACCCTGATCAAATTCTGCGGTTCCTTCTACCCACTCACCTTTACCGTTATCAGGGTTCATTGGGATTTTAGCTATGTAACTAACAACATCAGCCATTGCCTGCTCATCACCAATAGCCTCGGGAAGTGCAAATGGATACATGGTTGGATTGTCACGGTTTTTACTACGGATATCAGCCAGCTGTTTAATTAATACAGCTTTATGCTGTCCTGCTAACTGTGGGAAAGTCCCATCTGGCTTACCCCAGCCTTCAGTCAAGTGACAACCAGCACAAACCTCATAAACCTCAATTCCATTTTCATGATCTGGCGTAAGTGTCATTGTAAATTCACGCTCACCACCTTTCGTCATCCAGACTTTCTCACCAGTACCATCATGCTTTTCACCCTTCTTGGCTGGCGCATGACCCACTGCCTTTTTTTCATCTTTTTTAACTACTTTGGAAACAGCTCTACCCGGCTTAAACTCGAGTGTGGATACATAAGCTGCAATTGCTGTTATTTCATCATCACTTACCAGATGCATAACGCCTTTCATGGCATCTGACTGACCATTACTTCGTTTACCACTTTTGATATCCATCATTTGCTGCTGAATGTATTCTTTACTTTGACCAGCTATTGATGGATACCCTGCAACCAAAGGAGAGTTTGCATCTTTACCATGACAAGTGTGACAGGTCTTATCTGTATACAGTTTTGCACCGTCCAGATCAGCTGCATTTACAGAATTTCCAAGCATAAAGCCTAAGCTTGCAAATAATGGAATCCCAATTTTTAAAAATTTTGACATGTTATTCGTCTCCTCGTGATCAAAGATGTAACACAAGTTCTAACCTAAGATTGATAATAAGCCAGCACTTGATAAATTAAAGTAACTGTAAGCGTAAAGATTGAAGCAATGATGCTCCTTGAGCTAGGTCAATAAGTAGTTAAAATATTAAATATTAATTTAAAATACGGTCACTTATATTGAATTTTACTACAGGTATACAAATAGAAATCCTATAATAAACATAGTTCCTATAGGGTTATTGTTTGTACTAAATTGGACTACGGCATCTCTAATAAGTATTCCAAATGGGGGACATAAAGCTATTAACGTATTACTATAAGCCTGAAATATAATCAGCTATCGCAGCAGTCTCTTCGTCTGAAACCGATACCATAATGCCTTTCATAGCACACTTTGGCCATTACTTCTGGCGCCTGATTTAATATCATTCATCTGCTGTGTAACATACTCTTTGCTCTGTCCAGTTATTTTAGGGTATAGAGGCATAATTGGTGTTTTAGCATCGGCTCCATGACATGCCCCACAACCTTTTGCTGTATACAATGCTGCTCCAACGACTGCTAATGCATAGCCACTGATTGTTAAAAATACGGTGGCCGCTACCGCAGTGCTCAGCTTAATAAGTTTTTCATTTTTTTCTCCGAAAATAGTAAATGCTTGTAAAACAAATCAATCCTATTCGATTTATTTGTGACCATATTTACATAAATCAAATATTCATTAAAAAGGGGACGAATATCCGCCCCCTCTGTTTTGTTAAGAATAGTATTCTAAAAAACTTACTTAACCACTTTAGCTCCATTTTCTTCAAGGTGAGTTTTAGCGCGTAAACCCATGTCCGCAGTTTTTACCTGATACTGCCACCATTGGTTCGCCCAACCTGTTGCCTTATTCCAGTCACCCTTCTCTGCAAATTCAGCCGCCTTCTTCTTTGCGTCTTCTGCAAAGCCTAATTGGTCAGTTGCGTCTTCTACTAAGGCGATAACAATTGGGAAGTCCTTGTAGTTACGGCTAGTAATGAAACCAACTACCGAATCAATTACACCTTGTGTTTCTACATTAGTCTTAACCTGCTTATCGTAGTCTACTTTAGTGTAAGTTTGACCTTCTTCAATAACATCACCTTCAGACTTATAGCCTTTTGGCTGTACTAGCAAGTAGCCTTGCATTTCAAGGTGAAGTGCAGAACAGAACTCAGTACAGTAGTAAGGATATACACCAGCCTTATCAGCTACAAATGTTGCAGATGCAGTTTTTCCTGGCTCTATAGATAACTGCACATTCTGACCGTACATTGCAAAACCATGTGTTTCATCTTCCGCACGTTCAAGGTTAGTCAAGTGGATTGAAACAGTATCACCTTCAAAAACTTCGATAGTCTCAGGAGTTATGTGTGAACGGATAGTTGTTCCGTAAACATGTACAGTACACTTCTCACCTTCACAAGTACGCTCAGTCTTTTCACGACCTGCACGTGTCTTCCATTTAGACTTTTTGCCCGTACGTGAGTTAGTACCTGACTTATATCGTACGGCAGGCTTAAGTTTATCTGCCTTAATAGCTGCCACGTAGTGTGGCTCGCCTAATGGGATTGGCATATCGTAAAGTAGCTTCATTTTCTCACCACTAATATCAATCAACTGGTGGTTTTGTGGATGCAAAGGACCAACAGGATTAAAACGATCAATTGCCAACTTATTCAAAGCAACCAGGTATTTCCCATCAGGGTTAACAGTATCACCTTCCATAGTCATCAAATGGCCAACATTGTAGTGAATTGCCAACTGATCAAGAACTTTACCTTCACAGTAGTCCCACTTGGTGATCATCGAGTCAACGTAAATAGAGGTATAGGCAACACATTCTTTAGAATCAAACTGAGTGTGAAGTGGGCCTAGGCCTACTGCAACAGACTTATCTAACACATCGTTGATAGCAATAATAGGTAACCCATAAGGGTCTTTACCTTCAAATTTCTTGTCAGTAATGGCCTTTTGAATTTTTGCCCAATCGTAAACCCAGGTATGACTATCCAATTTACCCGAAACGATCATTTTAGTTCCGTTAGGAGTAACGTCGATACCATGAGGACTTTTTGGCTCAGGAATCAAGAACAAAAGATCATTAGCAACAGCCTGCTCCATAGTAATCAGAGTAGAACCATTAACCTGTTTACCAATTTTTCCAGCTGCAACCAGCTCGGCCGCTTTCTTCCAGTTTGTTACATGCAAGAAGTCAGTATCTTTTGAAGAACAACCCGCCTCATAAGGAGGACGTCCTTTCTCGATACCACCTACGTAACGCTCGGAACAGAATGAGTTAGTGAAACCCCAACCGTAAGATGGTCCTTTACCTGCATCTGATAAATCCTGACTGTAAGGAGGTAATTCAAATGTAAATGAGTTATCTGGCTCAATTTTCCCAGCTTCTTTATTAAACTTCCAGTACGTTACACCACCGCGATATTCATCATTGAATTTGCTCAATGGAACAAAGTCATCACCATATGGGGCCGCATATTGTGAAGCTTCCATGACGTACTCAGTATTCGGCGTTACAAAAGCGCCACCATGAGATGATCTAAAGAAAGGGTTAACAACGATTTGCTTGGTTTCAAAGTCATGTAAATCAATAACGGCAATACGTGGATTAGCCTTGTCATTGATAAACAAATATTTACCATCGGAATCACCCTCTACTTCTGAGAAGGCTGGATGGTGAGTATCACCGTAGGTAATGTCCTTACCCATGATACGTCCTTGTGCCAATACTTCTTTGGACTCATCATCAAAGCCATAACCTTGCCATGGCTCAGGTGTAAACACACCAATGTACTTAAGGATACGCATGGAAGGGATACCATAAACGATCACTTGTCCACTTTGACCTCCAGAACTAAACGCTAGATACTCATCACGTCCGCCTGTTGGGGTATAGGTTTTAGCCGCAGAAAGAATGTTCTTCTCTGTCAGTCCACGCGCTTTCATAATATCCTGAAGCGAGTCTTCGGCCATGGCCGGTGCTATAGACATTCCGATAAATGATGCTACTAGCGACGTAAGCATCATTTTTTGTAGTGGTTTCATAAAAATTTATCTCCTCATAACTTATAATCTATTAAACTGCTACAAACCCACTCAATCTGTCCTTAAGTGCATTTGGATAATTGTTGTAACCTTGGAACTGATAATGACAATATTAAAAAGTGTGTCATATCACACAGTATTGCAGTCTATTCCGAGACATATATTTATGAATTGATTTAAATCAACCAATTCACTCATTTGTTAATTGATGTAAGTCATTTCGTAAACTGATCGAGTCTAATAAGCTGCTAACTAATTAATTATGATAAAAAAATGAAAGAAACTGATTTAGACAATAGTTTTGGAGATCAGCAGGTTAACTCTGAAGAACGAGAAAAACTTATCCGCCGAGTCTTCAACAAAGTCGCTCCCCGCTATGACTTAATGAATGATGCTATGAGTTTTGGCATACATCGTTTGTGGAAACATAAGCTTGTCCTGTTAGCCAAACCACAGGCAAATCAGGTGATAGTCGACCTCGCTGGAGGAACAGGTGATGTAGCTAAGAGAATGGAACGACCTGATAATCTAGTACTAGTTGCAGAACCTTCTTTATCGATGATAAAAGAAGGCCAAAAATGCCACACGATAAATTGCATCTCAACAACTGGAGAACAATTGGCATTCGCGGATAATTCAATTGATACACTTACAATAGCTTTTGGTATCCGCAATATGACCCATATGGGTAAAGCACTTGAGGAAATACTACGCGTACTGAAACCGGGGGGGCGTGTTCTTTGCCTCGAATTTTCAAAGCCCCATAAATGGTTGAAACCTTTCTATGACCTATACTCATATTTGGTGATTCCTAGACTGGGCGCCTGGATAGCAAAACAACCTGAAGCATATACTTACCTGATTGAATCTATTCGTAGGTTCCCTGACCAGAATGAAATGCAACTAATTATGGAAAAAAAAGGCTATAAAGATGTTAGCTATCACAATTTATCATTTGGAATAGCCTGTATTCATATCGGAACAAAACAGTGAAGACAACCATTAAAAATAATCTATTAATTCTGATTAGCTCCCTATTAGTGAGCTTAAGCTATGCTGCAGATCAAAAAAATGAGAAGCTCTTTGACCTCAGTAATCATGACTATGACAAATACACAGGCGATGAAATTAACCAGGTATGCGCTGGATGTCACGGAGTATTCGGCATGGGAGGCAGTCAAGGCAAATACCCTCGTGTTGCCGGTCTTCCAACACAATATATTATTAACGAAATTGTAAAATTCCGTGAACGCAAGCGACCCAATATATCAATGGTAGAACACGTTGAAGAACGCCAGTTACCGAACAATGAAGTGATTGATATATCTATCTATCTCAACCAGATTAAACTGGACAATCGCCTATCTATTGTCGATGAAACCGCACCCGACTTTGACGCTTACGCCCGTTTACAGGAAGCTAAGAGAATTATTCAAATCGGCCGTGCTGATGGTGATATCAAGGCTGGGGAAAAGCAATATAAACGAGAATGCCGTTCCTGTCATGGCAAGCAGGGAGAAGGAGACCAGGAGGATGCAACGCCATTATTAGCTGGGCAATATACAAATTATCTTTTACGGCAGATTGAACTGTATATCAAAGGTGAGCGCCTTCATGATCCAGACGATCCTGAAGAGGAGTTTTTAAAAAGCTTTAGTAAAGAGCAGTTACGAGACATTTTTGCCTATATTTCTATACTTGATGACTAGTGCTAAGGAATAGCTAGTCTAAAGTACACCCCCCTACTTTTTACATGTTTTTCTCATATAGCTTAATGAAAAAATGCCCTTCGGGTTGTCATCGCTGCTCTCAGACATTGTCTCGCCTAAGGCTCGGCTGGCACTTTTTTATTACAAATAGTTTAAAGAAACCATTATTAGTGTGAAAGCAATCGGATATAACTCACCAGTGCTTCAACCTCAGTCCGTGTAAGTACCCCTTCCCAGGCTGGCATAAATCTACCTGTACCTGTAAGGATTCCATCAACTAACTCTTCGTTAGTCAACCGATTCATTTCATTCGGATTAGTGTGATCCATCGGCTCCATTTTCATTAGCTTAGTCATTATGCCGTCACCATCACCCTCTTCTCCATGGCATACCTGACAATACTGTTTATACAACGCCATTCCTTGGACAGGATCCCCCATCATACTATGCTTGGAATTACCCAAAAAACGTAAATAAGCAATCAATGCATCAACTTGCGTGTTGGTAAAAACACCTTTCCAACTTGGCATCGCATCACTAAGAATATTATGACGGTCTCTACCGGTTATTGTTTGTCGACCTTCACCCGTGATAATTTTTTTGAGAATCGTGTTACTTCGTGATCGCACTGTAGTAGTCAGATCCGCAGGAGATATTTTCATATCTTCAGCCAATGGACCTCCACCTTTACCATCTGCGCCATGACAAAGCTGGCAATAGGAAACAAACAGCCTTCTCCCTTCGTAAGATAATGGCGGATTAGCAATGGCATTAAAAGTAAACAAGGCACTGATAAAAACCAATATTAGACTAATGATTAATTCCCTCATAATTCTTCCTTAACTATATAAATTTAAGAACGATTGCCTTATTTTATTATTAAATTTTAAGGACACAGAGCACTATCAGACTATCGTCATCGCACCAAAAACACTCTGAAACAGAACTGATTTACAACATACGCTAATTTCAATAAGGTGATATTGACTTATATCATCGTGCATTTCTTCTTTTATTCGTTAAAATCCGCAAATGGAATTAGACACTTTTATACAAATAGGTTTACCAGTATCACTCGGATTAATCATGCTCAGTATGGGAATGATATTAAAAACAGCAGATTTTCAACGCGTTGCTTTACAACCAAAAGCCTTTTTCATAGGGCTGTCAGCCCAGATGCTGTTGGTACCTTTGATAGCATTACTGTTGTTACTGGTATTCAAGTTGCCGCCATTACTAGCAGTAGGACT
>RCMY010003240.1_pt1 | contig 14982 bp, 9 predicted proteins | sample 2041341 | NCBI WGS metagenome assembly RCMY01 (sample SAMN09708234, study PRJNA481090) | Marine sediment metagenome, whole genome shotgun sequencing project.
CTCGCGTTCCGGGTCCGGGTCCTTCGCGTCGGCCGCAACATCGAGGCGGTTGCTTCGATCTTCGTCCAGGTCGCCCGGTCCGTCTGATGCCCCCTCCTCGACCGCGGACGGATCGGCGACGGACGAGCCTCCTGTCGTGGTCGACGAGTCGGATTCGACAGGCGGACGCGTCGCATCGACCGCCTCACCACGCTCATCCTGCTCCCGATCCAATCGGTGATCGTCATGGCGAACAAGCGGCGCCGTCCCAGCGACGCGTGCCCGGACGGTGTCGACGACAAACTCGACTGCGAGCGGATCAGCCAGGGCGAGCGGGGCGACGCATGACATAGCGAGCTCGATCAACGCGGCCCGTTCGGACTCCGGTGCCGCCAGCCACACCGACGGGGGCAGCACATCGACGATGCGGGCGGCCATGGTCGCCCGCATCGTCGGATCGGCCGAATCGCTCGCTGCCGTCAACGTCATCGACGCCGGTGCCGAGGCCCCGTCCCGTGCGGGGTACACGATACGACCGCTCCGTTGGACGGTGTCCACGAATGAGCGAGCGCTTCTGCGCCACCCGTCGTCGGTCATCGGGAGCGTGCCGGGTTGCATCGCGCCGACCAGTGCCGGGATCATCGTCGGGCGGTCACGTACGACGCGATCCACCATCGCCGGCGTTCCGGTCGACGCCCCGCGCGGCACGAGGCCGAGCTGCTCCCATGCCCAGATCCGGTCGTTGTCAGCTACAGCGACCGACCGACACACATCGACGGCGGCATCGAACTCTCGGGGGTAGACGACGACCGACCCACCGCGGGCAACCCGTGCGTCGATCGCCGACGCAATCGATGCACCCCATGCGTCGGCGATCGTTCCGATCGCTCCGTCGGAGGCGAGTTCGAGCTCGACGGTCAACGATGCGATACACACTGCGTACGCGCCGCCACCCAGACTGCCGTCGAGGACCTCGTCCAGTCCGTCAGTCGACAGATGCTGCAACGCTCGGTCGAGTCGGTCCGCCTCGCCGGGCGCGACGTCGTGGTAGCGAGCGTGCAGCCGATCGATCCTCAGTACCGCCATCAGCCGATCCTCCCCGTGCCGACTCGGCCCGCCTCGACGGCCATGCCGGTGGTCTGCCCGCCCAGGATGGTTCCCCGGTCGAGGCGGATGCGGTCGGTGATCGACGCCGCGAATGCGCCGGTGGGGCCGACGATCGACGAGAGGCCCACGTGAGTGCCTCGGCCGACACGCATCCCCGCGTCGACCGTGCACAGTTCGTACGCCGTGTGAGCTGGGCGCTCGGTGTCGAGGACATGGCGAACCGCCAGTTCTTCCTCGGCGTCGAGAGGTCGCGGGATGAGCACGGTGAAACGATGCGCGTGGCTGCGGAACGACGACTCGGTGTCGTCGTCGGGGTCCAGAAATCGTTCGTCGAGCTCGCCGACCTCGCCGCCCACACGAAATCCGGCGCCGAGCACCGAGCGACTCGACGCGGCCGGGTCATTCCCGAGGAGCGGCCCGCCGATTCCGCGGAGCCGGAAGTGCTCGACGATCACCGGACGCACCCACGGGTCCGCGACGCGTTCGTCGTCACCGGCTCCGGCACGATCGCCGGCGAGGTAGATCTCGATGTAGCGGCCGAGCGCGCCGAGCGTTCCCCTCCGGCGATACAACTCGACGATCTCGGCGACGAGTTGTCGGCGCGCCGCCACGGCCCACCGTTCATCGAGCAGTAGGCCCACGAACGACGCCAACCAGTCGAGGGCCTCGGTGGGCGTCCCGTGCGGATCGACAAGAATTTCCCGGCACCGAGACCGCACGTCGAGGTCGTGCAGCATGCCATCGAGTGGTTCCAGATACCGACGGAGGAACCCGGCCTCCTCGGGACGAGCAGAGAACACCGCTGGCAGTCGCCGCAGCAAGAGATGTCCGGTTCGTTCAACTCGAAGCTCGCGCACCTTCGGCGTCCGACGATTTCGACCGTTCAAGCGCACGGTGATCCAGAGATACCGGCCCGGAGCTGCGGCGATGGGCGCTTCGAGTGTGTCGTAGTGATCCGCCGGGAACCACCACGGCGTCGACGAGCCATTGCGGCGATGCATCCGCCCGGTCGGATCGGGTCGGAGTTTGTCGGGCGGCAACGGCGGCGATGCAGCGAGGTCACCGACCGGTGCGCACGCTGCGGGATGGGCCGGGACGCGGTCGATCGCTCCCGCGTACTCGTCGTCAGACGTGGACGCTCCGATCACGACCTCAGTCCCCTCTGGCAGACAGACGTCGACGAAGACGCGGCCCCAGACGTTTCTGGGCTGCCCGCTGTCGAGCCGATACGTCGTGCACGAACCCGTTGGCCGGAAGGTCACCGGCATCGCAACAGCAAGGCGAACACCCTGTTCGGTCATGTAGGCGATTCGACCCGCCGCGGTGAGCGCCAACCCGTCGCCGTCGTACCCGGTCGCATCGAGCGGCATCGCGGGATGCCATGTCGGCGAACCGGGGAACCAACGGCGCAGCGCTCTTCGTCGGCGATCCGCTGCACACGGGGCAACCACGACGGCGCCGTCGTGGTCGACGATGATGTCGGTCGCCGCACCGACCCGGTGTGGTTCGACCCCCGCGGTCACAAGCCACGAGGAGCCCGACGGATCCGCGACGAGCAGCACGGGCTCACCTGAGTCGAACGCGGAGATGGCTCGCGCTGTGACGGGTCCGGGAACACCTGCGATCCCAGCCGGAAGCGGCACCTCGACCGGTCCGCGAGACGCCGACAGCCGCAGCACGCCGAGGGGTGCGTCGACGAGCGCGAGGACCTCGTCGCCGACCGTGGCGAGCGCCACGGGGTGGCGCTCGGGCGAGTGACTGGTGGCGACCGTGATCGAGCGAAGCAACCGTCGGCTCCACAGATCGAGCACCGAAATCGTCGCACGCTCTCGGTCGCCGACGAACAGTCGATCTGCACCGTCGATCGCAACTCCTGCGGCGTCGGCCAATGCAGCCCGCGGCGACGAAACGAAGTCACCGGCGTCGACCACGACCGTTCCGACATCGGGCGAGCGTCCGACAACCGTCACCGCATCGGGCTGAGAGTGATAGTCGACACTGCCGTCGGTCGGACCCAGATCGATGCGGTCGATGCGCTGCGCACGCGCGAGATAGACCCGACACAACCGGTCGATCACTCGACCACGCGCCGACGGACACCGACCAGCGGCCACAGCGGGGTCCGGGTCGGGCTCGGGCTCGGTCCACGACAGCATCAAGTCGCCCGTGGAGGGGTCCAGGGCCGTCCCGTCGTGGGTCGAGCGATTCCATTGATCGCAGGTGGAGACGAGTGACTGCGGGCGTCCGGTTGCCATGTCAGCACACCCCCCGTGGTGTCCGGACCGGGACGGCGATGCTGATGGTGCTGGGCGGAGCGATCGCCGTCGTCGGATCGAGTGGGGCGCCCTCGACCACCGTGATCGAAGCCAGCTCGGGCACCTCCCAATCCTCGAGCTCGATCGAACGTGACGAGGGCTCGACCCAGGTGCCGTCGGCCCGCTGCTCGGCAACACGCAGTGCGGCCTGACACTCGGAGCCCGGCAGCGGACCGGGAACGAGGAACTCGACGCCGTCGACCTGCAGCGCCGCAGCCTCCAGTTCGGGCGCGAAGACACGGCGTCCGAGGGGCCAACCGCGCCCGGACGGGCCGTACGGCGGGAGCGGGGCGAGGAACTGTCGGAGTACGAGCTCGACCCACCGCCGGACGCTCTCGGTTCCGAACCCCGGCTGAGTGTCGATGCCGACCGAGACGGCGATGCGCCGATACGTCGGGGGGATCACGTACAGCTCAGTGGTCACCAACCGGCGCTCGTCGAGGTACCGACAGACGGCGTCGAGCGCGGGGCGATCTGGCCGCGGAGCGTTCGGGTTCAGTCGATCGCTGTCGGGCCACACGACGACCGACACCACGCCGGGTGCATCGACGTCAGGGGTCAGCGGATGAAAGAGGCGCAACGTTTCCGCGCGAACGATTCCCGCACCCGGTGTCGCCACTGCCAGCTCCTGGAAGTCCGACACCGTGACGGCTCGGTCGTGGCGCCGGAACTCGGAGGGGATTCGGTCGATTCCCGCAGCCAGGCCCTCGGCATCGGCACCGCCTCGCGTCGGCAACGGGTTCGACACGGCGCCGACATTCGGGGCCGACGACTTCACCGTCGAGATGGCCTCGGCTGCGACGTTGCCCGCTGCGCCGCCGCCGTGTCGATAGCCACGTACTCGAAGCCGCTCCCCGATCTGCCAGACCCGACCTCTCCGTCCGTCGCCACAGGTGACCGTTCCGGCCTCCGCGTCGATGACGACGTGCCGGTCGTCGACGCCGGAGCCCGAGAAGTCGCTGACGGTGGTCCAACTCACCCAGGACGGAGCGCCGATCTCTTCGACCTCGAAGTCGACGTCGCCGAGCACGTTGCCGTGGACCAGCGAGTACCGCTGCGACGGGTCGCCCGTTCCCGTGCCGACGAACTCGGCACCGGCGACGACAGACTGCTCGACACGAGTGGCGTTCGTGTCGAGCCATTCGAAGGCGGGAATCGTTCCGCCGCGCGGGCGGAACACCCGCATCCACGCCAGGAGGCGCTCCTCGATCTCGTCGTTCTCGACCAGGGGTGGCTGGTCGCCGCTGCCCTTGGCGTCAGGGTCGTCGGGTTCGTACAACCCGACGTCGTCGAGCGTGCTCGGGAGCCGGAGACTGATGACGCCAGGCACGGTCAGCCCTGCTGTCGTGTCGCCGACGATGTCGACGTCGAGCCACACGGGATCGGCGGTACGAGGGTCGGGCGCGTCCGGGCGCGCCGTGATCGTGCAGATCTGCCACTGCATGGCTGGTGACGACGGCAGTACGCCGACGCCGGGACACGGCGTCTCAGCCCGGGACTCCATGCTCGGAACCTCCGCCGTCGGAACGAAGCCGATGGCCATCGTCTTGCCCGCCATCCCGGCCAGCGGAACGGCTGGGTCACCGAGGAGGGCGACGAACACCGTGTCCTCGATTGCGGTCGACGGGTCGAGCTTGTCCCCGCCCGGGCGCATCGGGTCCTTCGCACCGAACACGGTCGTGTAGGTCGCCACGTCGGCAAGTGCTCGGCCGACGGCACCGGCCGCACGGCTCACGTACTCCGCCGCGTCAGGATCGAGCGGTTCGGTCGGCGCCCGGCGGATCGCGGCGTGTGCCTCGACGGGCCAGATGCGAACCTCGTCCAACGTCTGGAACTTGACGTCGCCGGCTGCGACCTGCGAGCCGATGGAGACGAGTGCGGGTGGCCCGAGCGGGTCCTTCGGCCCGAGCCGGACGTGACCGCTGGACGGTTGCGCCGGCTGCAGCGGGATGTGCAACAGGTCGAGGAACGCGAGCTTCGTCGCGTCGGGTATCTGATTGAACCGATACAGCAGGTTCTCGCCGAGGTAGGCGAACAGTTCGAGGAGCGTGATGCCCGGATCGCTCGGTTGATGATCGGTCCAGTCCGGTGAGTAGACGGGAATCCGGGCGATCAACTCGTCGCGGAGTTGTGCATACGAGCGGTCGTCGAGGAGCGGAGTGCGAATGGCCATGGCGGTCACCTATCCAGGTAGAACGGGTAGACGAGCACGGCGCTGCTGCGATCGAGCCGATGTTCATAGTTGATGGTGAGGATGACCGTCGAAGGCTCGTCGCCGGGTTGAGCGTCGACGTCGGTCAAGGCGACACGCGGTTCGTGCGACTCGAGCGCCTGCGTCACGGTTCGTTCGAGACGTGCGCGGGTCGCCGCGCTGTTCGGTTCCATCAGGAACTGACGCAGCCCGCACCCGAAGTCCGGCCGCATGATCCGTTCACCAGGTTCGGTGCGCAGGATCAGTTCGATCGACTCACGCACCTTGTCGGCACCGGAACGCAAAGCAAGTCCTCCGCGACGACGATCGGGCGCGACCGGGAAGGCGACACCGGTTCCGAGCCGTTCGGTCAGGAGATCCACGGGCGCACCACCTCGTCACGGGAGACATGGGTCTCGTAGGTGATGTCGGTCGTGAACACCGGTGCACCATCGGTACCGGTGCCCAGACCCTGGTCGACCAACAACCCGAGTAGCGCCTCGTTGGTGAAGCCCTCGGGACCGGTCAGTCTGTCGGCCAGATTCCACTCGATGGGGACCGGATCGACGGTCCCGGTCGGCGGCCCGAATGCGGTCTTCAGCAGGTTGGTGACGGCGCTGGTCTGCACGTCGATTCCGAGTTCTGCGGTGAGTCCGAGCTCACCCGGCGTGATCTCCAACTCCGCCGCCAGGTCGACGTCGAGTCCGATCGACGGGGGAATGCAGAACTTCAGCTTCAGCATCCACCACAGTCCGAACACGAACATCACGATCGGCAAGATGATGTTGAGCAGGAACAGCGCGCAGATCGTGATGAGCGGGATCGAGAAGAAGCAGACCTCCTCCCCCGCTTTCAACTGGCCCATGGTGGGGAACGCACCGAATTTGGAGAACTCGAGCGACGACGACTCGGGCGCCGACATCTTCACCGACGGCGGAGCGTTCGACGCTGCGAGTTGACCGAAGTCGGGCAGCTGGATGTCGGTCGGTCGTTGCGCGCTGCCAGTCGGGTCGTAGAAGGACGCCAGGTGGAACGGCTCGCTCGGAGTGGACCAGGTCAGCGGCCCTGGGCAATCGCCACCGTCGGGTCGGGCGTAGACGACGATCTCGTACAGGTCCCGCGCGTTGAAGCGGTTGGTGCCGTCGGCGGTGATCTCGTCGCTGGCTGTCGGGATCGCGGCGAAGTAGATCGTGCCGTCGAGGGCGGAGTGAGCCGGATCGGTCGGAACCGGGGTGAGGTGCCGCATCGGATAGGTCCGCTCGACGATCTCGCTCGGGTGATCCCCGATCGACAGCCATTCGCCGAATGATCCTTCACCGGTCGGGACCCAGCACTGCGTTCGCCGCACGACGCCGACTTCGTCACTCCAGACACGAAGTCGCCGGCGAGCCAGTTCGAGATCGCGGGCAGCAGCGCGTGTCGCGTCCTTCGTCGACGCCACTCGCGTCCGACCCCTCGAACGGAACGGATGCAGGAGACGCGACTGTTCCTTGGCCACCTCGAATGCATGCTTGGTCGAGGCCACGGCTCGGGCGGCGGTGACATCGCGCAGCAACTCGCTCGCCCGGGCGCTTTCTGCCAGCGGAATCTCGGTCGTGTGGCGACGGATCACGAAGCCGACCTCGGCGACGTTCGTCGGATCGACCATCGGATAGCCCGCTCGGTCGCAGTGGAGACCGATCGTCAGCAGGTAGAAGCGCTGGTGCGCCGCCAGAAAGAGTTTGCGGATTCCCGACGGCTGCAACTGCGTTCCCGACGGCTGCAGCTGCGTTGCCGAGATCGATCGAAGGCGTTCCCCGATCGCACCCGTGCTGACGAGTGGGACCGTGTCGGCTGCGATGATGTCCTGCTGCTCGTCGTTCGGCGTGAAGCGCACCGACCGCTGCGGGTCACTGAGGAAGTCGGCGATGAAGTCGGTCGACACGTACTTCTGAATGGTCGGTCGGATCGCGCCCGCCGCGCGGGTCGCGTCGAGGCGCTGTGGGCGTTCCCACCGGTACCACGGCGCCACGACGTTCCAGTCGTGGGCGACATCGACTGCGGTGCTCACCAGACGTTCCCCGCTCCGGGGGTGTACATCGGCGACACGACGCCGCCGCTCTTGGCGATCAGCGTGTCGCAGGTGACGACACCGTTGAATTGACTCATGCTCGCGTTGACCGTGACCATCGCGGCGGTCACCTCGACCGTCGCGGCCGCCTCGATCGTCACGCCGCCCGCCTGCGTGAGTTCCATCTTGGCGCCGCTCGACGACGAGACCAGCACGCTCTGTCCGGCGTCGTCCATCACGATCTCGTGTCCGCCCGGGGTCGAGATCCGGATCGCCACCGATCCGTCTGTGTCGTCGAATTCCAAGCGGCTTCCCGATCGGGTCACGATGACGCGTCTGTCGTTGGCATCGCTGAGCGGCTCGGGCGCCGACGCATTGCCGTTCCAGACGGCGCCAACGACGTACGGGTGATCGAGGTGCCCGGCGAGGAACCCGACGACGACGGTCGACTTGATTTCAGGCAGCATCTGGAAGCCTTGGTCGGCGTCCGCGTACGGGCTGATCATCACGGCCCAGGCGCGCGGTGCCTCGTCGCCGTCCGTCGTCGCCAACCACGGCAACTCGACCTCGATGCGCTGGCGCCCCTCCGGGTCACCCTTCAGGGCGGTGACCGTGGCGGGATACAGGCCGTAGTAGGTGACACCGACTGCGGTCGGCGCGCTGTGCGTTTGGACCAGGCTCATCCCGTCACCCCCGCTCGTTCGGCGGTGAAGTGCGTCCGGTAGCCGATCGTCAGGTCGAAGCTGTGGTGGGCGTGGACGACGCGATACCCCGGCCCTTCGAACGGACGGCCGACGCGGAGCAGTTCGAGTCGGCTTCCCGGAACGAGGTCCGGCGTGCCCGACGTCGTGCCGTCGACGCACACGAAGCCGCGGCTGCGCCGGAGCATCTCGGCCTCGGCGTAGGCGATGGCCGTGTCGATCGACAAGACGTCGTGGCGTGCCCGCGACACGGGCACCTCACCGAACACGTCGGCCACGACATCAGCTCCGACCCGTCCATCGGCCACCTCTGCCTTCACGACATCGCTGGTTGCCGTTTCGACGATGGCGGCGACCGCGGCGTCGTCCCATCCCCGGTAGCGCACTTCCGAACGTTGGTGAGCGAGGTCGAGACGGGCGTGCAGTGCGATCAGCTGATTGCCCTGCACGAGCGACAACTCGGCCCCGTCGCGCTGCTCACGATCGCTGAGGTGGATGACGTCGTCGGCGTCGACCCAGAGCTCGGCGTTGACTCGTTGCGCTCGGTCGCGGAGGAAGGCGAGGTCGGACTGCTCGAACTGTTGCACCAGCGGGTAGGTCGGGCCTTCGACGTCGGCAGCCGAGCCCAGCCCGTGGGCGTCCGCGATTTCGGTGACGAGGTCGGCGTCGCTGACGTCGGTGTACGTCGCTGTTCGCTCGGTCATGCGGAGCCGCATCAGCGAGTCCTCGGCGAAGATCGTGACGTACGGCGTTGCACCTTCCTCGAACGTCGCCTCGATCGCCGACACCCTTCCGGTGAAGACGGTGCGCTCGTGACCGGGTGGGCCGATGATCGTTTCGATCGGGCGACCGATGTCGATCAGGTCTCCGTCGAGGTACGAGAGTGATTCGGCCGACCCGTCGCTGCTCGGTCCGACGGCATGGAAGTGAGCGACGAGCGTGCGCAGCCCCAGTGGTCCTTCGCTCACGTCGAGCCGGAGGAGGTCGCGCGCCAGGGCTCCCTCGGTCTGGGAGTCGATGTTGAACACCGGAGCGTGCGAGGCAAACGGGTGGACCGCAGTGTCAGTCATCGCCGTGTCCCGTCGCTGTGCGCCGACGATCTCGGGCGAGACGTTCGAGTTGCGCCGACAGTCGGGCGCGCTGTTCCCACGCCGACGGTTCGCCGTCGCCGGCCCCCTCGGCAGCCTGTGGTGCCGAGGTGTGCACCTCCGAGGTCAGCAGACCGATGTGGACGGCCATCAGTGCCGCACCCCACGCGGATCACATGATCGACACGCACATGATGACGTGCGACCCGCCTGCGTTCGATCGGCGAAGGCCTGCGCCGCTCCTGCCGGGAGGTGCTTCCACGGCGCGACGATCGACCGACCCGGCACCTCGATGGGTGACGGTGCGGGCGGCCTGCCGAGCACGACATAGCGATCCGACGCCGAACCGGGGACCACCGTCTGTTCGCGTAGCGGCACTCCTCGGCCGAACGTTGCCGCCCGCCGATCGGCCTGCGGCGGCCGCTCACGCGGCGCAGCGTCGACGGCGGGGCGAACCCGTCCCGAACCGCTTGCCATCAACGGAGCGCGGACTGATGAAGCTGCGTCGACCGAACCCGCTGCGGCTGCGGCGGACGCGGCGGACGGCGCCGCGGTCGACGCCATGCCGAAGCTCGCGCGGGCCGACGACGCCGCGTCACTCGACGCTCGTTCAGACGACCGCTCGATCGCAACGGTCACGCCGCCGGCAGCGGACAGTGCACGGGCCGGTGCCACACCGCTTCGCGCAGTGATACCCGTACCGAGCCCGATCGCGACGTCGGCGTCGATGTCGAGTCCGGCCCGGAACCCAGCGGTCACGCCGAGACCGCCGCCGATCGCCAACGACGAGTTGAATCCGACCGCCAGGCCTGCTGGCAGTTCGATGCCGTCGGCCAACGCATCGAGTGCGCCTCCGAGGGCCCGCCACGCTGCAGGAGCCAGTCCGTTGCGGGCGAGGAAGTCGGCCGGTGTCTCGCCGTCGAGTGCTTCGGACGCGCTGTCGATCGCGTCATCGTCGTCGTCGCCACCAACACCTTCGTCTTCATCGTCGCCTTCGCCGGATGGCGGAGCATCGGTGCCGGGTTTCGCTCCCGGACCGGTCTTCAGGGCTTCGAAACGGGTGTCTTGCTCCTTGATCTGGATCGCCAATTTGGCGCGCAGCGGCACACCGCCGGAGGAGAAGTAGCTCAGGTCCTCGGTGAGGCTCGACATGACGCCGGTGAGCTCGAAGGTCCCCCAGCGGAACCGCGCCCGCGGTGGTGCCTGCTTCGACCCGATGCCGCCTGGCAGGACGAATTGGGAGATCTTCTTTGTCTCCTTGCGGACGTCGACCGGTTCCCCCTTCGTGTCGAGGTCGGCGGTGTCGAACTCGAGGTCGAGGCTGAGGGTGGTGCTTCCTGTTCCGTTGTACTGCTGCGTCTGACGGGCCCGCGCCCGCCCGCCGTCGGTGGTGTTTGCGAACTGCAGCTGCATCGACGCCGGGTTGAACTGGACGTTGATCGTGTCCTGAACCTTGCCCGCTTTGTCGATGACCTGGATGTCGGCCTTGAGGAGCGTCACGTCGTTCCCTCCAGCTGGAGGCCCTCGTGGACGAGGTGGAGTTCTTCGATCGCGATGGCCCCGGTCGTGGCGTTGAGCTGGGGCCCGACGATCTTGCTCGGGATCGCGTTGAGGAAACGCCAGCTCGCCATCGGGAGGTCGGTTTGATCGTTGACGATGACGGTGCCGTTGTAGCGACGAACCGGTCGAACGCCCGAGACGATGTCTTGGAACCACTGCCAGAGATCGTCTTCGGCAAACCCGTCGACGGGCCCGAACATGCCGCGCTTGCAGACGAGCGGCTGGTACTTGGCTCGGCCAATCCGGCGGGTCACGCCATCGTTACGACCACCCTCTTCATAGTCGCTCACGTCCATCTCGACTTCGAGCCCGGTGACCTCTTGGAAGCCCCCGTCGCCGAACTCCCGCGGCCCGTCGCCGGACTCACGGTCGAACCAGACCTCGAAGTTGAACGTCGTCAGCAGGATGTCGGCCACGACAGCGCTCCTCGATCACACCGGCCAGTTCTCACCAGGCCAATGTCAGCCGGACTCGTCACCGCCGCGTCACCAAGCCCGCCGCGCTGTGACCACGCGGCCTCCGCGACGTTCCGGTGACGCAACTCGGCGACGATCATCAGCGTGACCGGGCTGGCTCAGCATGCTCCTGACCGAACCGAGAACGATGCTCCGGCGCACCATGTGCATGCCGATGCTCACGATCCGCGCTCGTGGGGACCTGGGCGCTCGCTCCCTCCGAACGAGCGCGGCAAGCTGCAACGCTCGTTTGGCTCGATCGGCGCAGTCACCGTGCACAGAGGCTCGTCGGCGAACCGTGCCACCTCATCGGTTGGCGCCACCGCCATGACGATCGGTGAGCACATCGCGTTTTCGGCCGATGCTCCGCTTCCCGGGTCACTCGCCGGGGACGCGCTACTCGCCCACGAAGTAGCCCACACGATTCAACAATCCGGTCACGGCGATGGTCTGGAGCGCCGGTCGACTGCGGTCCAACACATCGGACAGTCCGGCGAAGCCGAGGCAGACGCGGCCGCCGTGGCTGCGGTCGCTGGCGGCAAGCTCACCGTCCGCGAGCGGATGAACCCGTCACTCAGGTTGGCGGATTGTGGCGAGCGAGCGAGTGGCGACCGGAGACAGGGAGTCGACCCGGATCTCGTCGACCACGTCGAGATGCCCGAGTATCAACCGTTCATCGGCCCAACACAGCTTCCGCTGTTCGCACGACTCGAATCGGACGACGAACAGCTTCGCACCGCCGCACTCACCGAATTGGTCGAGATGACCGACGACGATCGTCGCTGGAACATCCTCCTGCTGGTTTCGGACAGCCCCCACGAGGACGTCCAGCAAACGACGCGTCGCATCATCAATCGTCAGATCGCAACAGATCGCACATTCAGACAATGGCTGCATGCCGCTGCCGAGGATGCCGGAGGGCTTGGCGGCGACCTGGCAATGAGCGCCCTGATCAGGGCGCGTCAGCAGAGCGGGCCGGAGTTGGCCAACTATCGAAACGTCCTGCTCCAGCGAGTCGCAATCGTCCGCCAGCGGCTCGAGCAACTCGACGACCTGTTGTACGCCCACGTCACGGCGCAGATCGGCAGCGAACTCCCCCGGGGCGATCGCTCCTTCCCGACCCTGGATCAATACGACGCGGAACTACCGACGATGTCCGCAGAGCAGCTCGCTCAAGCCGGAACGGCACTCGGCGAGCTCCACCAGCAGGTCGGTGCTGCGGCAGCTCATGTCGAGCAGCTCCAGACGGCGATCGCCGAACTCCCGGCGGAACATCCCTTGCGAACCCTTGCGGAGCGGCAACTCGGAATGGTCCTGACGTTGTCGATCGGCCTGAGCAACGACGAAAGCGGGCGAGCAGCCAACATGCTGGCCGAGCGCCTGGCCAATTGGCCGGCACGAGTGCTCGAGGTCGAGCTGGAGACGTTGATCGACAGTTTCACCCAAGGCGAACGTGTGGTTGAACAAGCAACGGGCTTCCGTGGTCTGCCAAGTTTCCGAACCGCATACAGCAGCTTCCGTTTCGCCGTGCTCGACACGCTGCTCGCGGACCTGAGAACGATGACGGCTCAGCTGCGACAGGCTCAAGAGCAGATCGATCGCGATCCGGCGAGCGTTCGTTCGTTCCTGGCGTCGGCTCAGCCTGCGATCGAATCGCTCAACGATCGCCTCACCTACTCGATGCATGCCGTTGCGTCGATGCTCGAGTATTCGGAGATGGCCCTGACGGGCGAGGCGCATGCGGACGTGTTGGAGCCGACGATGCGCGACTTCAAGTTGTTGTTCGCGGAGTTCGCGACCCTCGCCCACCTCCGAGACACGGACCCAGAAGCCGCAGCGACTCGCTTCCAGGAGCTGGTGGAGAGCCGTGAGTATCGGGAGGCGATGGAGACCGCCCAACAATGGCGGGAAATCCAGGAAGGCGAGCTCCAGTTCGCCCTGTTCCTCGGCGATGTGCTCACCGTCATCGCTGCCATCTATACCGCGGGGGCCGCCGCCTGGGGTGGTCGGATGCTGATGGGTGCCGCACGGGCAGCCACAATCACCGGACGCATCGCCATCTTCGCCACCGAAGTAACGGTGTTCCACGTCTCCAACCGCGCGATCCGGAGCGTGACCCGCGGAGAAGAGTTCTACAACGAGCACTTCTGGGGGGAACTCGGCGAAACCGCACTGCTCTTCGGCGTCTTGAAGGGCGCAGGTGCTGCCTACTCAAGATTCATCAACCCTCGAATCTCCAGCCCCATCGGCCGGACAGCGGGCCAATTGACGACGACGTTCGTCGCCTTCCAGGGGTGGTCTGTCGGTCAGCACATGTGGCGGAACGAGGGTGCACTCCCCGACATGGGCCGTTTCCTCACGATGGCTCGGGACAACGCGTTGTTCCTCGGAGCGCTGCACCTCGGCCTGAAGGCTTCCCAACCGCTCGTTGCTCCGATACAGGCACGAGCCCTCGAATTTCAGCGCCGTCGCCACAATGCCGAAGGAGAGATCCTGCGCGAGCGGATCGACAGTTTTCTGGCCGAGCGATCACCCGCCGAAGGCGAGGCCACGGCGATTCTCCGCCACGCCCGAGCGCTGTACCTCGAGCGCCGTGCGATCTTCCAGGCACTCCATCGAGAGAATCCCACCGAGCTCCCCGAAGCGCAGCTTCGCGAGGTCGAGCAGTACCTCACTGCCCAAGCCGAATCGTGCACTCGAGCGATCGAACTCGGTCGATTCCGGTTGCGTGGGCACGAGACAGATCCGAACACCTTTGTCTATGAGGGGGAGCCGGCCGTCCTCCAGCGTCGCCTCGAGAGCCAGGGCTACGAGACGGTCGAATTCGATGCGGCGACTGGTCGGATCGAAATGCGCACAGCCGATGGGCGCTCGGTTCAGCTCATGCGAACCCGGCGCGGCACGTCCGGTTCCAGAGATGTCAGCCCCTTGCAGATGGATGCCGAAGCGGTGCGCGTCTACGAGGAGCTACGTACCCGATCCGAACGCCAGGTCCGTGCCGAGATTTCAGCAATTTCACGCCATAGCGGCGTCCCGCAGAGCGTGCTCAGCGTCGTCCGTCAACACCTCTTCATCGAGATGCACGATCTGCCCATCGGGCCGCTGCGCGTGATTCGTCAACGATTCGATCCGTTCTACGACATCGCCGAGATCTGGGGGAAAGCCGAGCAGGGGCCACTCACACCGACCGAGCGCGCTCACTTCGACGCGCTCGTCGCCCACGAGTACGTCGAGGCGCGTCTGATGCAGATGGGAATGCCGTACCGCTCGGCGCACCCGGAGGCGTTCCTCGAGGACATCTCGATGCCGACAGTCGGACAGTTCGGCGCCCACGACGTCGCCCCGCTGGCGCACCCGACCGCCGACCCGTTCCGCCACTGGGAGTCACTTGGCTACCCGGCGGGACGACTCACAATCCCCGAAGGCCGACTCGTCACCGGACTCGACGGTGTCGTGACCAGCATCGTCGAGGCCCTTCGTCACCACGGTCGCGCCTACCGAATCGAGACGAACGAGGCCGGCGAGACGACGATCAC
>RCMY010003048.1_pt1 | contig 14978 bp, 11 predicted proteins | sample 2041341 | NCBI WGS metagenome assembly RCMY01 (sample SAMN09708234, study PRJNA481090) | Marine sediment metagenome, whole genome shotgun sequencing project.
TTGGACGCGGAACAGGGTGCCCTGACTGACGAGTGTGCCGACGAGGGCATCGAATGGGGACGCGAGGAGAAAGTGCACGTAGGCGTTGACGAGCAACGCGAGTGCGGTCCAGATCCGTGCGGCAATGGTGAAGATTTTCATTTCCTTACCCTCTCTCAAAAACGTGCTGAAACCAATGAATCCGGTGGGGAGCGATTCGTTCGCTCCCCACCGGATCATTCGGGTTTTCGGTTTACTGGATACCCTTGTTGGCGGCGATTCCGCCCGAGAGCGCCAGTGCAGTCATTGACATGTGGCCGGCGGCTTCCTTCAGCAGGTCGAAGTAGGCAGGGTCTCCGGCGATGTTCGCGTCAATCGCTGCGACCAGCGACGTGGCGTGCGTCTCGAGTGCACTCTGCACCGCGTCGGCCGGCAGCTCGGGAACAACCGAGTTGATCAGCTGGCCGAACACGACCGCGTAGCCACCCAGGTCTGACAGTGCCTGGTCGACGCCGGCTTGGTCTCCGGTTGCCTTCGCGATCGTGTAGTTCACGAAGAACGGGATGTGCGAGCGCCATGAGTCAAGGAACGGCTGCTCGGCCTCCGGGTAAGCGGAGCCGATCAGGGCCGCGATCTCAACAGTGTTCTTGTCGAGGGTGGCAACTGCCGCACCGACGTCTGCCGTCGTGAGGTCTCCGCCGTCGGCGAGCGCCTGGTCGAGGGCTGTCGCGGCGAGGTAGACGTGGTCGTAGAGCAGTCCGGTGAGCGTGGCGCGCAAGCCGGCGCCGTCGCTGTTGATCGTGTCAATGACCGCTGACGAGGTCATGTCGTCGGTCTTTGCCGGCGCATCCGCTGTGGCGGTGCAGCCCGAGAGTACGAGTGCCGCGGCGAGGCCGAGACCGGTGATTGCTGTGATTTTGCGCATTGGTTCTTCTCCTTGATTGTTGTGTGTTGTGTTTGTTGCGGATTGGGTCGTGCGGATTTTTACGGTTCGACCGTGACCATGGCGTTCATGGTCAGGTGCGGTTGGCAGTAGTAGAGGTATTCGCCCGCCTCGTCGAAGGTGTACGAGAAGGTGTCGCCGTCCTGGCCTTTCGGGGCAAGGGCGTGGTCGAAGCGGCCATCAGGTGTCTGCGTGCCGCGGAGTCCCGTGGACTCGTTCACTTCGCCCCATGCTCCGGAGGTCACGGTGTGGCCGATCGTCTCACCGTTCTGCCAGGTGACCGTGGGGCCCACCTTGACGGTGAGGTCTCTCGGCATGAACTTCAGGCCGATGGTGGTCACGAAGTTCTCTGCGGCGGGTGCCGACTGATCCGTATCGCTGCTCGCGGACGACGTGACTGCGGAAGGCTGAGCGCCTGCACATCCTGAGAGAGCAAGAATCAGTGCTGGCACGAGGAGCGCACCGGCGAGGGCGGCTTTCGTTGACCGAAGTGTTCTGGCGTGTGACATGGAGGTGATTCGACGCCCTGCCTAAAGCGGATTGGAATCAGTTTGAATCGCCCCGGGTTTGGTGGAGGCTCTTTATCCCCGAGAGGATGAAAGTTATGACGAAGCATTATCCGAGTGAGTTGAAGGAGCGAGCTGTCAGGCTTGTTTTGGATGCCGAGAGTGAGCCCGGTGGTCGGCGGGGCGCGTGCACACGTGTTGGCGGGCAGCTGGGCGTGAACGCGGAGACCCTGCGCGGGTGGGTGGTCCAGTTCGAGGTGAACCAGGGTAGCCGTTCGGGGGTGAGGACTGCTGATGCGCAGCGGGTCCGTGAGTTGGAGCGTGAGAATCGGGAGTTGCGGCGTTCGAACGCGATTTTGAAGACGGCGTCGGCTTTTTTCGCGGCGGAGCTCGACCGCCCACAGAGCAGATGATTGAGTTCATCGATGGCCATCGGAAGGGGTTTGGGGTCGAGCCGATTTGCGCCCAGTTGCCGATCGCCCCAGCCACGTATTACGCGGTGAAGTCTCGGGCTCCTTCGGCCAGAGCGATCAGTGATGCGGTCATGGTGGAGAAGATCCGCACGGTTCATGCGAGCAACTACGGTGTTTATGGGGCACGGAAAGTGCACGCCCAAATGCGTCGTGAGGGACACCTGGTTGCTCGGTGCACGGTGGAGCGGTTGATGCGAGGCCAGGGACTGCAGGGTGTTTCGCGGAAGAAGGGCCCCAGAACCACGGTCCCAGGATCGTCGGCTCGGCGACCTGATGATCTGGTCTCCCGGGCGTTCACTGCTAACGCTCCTGATTGTCTTTGGGTTGCCGATATCGCCTACGTCCGCACGTTCACCGGCTGGGTTTATGCCGCGTTCGTCACCGACGTGTTCTCCCGCCGTATCGTGAGCTGGCAACTCTCCACCTCGCTGCGCACCGATCTGGCCCTGGATGCGTTAGAGATGGGTATCTGGTCCAGAACGCGGGCCGGCCGGGACCTATCCCGGTTGATTCACCATTCCGACCGCGGCGTCCAATACGTCGCGATCCGCTACACCGAACGCCTGGCCGAGAACGGCATCGTCGCCTCCGTCGGGTCCAAGGGCGACAGCTACGACAATGCGATGGCCGAAGCGTTCAACTCGCTCTTCAAAGCCGAACTGGTCCGCAATCGTGGGCCCTGGCGAGGCATCAACGACCTCGAGATCGCGGTCGCGGAATATATTGACTGGTTCAACCCGAGGCGCCTGCACGGCGAAATCGGAATGATCCCACCCATCGAGAAAGAAAACACCTACTATTCGACTAAACCCCAACCGGCACACGCCGAGTTGGCAATTACGAGCCTCTAAGAAACCCGGGGCGCAACACATGGTAGCGATCCTTTCGTCGGGGAGTGCTGGGGTTTGAGTTGTGGTCGTGGAGCCGCGTGGGTTGTGAGTGTTTAGGTGGTGGCGTTGGCGGGTTGTGCCGCATCGCGCTCGGCGACTTGGCTGCGCACGTCATCCATGTCGAGTGCTTTCGCCCCGTCGACGAGTTGCTCCAATGCGGGTGCCGGCAGAGCGCCGGGCTGTGCGAAGACGAGGATGCCATCGCGGAAGACCATGAGCGTCGGGATCGACGTGATCGAGTGTTGGGCTGCGATCTCCCGCTGTGCCTCCGTGTCGACCTTGCCGAACACGATGTCGGGATGCTTCTCTGATGCACTTTCAAAGGTGGGCGCGAAGGCACGGCAGGGGCCACACCATGCGGCCCAGAAGTCGACGAACACGATTCCGTCACCAGCGATGGTCTCGTCGAAGTTGGCGTTGGTGAGTTCTTTGGTGGCCATCTCGTTCTCCTTAGTTGTTAGCGTCCGAACAGGCGCGAGAAGAACCCGCCCTGATTAGCCTTGGCCGCGTCAAGCTGTGCCTGGGTGTGCTTTCCACCGCACCACTGGGAGGCGGGAACGTTCCGCTTGATCGCCGAGATGTGGTCTCCGCATCCGGCCCACGTGGTCTTGCCACAGGTCTTGCAGGTTACGGCTCTACACATCTGGCGATCTTCTCTCGGTTCGGGGCTTTTCTAGCTCGCATCATCAGCTATACCCTAGGGGGTATCTAAAATTGCAAGTTTGCTGCTGTGAAATGGGTGGGAGCAGCCGGTGGCGAATCCGGCAACTGCCGTCAACGAGAACGGCCGCACACCCGAAGGTGTGCGGCCGTTGCCTGCGGTCAATGACGTGGCCTGCGTGAAATGTCCGGCTAGTTGCCTGAGGTATTGGCTCCGGCGAACCGCAGCTTCTCATCGACACAGCCGGTCATGGTCGCGGTTCCCCGCAGTTGCTCAACGGTCTGCACGCCGGTTGGCGTGTCACCAATACCTGCGGCATAGAGCCCATACCCGAACCCGGCCGCGGCGAGCGCGAAGCTCAGCCCGCCGGGGAAGTTCGCCAACTTGTCTGGCAGCTTCGCACCGACACCGAGCGGGAGTGATCGGAGATCCGCGATCGGTTTCGTCAGAATGTCTTTGCCCTGCACGATGTCGTAGCTCGTCTTTCCGACTGAGGTGATGGCGCCAGCGTTGTACGCGCCCGTGGAATTCCCCGAATTGTCGAATGCCCAGCGCGCAGCGCAGGTCGCCAGGCTGGTCGGGTTCATCATGTCGAAGACGGATGCCGTTTTGTCATCCCCCGCGATGCTGGCGATGCCAGCGCCGGCAGCGACCACGGCGAAGAACAGCCCCATCGGCGGGAACAGCAGGCCGATCGCGATTGGCGCGGCAACCGCCATGACACCGGCACTGATTTTCAGCCCCTGGATCACTCCGCGCTCGAACTTCTCCGTCTTGTTCGGGTAGTCGGCCGCGACGGTCTTGTTCCCATCCATCAGCGCGAAGCCGAGAAGGTCGAGCGTGCGCGCATCCTTCGTGACTTGGTTGCTGATCACGCCATCCGTGTAGCCGTAGCCGAGCCGATCGCCGACCATATACGCGGCCCGCACCTGCACGACGGTGCCTTCGATGTACATGTTCTCGGATGCCTCAGTGCCAGGGCATCGCGGTATGTGTCCGACCACCGAGATGCCTTCTCCGAGCGCCAGGTGGTGACAGGTCACCGTGTATGCCGCGGTCACCGGCATGCTGCGGTCAGTGTCGTTCGTGGTGCGCAGCATCGGGTTCGCGGGGAGCAAGTCGGGAAGCACCACGTCGAGGTTTTCTGCTTCGATCGCCTCGATCAGGGTGTTCGGGAACACGTTCGCCCAGCCGTCGAAACGGAACCCCGAGGTGGGCGAAAGAGCGTAGATCGCTACATCGCTTCCTGCCGGGAACGCGTTCCCGGCGTCACGGCACGGACCACCGCGCATCTCTGAATAGGAAATGCTGTCGCTGTTGACGGTGACGTTCATGGACTGCATCCAACCGAAAGCGCCGAAGCTGAGCGAGCCGATCGTGCCCTCCGGGCCGACCACATATATTGAGTCGGGCAGGGATGAGCTCGAGTAGACCTGATCATCGCCGACCACATGCAGCTCGGGGGTTGCCCGAACGGTCTGGCATGCCTCTAGGCGCACGTCGATGTTGCCACCAACAGCGCACTCGTTGAGACCTGGCGCGAGCGGACCGTACGTTTTCCAGCCCAGATCCGTGCTCGGACCGGCAAAACTCTCGAACGTTCCGAAACAACCTCGAACGTCGCCCCGCACATTCGCGTACACACTCAACGGCTCGTCGTCCGGGATGGTGACCTGCAGCGCCGTGCGCTGGCCATACTTCCAGATTTCTGAAGCGAGAACTCCCTCGCGAATCGCGTTCACTTTTTGCTGGTCGAAGTAATAGCCGACGCCACAACCCGTGTTGTCAAAGGTCATCAGCTCGGCTTGGCCGAACACCGTCAGTCGCGAACACGCCGAGTCGAGGAAGAAGTTTGCGGTCACCGTGAGGTCACTTTCGACGGTCACTTCACGCGCACCATCAACGACCAGTCCGATACCGGACTCTTCAACCGGGACGAGCCTCTGCAGCAGCTTTTCCTCATCCCAGCCGCTAAAGGATGTGCCTTCTGCGCGAACCTCTGGCGTGAGAGTGATCACCGACCCTGAGGTGTAACGATCGCTGCCGTCCGGGCAATTGGGGATGCCATCCGAATTGACGACTCCGACGATCCGGCCGTACTCGTTGCTTGCGCCGGAAACCAGCACCTCAAGGGTGTAGCAGGAGGCGAAACGTGCGGTGACCGCGAGATTCGTGGTGCCGATACGCAACTCGGGCGATGCGCTCGTGCCAAGCTCCGGTTGGTCTACCCCGTCAATGGCCCACCCGGCCAACACGTGGTTGGAGTTCCCCGGCGTTGCGGAGACGGTGATGGGGCTGTAGCGCACGTAGCCGTCGCCGAGAGGCGACTGGCAGTTCTCCGCTTCGGCGACCGCGGAAATGTCGCCGTCGGATGCCGGGTCAAAATCGACCTCGACCGTGCGACAGCGCGGCCCGAAGGTCAACGGGATCGCGGTGGCGCTTGTCACTGTCATGGCAACGTGCCGGGTGACGGCGCTGTCTGCAACGATCGTCGCGCCCGCTGCCTGGGTTCCGAAGGAGTAGAACACGTCGTTCTCGTTGAACACCCGGTTGTATTCCGGCACAGGGTACACACGCACGTCGGAACCGTGCAAATGTCCCGCGTCGCCACTGTGTGTCGTGCAGTTTGAGGCCGGATACACCCAGATCGATCCAGAACCGATGGCGTTAGCGGTCACCGGGTAGCACGGCAACTCAAACTTCGCCACGTGCACCCAGCTGAACGAGTCGCTCGTAATCGCAAAAGTGGTCGTTGAGGCCACAGACCCGTTGATGAGCTCACTACCCGATGTGCCGTACCAGAGCCAGTTCACGAATTCGTTGGGAGCGGTCGGAGTCGCCGATACGGTCACGTCGGTGCCGGTGAGATAGCCGGTGGCACCGCAGTTCGGTGCAGTGTCGACCGTTACGGTGCCCATCCTGGTGTCGGATGAGCGAACGTCGAGCGTGGCACAACGATCGACCGTTACGCCAAGCACTTCTTCGGCGAGCTGCCAGTTGGCATCACCCGAATATTGCAACCGGACCTCGACCGGGCTTCCCGTCGCTGCGGTGTAGTCGAACTGGCCGGTGCAGCTTTCGTCGCTGAGCGGAACGGCGTCGCACCACAGGGTGCCGTTTCCCCACACAGTGACCGTGCCGGTTGCGCTGGGGTGGAACTGATTCCAGTTGACTGTCGTGTCCATCCCGGCAATCGGCGAAAGCTCGGTGGTGGCGCCGAGAACTAGTGTGCCCTTGGCCACCGTGACGACGGTCACGTCACTCGTCGAGGGTGCGGAGACGACATCGCCTGAGTAGGTGACGGTGTAGGAGTCAGCGCCTGCGGTGGTCCACGCCAGGGAACAGGTTATGGAATTTTCTCCGACCGCCACCCACCGTGAGCAGCTAGAGCCGGAGTCCGCGGTGATGACGACCTGGCCCGCGTAGCTGCCGATCGCTCCCGCCGCGTGCGAGAGGTACACGGTCACCGGCGTTGAACCGTAGACGACCGGATTCACGAAGGGCAGGTCGAATGTCACGGGCGCGCGGTCGATCGTTATCAGCGTCGTGCCACTGCTGGACGCGAACTGGGTTCCACCACCGAAGTAGTCGGCAACGATCGCGTCGGCCGGCCAGCGAAGGTCGGTTGAGCCTGACCCAACACTGACAATGAGGGTTGCAACACCGTTGACCAGCGTTGCGTTGCCGAGGAATGCCTTGGCGCGGCCGCCCCCGTCGAGTGGGGTGGATCCGTAGAACGTCACATAGTTGGTGGGCGTCGCTGGCGACGTCGTTCCCGCGACTGTTGCGGTGAGCATCACGCTGTCGCCGGGAGAAACGGTGGCAGAGCTGACGGTCACCGTGGTGGTCGTCTCTGCGCCCAGCAGCACGTAGTCAACGGTCGGCGACTGGCCGGGCAGGTTTGTGGCCGTCTCGCCGTAGGTCACGTAGATTCCGTCGGCGCCCGTGCCGAGCAGGATTGCACCGTCCGGGCATCCTGCTGCGTCACCGGCACACACCGTCAGGGTGGCCTTGCCTGCGATGATCGGCACATTCGCAGCCAGGACCCGGTTCGATGTCGTGCTGAACGTCGCGCCGTACAATGGTGCGACCCCCGCGCCGATCGTCACCGTGGCGACGAGGTCCACGACGGAGCTGTAGGCGAGTGGGCCCGGGTCAGCGAGATCGATGATGACGGCGTTGCGGTCGGCGATGATGTAGAACGGCGCGGAGGTGCTTGCGGCGAAGTTCTTGTCGCCGAGGTACTCCGCCGTGATGGTCGAGTTGGTGTCGGCAAGCGTGTAGTCGAAGGACGCGACGTCGCCGCTGAGAGTCCCTGTGCCGATTTTCACGCCGTTGCGGTAGAAGTCCACGTCGCCTATCGCGCCCTCTCCGAGGTGCGGCATTGTGGCGAAGAAGGTGACTGGCGCACCAATGCCGAGGGTGTCTGCTCCAGGGTTTGAAGTGATGACCGGTGGCACATCCGCTTGATCGATGACCGAGGTGGAGGTGTCGCTCCACGCCCGGCTGTCGCTGGGGGCGTGGTTGGTGTCACCGAGGTAGGTCACCCAGGCCTCGAGCAGTGCCGAAGGACCCACTGGGCCAAGATCGGTCGTGATCGAGTATGAACCAGAGGGACTGAGCGTGCCGGCTGCGACGGAGTATCCGTGAATCCACAGCTGCACCGTGCCCGTCGGCACGGAGCCGTCCGGGTCGGTGCGTGGGTTTCCGACGACAACCCCCTCGTAGGTTTGCTCGTCGCCGTACACGTCGAGGCGGTCGTAGGGGCCAGGAAGGTAGATCGCGGTCTGCAACTGGTGCACCGTGAACGTTGCCGTTCCGCTCGCGCCGGCGACAAAGTTGGTGTCGCCGGCGTAGACGACGGTGAAGGTGTGGTTGCCCGCGTCGCCCGAGTCGACCACGAGTGTGGCCACTCCTGAGCCGTTCACGCTCACGGTGTCAAGCTCTGTGCCGTCACGGGACACGGTGACCGAGCCACTGGGAGTTCCGCCTCCCGGTGCGGCCGCGGAGAGCGTGATCGTGAGGGTTGGGTCGAATCCGAATTCGCTCGACGCCACGTTGGGGGTGACGTCGACGGATGCGGTCGCCTTCGCTACCGTGTGCGCCAGGCCGCTGGAGTCGCCAGCGTTGACCGTGCTGTCACCCGCGTACTGGGCAACGATGGTGTAGTCGCCGACGGGCAACGCCGCAGTGTTGACGGTTGCTTCGCCGCTGCCGTCCAGAACCGCCGAACCAAGGTCGATCGACGAACCGATCGTCGGGGTCGCTTCGAAGGTGACGGACCCGGTGGCCGCGCCACCCGCCGTGACGGTCGCGGTGAGACCAAGACTCTGCCCGAACACTGTTGCCGCATCCGATGCGCTGAGGGTGACACCGCCAGCGTAGGGCGACACGGTGTGGGAGAGGTCTGACTGGCTGGCGTAGAACCCGGCTCCCGGCGAGTAGATCGCGGTCACGGTGTGGTTTACGCCCGGTGGCAGTGTGAAGTTCACATCCGCAGTGCCGCCGGAGAGTGCGGCGGTGCCGAGCGGCGAGCCTCCGCCATTCAAGTAGATGTTGACCGAGCCGGTCGGTGTTGTTGCGCTCGTGGGTGCGCTGACGGTCACGTGCGCGGTGATGGTGGCCCCGGCAGCGCTCGGCGTCGTCGGGGTGACAGTGAAGGAGGTCGTGGTGTTCGCGGCTGTTACCGAGTGCGCAAGTCCGGACTCCCAGACACGAAGGTGGCTTGCGTCACCGGGGTATTCCGCAGCGAAGGTGTAGCTGCTGGGTGCGAGGGTGGAGATGTCGAGGGTTGCTGCGCCGCCGCTGACCGTTGCGGTGCCGATCGGATTCATCGAGCCGCCGCCCAGCGATGCGTAAAACTCGACGTCACCGGTTGGCGCCGCTCCCGCTGTGGTGAGCGTGGCGGTCAGCGTGGCGGACGATCCGTAGACCGCCGGAGTTCCGATCGTGCTGAGCGCGAGCGTTGTCGCGTAGCCGGCGTTGATGGTGCGCGAGAACGTGGATGGTGCGTAGTTATCATCGCCTGCGTAGCTGGATGCGATGACGTGGCTGCCCGCGGTGAAGCTGCGGGTGATGGTGACCGGAGCGCCGAATCCGTATCCAGGGAGCACGAACGGTCCCGTCTGCGGAACGCCATCGATCGTGATCGTGATCTCACCGGTGGGCTGGCTACCCTCCGCGGTGTACGGGTCGAATACGCTGACGTTGACCTCGGTGGGGGCGTCGGCAACAAAAGGCGATGTCGGGTTCGTGTCGATGTCGATCCCGCTCTCCTGCACGCCGGTCGCGGCGCTTGCGGGTGAGGCCCCGCCAGCAATCACGATGGGCACAATGAGCGAGGCGATCACGACGACGGCGATGCGCGCCATGCGGGAGGCTTTTGCCCCAACGAGTGGGGCTTCGCGTGGTGCGTCCAGTTTGTTCTCTGATCCGCCGCGGCGATAGTGCACGGCGGTGGCCACGGAAAGCAACGGACCGACCGCGATCAGGGCGATAAGGCGCGCGACCATTTCCGGGTAGGCGCCCCAATTGCCCAGACCGATGAGCGCGACGAATCCTTCGGTGACGGCGAGCGCAATCAGCCCAGCAATGAGCAACGACACCGCGACGACCAGTTCGCGCGAGCGCACCCTGGCGCGGCTGTCGGCGAGGGCGTCGCGGATGCTGGTGTCGGCGATCCAGAGGGAGGCTGGGGCGAGCGACCAGCGCACGAGCAGGCGCACGGCGAAGCCGAACGGGATGGCCATGGCGATCAAAGTGGACCGCTCGGGCAGGCGGCTGGCAATGCGCGCTAGCGCAGCATCCGGCCTGCGCGCGGCGATAGCGGCCACGAGCAGACCCAGTAGGCCGCTGATGACCAGTAGTGGAGTGATGAGTGCCGCGCCGAGCACGCAGAGGCCAATGAATAGCACGAGGACGAGCGCACGGGGTGATCGGCGCAGTGAGCTGAGAGCAGCCCGTCCGGTTGAGACCCGGCGGCTGGTGATGGCTGCGGAGGCGAGCTTTACCGAGAGTCCGGCCCAGATCAGGGTCGCGAAGACCGCAACAATAATTACCGGGATCGCGAGAACGACGGCGATCGTAGTGAGTGCCTCAGCCGTCGTCGCCCAGCTGGCGAGTTGGGCGAAGCCCAGGGCGCCGATCGTTTGCGCATACACGGCGACAAGAAGTCCGAGGCCGAGGATGCCGACGGCGACTGCTGCGCCGATCGGGATGACGCTCCTCAGGTGGGTGCGCGCGATCTGCGATGCAGCAGAAGGTGCTAAATGTGTGGGCGGACGTACAGAAGCCAAGGTTTTGTCCTATCGGTGTTTGCCTCCGCTCGGGTAACGGTGGCACAGCCCGATCTACTGAGCTTCACCTTGACCATATCGGTGCACTGGGGGTTCACGTCAAGCCGAATATATCGGGGATTCCTCAGGTTACTCCATGAGCGCAGAAGTGAAGTCGCCAGATCACTTATTTGATGTATATCGAATAGGTGCCATACTGGAGTCATGCCCAAAGCACTCCCGGTTCTGGATGACGTGTCGCCCATCTGCTGCGTGCCGCTGTCCTCGACCCCGAACTTTCCGATGGATGACGCGGTGCGGCTCGCCGTGCGCCTGAAGGCGCTGGCCGACCCTGCGCGACTTCGGATCGTCGCGTTCATGCTGAACCAGCCCAACCAGGAGGCGTGCACGTGCGAGTTGGCCCCGGCCGTTGGGCTTTCGGAGCCGACGGTCAGCCATCACCTGAAAACCCTTGAGAAGGCCGGACTTGTTTCGAAAGAACGCCGCGGCATGAACGTGCACTACGCGGTCGAAACGAAGGCCATCCGTGCGCTCGGTGTCGCGATCCACGTGGATGCGCCCACCGATTCATTTGACACCGTCGACTCTGCCGTCCCCGCCGACCTCCAAACCTGTTCCGCCTAACCAGTTTCGCCTGAACCAGTTTCGTCCCACCCAGAAAGAGAACATGATGCCCACGATCCGCATTTACGAAGCCGCCCTGTGTTGCGACACCGGCGTGTGTGGCGTTGACGTCGACCAGTCTTTGGTGACCGTCACCGCAGACGTGCGCAGCCTCCAGGAGTTGGGCGCCGACATTTCGCGTCACAATCTGGCCAGCGACCCCACTGCGTTTACGGATGATGACACCGTGCGCGCATTCCTCAACACCGTCGGGTCGAAGGGTCTACCGCTGACCGTTGTGGACGGTGTCGCCGTTGCCACAGGCAACTACCCGACCAAAGAGGCGTTGCTGGAGTTCTCTGGCCTCGGTGCCGCGGGCATGCCGGCAACCCCAGCACCCGCCGCGCGCCTCGACCTCGGCCTGACCGAGAAAGCGGAGAAGCCGGAGAAGACCGAGAATACGGCCGGTGGTTGCTGCGGCGGCGGATGCTGCTGAGCCGACCATGAAATTCCTCGAGAACCCACCCAAGTTTCTGTTCTTCACCGGTAAAGGTGGAGTCGGCAAAACCTCGGTCGCCTGCGCCACCGCGCTGGAGCTCGCCGGCCACGGCAAGCAAGTGCTGCTGGTGAGCACCGACCCTGCCTCCAACATTGGGCAGGTTTTCGATGTCACGATCGGCAACACACTTACGCAGATTTCTGCGGTTCCCGGGCTCACCGCTTTGGAGATCGACCCGGAGCAGGCCGCGGAGGCGTACCGCGAACGGATCATCGGCCCGGTGCGAGACCTGCTACCCGCGAGCGAGATCGCCGGTATCACCGAGAGTCTTTCGGGGTCGTGCACGACCGAGATTGCGTCGTTCGATGAGTTCACGAACCTGCTCACGAACACGGGTGAGTACGGTCACTTCGACCACATCATTTTTGACACCGCGCCGACCGGGCACACCATCCGTTTGCTGCAGCTGCCCGGCTCCTGGACTGAGTTTCTCTCCACGGGAAAGGGTGACGCCTCGTGTCTCGGGCCAATGGCGGGGCTGGAGAAGCACAAGACTGTCTACGCGAACGCCGTTTCGGTGCTCACCGACCCCACTCACACCCGGCTGGTTTTGGTCGGGCGCGCGCAGGCATCCTCGCTCGCCGAGATCGACCGCACGTTTGCCGAGTTGTCGGAGATTGGGATTCGCAGCGGATACGTCGTGGTCAACGGTGTGCTGCCGGATGCCGCGAGCGATGAGTCGATTGCGGTCGCCGTGCGCAACCGCGAGAGCGCGGCGGTCTCGGCCATGCCCGCCGCGATCGCGGCCCTGCCGAGGGACACGCTCGAGTTGAAGACCGGCAACATGGTGGGCACGGAAGCACTCCGCAGCCTGTTCACGGAGGGCGGCCTCATTGCACAGGGATCGGCGATGTCACCGAGTGCATCCGTCGCGAACGAGCTCGCGGATGCGCCGCTGTCGCTGCTCGTCGATGAGTTGGAGCTCGACGGCCACGGCTTGATCATGTGCATGGGCAAGGGCGGGGTCGGCAAGACGACTGTTGCCGCCGCGGTTGCCGTTGCGCTCGCCCAGCGCGGGCACGAGGTCCACCTCACCACGACCGATCCGGCAGCCCACCTCACGGAGACGCTGCACGGGAGCGTGGTCGGGCTCACCGTTTCCCGCATCGATCCCGCGGAGGCGACCCGGCAATACCGTGACCACGTGATGGCTACGAAGGGCAAGGATCTCGACGACAACGGCAGGGCTGCTTTGGCCGAGGACCTCATGTCTCCGTGCACCGAAGAGGTCGCGGTCTTCCAACAGTTCTCCCGGGCCGTGAACGAATCGCGGCGCCAGTTCGTGGTGATCGATACCGCACCAACCGGTCACACGCTCTTGCTGCTGGATGCCACCGGCTCCTACCATCGTGAGATTGCCCGCCAAATCGGGGACAGTGTGCCGTTCGTGACGCCGCTAATGCGGTTGCAGGATCCAGAGCAGACGAAGGTGATCCTGGTCACCCTGGCCGAGACGACCCCCGTGCTCGAGGCGGAGGGGTTGCAGCAGGATCTGGACCGTGCGGGCATCCACCCGTGGGCGTGGGTGGTCAACAACTCGATCGCGGCGGCCCACCCGGAGTCACCGTTCTTGCGCAAGCGTGCCGCAAACGAGGTCGAGCAGATCGCCCGGGTACGAGAGCTCACTTCGCGGGTGGCAATAGTGCCCCTGCTCGCCGAGGAGCCGATCGGTGAGGCGAAGCTTTGGGCGCTGACTGAGGGCGCCCGGCAGCCCGCGTAGGACGCCGTCTACATCTGCCACTGGCGCTGCCGCGGCGGACGACTTGCGGGGCCGAGTCTGGCGAGTGCTGTGAGATTGCGCATGGTTTGTCACCTTGTTCTTGTGTGTTGGGTCGTGCGGGTTCTTATGGTTCAACCGTGACCATGGCGTTCATGGTCAGGTGCGGTTGGCAGTAATAGAGGTATTCGCCGGCTTCGGTGAACGTGTACGAGAAGGTGTCGCCCGGCTGGCCTTTCGGGGCGAGCGCGTGGTCAAAGCGGCCATCCGGTGTCTGGGTGCCGCGAAGGCCGTTTGCCTGGTTCACTTCACCCGAGGCTCCAGACGTAACGGTGTGGCCAATGGTCTCGCCGTTTTGCCAGGTGACGGTGGTGCCCGCCTTGACGGTGAGGTCTTTCGGCATGAACTTCAGGCCGATGGTCGTCACCACGTTTTCGCCGGCAGGTGCCGACTGATCCGTCCCGCTGCTCTCGGTCGGGAGTGATGCGGATGGCTGTGCGCCAGCGCATCCCGAGAGAGCGAGGATCAGTGCCGGCAGAAGGAGCGCACCCGCGAGGGTGGCTTTCGGTGACCGAAGTGTTCTGGTGTGTGACATGGAGGTGATTCGGCACCCTGCACGAAGTGGATTGGAATCAGTTTTCGGTCACAGCAGAAACTCAGGAATGGCGGGTCCGGATCGGGGACAGCGTGCCGTTCGTCAGGCCGCTGATGCGATTGCAGGGTCCCGAGCAGAGGAAGTTGATTGCCGTCAGCTTGGGCGTGAGTGGTCAAAGTTCAATCACGGCCGAGCAAGCGTGCTCCCTCGTCGACAGATACGACTGCGACTTCGCACTCTAGGAGGTAGGCCTGCGCTGGCTCAATCAGCAGTGCGCGAATTGACGCGGCCAGCGAGCAGAAAGTGTGCACCGCAGCCGTGCTCAGCGGCGGCGAATGTCAGGTAGCAATGCCCGCATTGATCGACCCTTGATCGCGCTAAACCACACCCCGGCTCCGTAGGCGAAGTCGTCCAGACGTCGGGCGATCGTGAATCGTATCGGGTCGAGATCCGGCTGAGTCCGGCGGTATTCCCGGGCTGCATCGAGCACGCTTGAGAAGAGAAGTGCGCTGCGGACGCGCTTCGAGAAGACACTCGCCACGACCGCAAGCGGCCACCAGTGTCGCACCAGCAACGCCATGGCCTGGGACAGTGACGATCCGACGCCAGCGACGGTGAGTCCTGCCCCGACACGATACGGATGTTCGCTCCGTCCCAATTTGCCGGCAATACGCCACGCCGCGAACGCCGAAATAGCTAGAGCGACAGGCAGGGACCAACGCCGCTGCGCAAGGAGGGCGATAACACCCCCGACACT
>RCMY010003049.1_pt1 | contig 14975 bp, 9 predicted proteins | sample 2041341 | NCBI WGS metagenome assembly RCMY01 (sample SAMN09708234, study PRJNA481090) | Marine sediment metagenome, whole genome shotgun sequencing project.
TGGTAGCCGTGTTCTCGTCGAGGTACGGCTGGTCCAGCAGTTCAGGGGTGCGCAGCACTTCGCGGTGGAAGCGCCCGAGCGCGAGACCGAGTTCAGCGGGGCGGCCCTCGGCATCCCCGTGCCAGAACGGAAGCCGTCCCGTGTGTCCGGGTGCGGGGATGACGCGCACCTGGTCCCGTGTGATCTCCTGAATCCTCCAGGAGGAGGCGCCGAGGGTGAAGACGTCACCGACGCGGGACTCGTACACCATTTCTTCGTCCAACTCGCCCACGCGACGGCCCACATCATCATCGGTGGCGAGGAAAACACCGAACATGCCGCGATCAGGAATGGTGCCACCGGAGGTCACCGCCAGCCGTAGTGCCCCGCGAAGCGCGATCATGCGACCGTCCTCCACCTCCAGCCGCGCCCGGAGTTCACCGAAATCGGCGCTCGGGTAGGCGCCGGCAAGCAGGTCCACGACGGAGTCGAACACGGAGCGATCCAGACCGGCGTAGGGCATGGCCCTGGTCAGCGACGTGAACCACTCGTCGATCTCCAGTCCTGATTCCCCGGCGGCGACGGCGGCCGCCAGCGTCTGCTGCGCCAGGACATCGAGTGGTGAGCGAGGGATCCGCAGTTCCTCGATGGCACCCTCGAGCATGCGGGCGGTGGCGACTGCGCTGGGCACCAGATCTCCCCGGTGCATGGGATACACATCCCCGTTCGAGACGGCCCCCACATGGTGTCCGGCGCGCCCAATGCGCTGCAGCGTGCTGGCCACTGACGGAGGAGCCGACACCTGGATGACCCTGTCCACGGCGCCCATGTCTATGCCCAATTCCAGGGAGGACGTGGCCACGACGCACTTCAGTTCGCCGGACTTCAGGGCGGCTTCGATGTCCGCGCGCGCCTCCTTGCTGACCGAACCATGGTGGGCGCGGGCGATGACGGCCGGTGCCATGCCCACCTCGTCGGTGGGCTGCATGATCTGGGCGGGGGGCCGTCGCCCGGGGGCGATGAGCGATTCGGGATCGTGCACCTCGGCCCACATCTCGTTCAGCCGGGCGGTGAGTCTTTCGGCCACACGTCGGGAGTTGGTGAACACCAGCGTTGAGTGCCCGGCGCAGACGGAGTCATAGATCTCGGCCTCAACGTGTGGCCACAGCGACGTGTTGGATTCCGGCCCGGAGGCATCCGTGCCGGGCCCGGCCAACAACGGATCCAGCTCGGTGGGCCTCTCGCGTGGGCCGGGGTCTGTGATGTCAGGCACCGGCACCCGTACGTGCACATCCCACTTCTTGGCCGAGGGCGGGGCGACCACGCTGACGCGACGGTCGCCACCAAGGAAAGTGGCCACCTTCTCGATGGGCCGGACGGTGGCGGACAGCGCGATGCGTTGCACCTCTCGCCCGAGTTGGGCGTCGAGCCGTTCCAGGGAGAGCGCCAGGTGGCTGCCGCGTTTGGTGCCCGCGATGGCATGGATCTCGTCGATGATGACCGTCTCGACGTTCGCGAGAGTGGATCGAGCCGACGAGGTGAGCATCAGGTACAGCGATTCAGGTGTGGTGATGAGCACATCGGGTGGACGCCTCAGCAGGGCTGCGCGTTCGCGGGTGGGGGTGTCACCGCTGCGCACGCCCACAGTGATCTCAGCCACGCTCTGGCCCAAGCGCTCGGCAGTGCGACGGATACCCACCAGCGGGGCCCGGAGGTTGCGTTCCACGTCAACGCCCAACGCCTTCAGCGGGGAGACGTAGAGCACTCGGGTTCCGGCGGTCCGTGGTGTGCCGGCAAGCTTGTCGAGCGCCCAGAAAAAGGCCGCCAGTGTTTTACCCGATCCGGTGGGCGCCACCACGAGTGTGTGCTGCCCGCTGGAGATCTGTGCCCAGGCCTGGATCTGCACCTCGGTGGGGGAGGCGAAAACATCGCCGAACCACGTGCGGGCCGGGGCCGAAAAACTGCCCATCGGGTCAACAGTGGTCATGCTCAACAAGTGTGCCAGCCAGGGGTGACACTTTCGGTTCCCCTGACTGGCTCCAGCCTGCAGGTCAGTGCATGTCTTCTCCGGGGACCTCGGAGCCGTCGCCGGACCACTGGGTGTGCCAGACGCCGTCGATGTCCGTGCGGAGGTAGGTGTGGGCCCCGAAGTAGTCCCGAAGGCCCTGGGTCAGCGCAGCGTTCACACGTGGAGCGCGGGCGAGGTCGTAGTGGGAGAGCGCCGCAGAGAACACGGGCACCGGAACCCCGGCGAGGACGGACTGTGCGACCACGTTGCGCCAGCCATCCTGGCTGTCGGCCAGGTCCTTCGCCACCGACGGCGCCACCAGCAGTGACACCAGCCCGCCGGCTGCGTATTCGGAGCGAATACGCTCCAGCAGCTTGGCGCGGATGATGCAGCCGGCGCGCCAGATGCGGGCAACCTCGGCCACGTCGATGTCCCAGCCGTATTCTTCGGAGGCCATGCGGATCTCGTCGAGACCCTGGGCGTAGGCCACCACCTTGCTTGCCCACAGCGCCTGGCGGATCTGCTCGATGAATGCGTCGCGATCCTCCACGTGCAGCGTCTGGTCCGGGCCGTGCAACGCGGCCTGGGCGGCCTTGCGCAGCGCGGGATGGGATGAGACGGCGCGAGCGAAGACAGACTCGGCGATGGTGTTCAGGGGTGTGCCAAGGTTGAGCCCGCTCTGCACCGTCCAGGTGCCGGTGCCCTTCATGCCGGCAGCGTCGACGATGACGTCGACCAGGGGCTTGCCCGTGCGGGCGTCGGTCTTGCGCAGCACCTCGGAGGTGATTTCAATGAGGTAGGAGTCCAGGTCACCGGTGTTCCAGTTGGCGAAGGTATCGGCCATCTCCGTGTGGTCCAGGCCGAGTGCCTTCAGCAACTCGTAGGCCTCGCCGATCGCCTGGATGTCGGCGTACTCGATGCCGTTGTGCACCATCTTGACGAAGTGTCCGGCGCCGTCGGTGCCAATCCAGGTGCAGCAGGGCTCACCGTCGACGTGTGCCGAAATCTTCTCCAGGATGGGACCGAGTGCTTCATAGGACTCGCGTGATCCCCCGGGCATGATGGACGGACCCTCCAGGGCACCCACCTCGCCACCTGAAATACCGGCTCCGACGAAGTGGAGGCCCACCTCGCGCAGCTTGCGCTCCCTGCGGCGCGTGTCCTCGAACTGTGAGTTGCCGCCATCAACGACGATGTCCCCCTGCTCCAGGAGAGGGATGAGTGAATCGATGACTGCGTCGGTGCCGCGGCCGGCCTTCACCATGGAGATGATTCTGCGGGGCGTCTCCAGGGAGGCCACGAACTCCTCGAGTTCCACGGCTGGTCGGAAGTCGCCTTCGCCACCGTGCTCCGCCACCACGGCGTCGGTCTTGGCCGTCGTCCGGTTGTACAGCGCGACGCTGTAGCCGTTGCGGGCGAGGTTGCGTGCGAGATTGGATCCCATCACGGCCATGCCGATCACGCCGACGTCCGCTGAATTATGTGGGCTCATGGGGTACTCCTTGTGGGTGAAGGTGGTGCGGGATTCAACGCCCACACTATCGAAGTAGGGCGCGGCAGAGGTGCCGGGGTCCGGGCGGAGTTTGTGTCCGGTTCCTTGGACGATTGGGGGTACGTGGCGGAATCAACATTCGATGAGGATGTGAGCGTTCTCATGCGCGAATTGTCACGGTGGGGTAACGAACCGATCATTCTCGACGGGCGATTCAGTCGTAAATCCGCTTTTTCAGGACCCGGAAGCCGTTCTTTTTACTGGCTGGTCCTGCTTCCGCCATTTCGATCCTGATGGCGCTGGTCGCAGGCGTCCTGGCCATCTTCTATGCGCTGACCCAGTGGAAGGCGAGGGCTCCCGATCGACGAAGTTGTCGGTCGAGGGCCCTTGAACGGTGTGGGTGGTAGCCGCGCGGCTCAGATGGAGGAATCCTGGGCACCGGCGCCCGGAGGGGTGATCTCCTCGGAACCGTGCCGTCGCCCAAGAAAGGTGCCGACGACGATGTGCGTCGTGATGACCACCGCCAGCCACGCGCCTCCCAGCAGCCAGCCGGTCATCACATCAGTCAGCCAGTGGTGACCGAGGTAGACGCGTGACGCACCCATCGTGATGGCGTAGACGACCGCCAGGACGACGACCAGGATTCGAGCCCCGCGGGTCTCGAAGTGGCGGTAGAACAGGTACGCGATGATTCCGCCCACGACGACGGCGTTAAGGGCGTGTCCGCTCGGAAACGACGGCGAGGACTCGAAAGGTGCAATCGCGAACTCATAGGGGGGCCGGACTCTGTCAATGAAGTTCTTGCCCACGATCGTCACGGTGATTGATCCCAGGGCCGCTGCGAGCATGAGGGTGGCGGGCAGCCAGGATCGCCACACCCGGCACATGATGATCACCACGATGATCGCGATGATGGGGGACGCAATCGGCCCACCGATCTGGGTGTAGCCGCCGATCAGCATATTGAGCCAACCAGTTCGTGACGCCACCATGGCATCCAGCACGGGCTGATCCAGAAGCGCCAGATCGTTCTTCTCAGAGACTGCTTCGTAGATCTCGCTGGCACCCCAGGTGAACAGGCCCAGGACAACAGCTCCGATGACCGTCGGAACAAGGATGGCAAGGTGTGGCCTCACCGTCACCGGCACGTGTTCCTCGACCACCTCGATGGCCTCATCGGCCACCTTGCGTGCTCGGTTTCTCACTGGGTCAGTCTCTTCGGCCATGCATTCAGGGTAGGGGCAGGGGGAATCACACTCCATTACACCCGCCTGGGTGACGGAGCCGGTGCGCGCTCCGGCGACCGCACCCGCTGCGGCAGCTTCGGCGGATTCTGGCTTCGCTGCCGGATCCCGGAATAGCTGGATACCCTTCGGGCATTGGGTGAGACTTTCATGACCGGAGGGCGTTTCATGACGAACAACTCGGGCTGGCCGCAGGGCCAACCGCAACCCGGGCGTCCCGATGGGTGGCGGCCCGGTCAGGGACCTGGCCCCGGCCAAGGACCACAGCCCGGTCAGGCGCCATGGCGTGAACAACCACCAGGACCATGGCGGGGACAGGGTCCAGCACCTGGTCAGGGCCCGGTGCCGGCGCACCCCTGGACTCCGCACGGGCCGGCGGCGGAACCGCTCGGAGCGTGGAGCGCCGGCGGTGGCCCCCCGGCCGCTCCCGGTCCACCGGAGCGGCGCAGCCGATTGATCCTCGTGGTCGCTCTCGTCAGCATCCTGGTTCTGGCGGGTGCTGCAGCGGCAGCGTGGTTCCTCGTTGCCCGTCCCGGCAGCGCCACATCGTCCGGGGATGTGGTGACAGACATGAGGACCACCCCTGAGAAGGCATGGAGCTATCGATTCGCCCCGCAGGGGGACGAGGAGTGGATCGAGAAATGGCCCACGATCCTCGACCTGGGCGACGATCGTGTGGCAGTGCTTGCTGCGCTGGATTGGTACAACTATTCAGAGCAGGTCGATTCCGCCTGGTATGAGGGCTATGACGAGCACTACGACACCGGATATGCCGATGGTGTGCGCTACGGGGAGGCCTACCAGGCGTACTACGACGACGACACCTATCTGATCGAGTATCCGGACAGAGAAGACTTTTTCTCGCTTGAGGACCTGACCTACGACTCGATGGTCCTTTCCGATGAGTATGAGGCCTACCGGGGCTGGGTGGATGGATTCAGTGATGGGGAGGACGGATTGGCTGAGGGTGTGAACAGGGCCGAGCAACCTGCCCCTCCGCCGACTTTCGGCCACGTCTCCGTCATTGACCTCCAGACAGGTGAAGAGGTGTGGAACATCGGCCTGGAGAAGTTCGGTGTTGTGTCCCCGGAATGGGAAGCATCGCTGGTGGGCCCGTCCCCCGAGGGGCACCTCACCCTGGCCGTGGCCTCCCCACATGGCGAGGCCCTGACGGTGCTTCACGCACTCTCGCCGGCTGATGGTTCGGTGGTCTCCACCGTCGAGTTGACGGAGGTCGCGACCGCTGCGGTCAACCATGGCGAAACCACGTCCCCGCTGGTGATCGTTTCAGACGGCTCTGTGAGGAGGTTGGACACCGCGAATCTTGGTGGCGACCCCGTGTGGTCGGCCGTCGTGGATCCCAGCGAGGTGGGCACGTCCTCCTGGATGGAATCGGGGTACGTGGTGGTGTACTCACAGGAGACCACTCTGTGGTTCGACGCGGAGACCGGGTTGATACCGCCATGGTTCGCCGGTGCGGACGTATTCCTCGAGTACAAGGTTCTCGACGACGTGGTGCTCAGGCTCGATGAAAGTGGCGGTGGCTACTTCGTCGATGGATTGGGTCTCGATGGCGAAACCCTGTGGTCCGGGGACGCGGAAGTGTTTCTGAGCCGGTCAGGCAGCGGCGGGGAGGTGCTGCTGCGTGGAGAGGAGAATCAAAAATTTGGATTCGTCAACCTGATGCGTCTTGACCCGTTGACCGGTGAACCCATGTGGGACGGCGAATACCGCGGTGACGCAGGGTACGTGAGCGGGACTGTACCCGGCAGCATCCTGTTGGAGACGGGTGAGAGCACCGAGATCATTGACATCAGGACCGGTGAACGCCGGTACCGGTTGCGCGGTATTGCGGAATTGCTGGGAACCACGGTGGTCTACGGCAACGATGAGGACGAGTCGCGGCTACGAGCATGGGATGTCGACGAGGGAACAGAGCTCTGGAGCATGCGGCTCTCGGGATCCGAGGCTCTCTCCAGTGTCGGGGATCTGCTCGTCATTCGTGATTACGAGCGGCGCACGATCTCCCTGCTGCGGGAGGAATGAGGGCGACGAGAGAGGTTGTCGCTCCGGGGTGTCACACTCGGCCATCCGCTTGTGACAGTCCGTGCTCGTCCACGGCACCGGTGGGCTCACAGCTCACATGATCTTTGCGCCCGGTGAGGGGACCGCTCAAGAGTCGTTGCCAGATTGCGCGGAACCAACGAGCGTTTCGCAGGAGGCGGTGCGTCAGCGGCGGTGGGTGACGCGGCCCCGCCACATGGTCAGCTCCACCGGATCAGGGAGGTCACGACCGTGGTAGGGGTTGTTGCGGCTCAGCGAGGCTGAGGCATCCCTGTCCACTGCGGCACGACGGGTGGGATCCAGCAGCACGAGGTTGGCGGGTTCTCCGACGGCCAGTGGACGTCCCTGCCCGGCGGTGCGGCCGATGCGGGCGGGTGCGGCGCTCATCCGGTCGACGACGCCGGCCCAGTCGAGCCGGCCCGTGGAGACCATGGTTTCCATGACAACGGAAAGGGCCTGTTCGAGGCCGAGCATCCCGGGTTTGGCCTCGGCGAAGGCGTGATCCTTGTCGTGTGGCGCGTGGGGGGCATGGTCCGTGCCGACGATGTCGATGGTTCCGTCCGCCAGGGCAGCCCGAATAGCCTCGACGTGCTCGTCGGTGCGCAGCGGGGGATTGACCTTGTACACGGTGTCGTAGCCGATGACCTCTGAGGTGGTCAGGTACAGGTGGTGCGGTGTGGCCTCGGCCGTGACATCGATGCCCCGCGCCTTGGCCCAGCGGATGACGTCAACGCCCTCGGCGGTGGTGACGTGGCAGACGTGGAGCCGGGAGCCGGTGGCTTCCGCCAGTTGCGCGTCGCGGGCGATGATCACGGACTCGGCGACGGGCGGCCATCCGGCCAGCCCGAGCCGACCGGAGAGCTCGCCCTCATGGCAGCACGCGCCCGGGCCGGCGAGCCCGGCGTCCTGGGCATGCTGGGCGAGCACGCCGTCGAAGGGTTTGACCCACTCGAATGCGCGACGCATCAGGGCGGAATCCATCACGCACATGCCGTCGTCCGAGAACACCCGCACGCCTGCCCGGGACTGGTGCATCAACCCGAGCTCGGCCAGTTCCTTGCCGGCCAGACCCTTCGTGATGGCACCGATGGGCATCACCTGGACGTGCCCGGCAGCCCTTCCCAGGTCGGCGATGTGTTCGGCGTTCTCGGCGGTGTCCGTGACGGGTTGGGTGTTGGCCATGGCGTGGACACAGGTGAACCCACCGCGAGCAGCGGCCAGCGAACCGGACTCCACCGTCTCGGCATCTTCTCGGCCCGGCTCCCGCAGGTGTGTGTGAAGGTCCACCAGCCCGGGCAACGCCACCAGCCCGTCGGCGTCAATGATCTCGGCGCCATGTGGGCGTTCATCCACCAGCAGGCCGCCGGAGACGAAGAGGTCACGCCTGGTGCCATCCGCGAGTTTCGGGCCCGAGATGATGAAATCGGTCATGGGTCAAGTCCCTTTCGTGGGGGATCAGGCGGCGAGCAGGTGGTACAGGACACTCATACGAACGGCGACGCCGGCGGACACCTGGTCCAGCACGATGGATCGGGCGCTGTCAGCGGCGGCTGAGGAGATCTCCAGTCCGCGGTTCAGCGGGCCGGGGTGGGCGATGACGGCGTGGGGTTTGAGTTTCTGAAGACGCTGGGCGGTCAGGCCGTAGCGGATGGTGTACTCCCGCTCCGAGGGAAAAAATCCCCCGAACATGCGTTCTCGCTGCACACGCAGCATCATCACGACGTCAGCGTCCGGCAACACAGCGTCCAGGTCGTGGGAGACGTCGACGTTCCATGCACCGACGCCAGGGGGCAGCAGGGTGGGTGGTGCCACGAGCGTGACATGAGCGCCGAGCTGTGGGAGCAGCAAGGCATTGGAGCGAACCACTCGCGAGTGCAGGAGATCGCCGACGATCACGACCTCCTTGCCCTCCAGGGTGCCCAGATCATGGGCACGGAAGTTGCGAAGCATGGCGTGTGCGTCGAGCAGTGCCTGGGTGGGGTGCTCGTGCGTGCCGTCGCCAGCGTTGATCATGCTGGCATCCACCCAGCCCGCGGCCTGTGCCACGGAGCCGGATCCCGCGTGCCGCATCACGATGGCATCAATGCCCATCGCGTCCAGCGTGGTCAGGGTGTCCCTCATCGATTCGCCCTTGGAGGCTGACGAGCCCTTGGCGGCGACATTGATGGCGTCGGCGGAGAGCCATTTGGCGGCCAGTTCAAAGGATGAGCGGGTGCGCGTGGAGTCCTCGAAGAAGAGGTTGACGACGGTGCGGCCACGCAGCGTGGGCAACTTCTTCACGGGCCGCTGCTGCACTTCGTGCATCTCCTCGGCGGTGGCCAGGATGGCCTGGATGTCATTCAGGGACATGCCCTCGATGCCGAGAAGGTGTTTCACGGGGTGTTCGTCTCCGATTCGATGGTGACCTCGTCAACGCCGTCGAGTTCGGTCATGGAGACCTGCACCCGTTCGCTTCGGGCGGTGGGAAGGCTGCGGCCCACGATGTGGGCCTGAATGGGCAGTTCGCGGTGCCCGCGGTCCACGAGAACCACCAGCAGGATCTTGGCGGGACGGCCAATATCGGCCAGCGCGAGCAGTGAGGCCTGGACGGTTCGCCCGGAGAAGAGCACGTCGTCGACGAGCACGACGATCTTGTCGTCGATGGATCCGGGAAGTACGGTGCGGCCCACGGGTCGCAGTGGCTGGCTGCGGAGATCGTCGCGATACATCGTGATGTCCAGCTCACCGCTGGCCATCTCGACGCCCTCGGTCTCGCTGACGGCCCGGGCGATCCGCTGCGCCAACGGGACCCCCCGCGTCAGGATGCCGAGGATGACGAGATCCTTGGCGCCGCCGGTGAGCTCCAGCAGTTCATGACTCATCCTGGGCACTGCCCGAGCAATTTCGGAAGCACTCATCACTGACTTCATGTCGGTGGGTGTCTCGGTGTGGGGAGTCACGTCGCTGCTCAAGCGTCGATTTCGGTCTCGCTGCGCCTGGGCTGTGGCTCAATGGCGCGCTGTGCCTCTGCGTCGTTGTCCAGGGCTGCGTGCTCGCTCGTCGGCGCCTCGTCCGCGGTGAGTTCCCCGCGGAACCGACGGCCAAGTGCGGGTGTGAAGGCAATCAGCACGATCACCAGGCCGAAAGCTGTTGGCCCAATGAACAACAGGAACATCATGTGCATGACGGAGACATCCGGGGCCTCGGGCCAGCCGGGGAGGGTCTCAAGCGGAAGCATCCAGTTCATGGAACCCAAGGATACGGTCTGCGCCGGGCGTTTGTCGCGCCCGGCGCAGGCTGGTCACTCGGGACGGGCCGCGGCCCGGCTGCGCTCCTGGCAGAGCAGGGCCCTGCGTGCCTCGTCGAGTCTCTCCGAGATGGAGCGCTGGACCTGCTGGGTGGGCTCGTTGTCACGCAGCCAGGCCTCGTAGCGTTCCACGAGGTCAGTGCTGATCAGTGGGTCCGGGAACAGCCATCGCAGCACCGTGCCAATGGCCGCGTAGCCGCGCTCACCCCAGAGTCCTTCGCGACGGGAGATGGCACCCACCATGTCCAGGTACTCGTCCGCGTAGAGCGCCGTCACGTCCTCCTGTCCCAGGTGCCAGAACCCCATGGCGATGCTGCGGTGGGTCTCATTGGGAACCTCGGCGTCCAGTGTGGCGCGGCGCCAGGCCTCGGCCTTGTGCTCCACGTCGGGCAGGCCCGCCTTCGCGCCGGCGGCACGCTCCGCACCGGCACTGGTGTTGTCCCGTGCGAGTTCCTCATCGATCATCGATGCCTCGATGGCTCCAACGCGGGCGAGGGAGGAGATGATGGACCAGCGCATTCCAGTGTCAATGGCGAGACCAGACGGCACTTCCTCATCGCTGAGCCAGCCGCGTATCAGCTCCACCGCCTCATGGGAACGGGAGGTGCCCACCAGGGCCTTGGCGATGGTGACCTGCTTGTCGGAGCCTGCTGCTGCATTCTGTAGAAGTCGGGCAAGACCTGCGGTGAGCCGGGCGTTTGCCTCTGTGCGCAGTTCCGGGGCCATGAACCGGCCTGAGCAGGCGGCGGCCTGGGACAGGACGGTGGCCGTGGCCGCCATGTCTGTTTCGCTGTCAATGCCTCGCAACGCGAGACTGACGAAGTCCTGCGGGGCGATGTCGCCGTCGCGCACCGAATCCCAGAACGATGACCAGGCCACGGCTCGGGCGAGCGGTTCAGTGAGCGCCGCGATGTTTTCCACGAGGGCCGCGGCGGAGTCCGCGTCAAAGCGCACCTTGGCGTAGGTGAGGTCGCCATCGTTGACGAGCACGACGTTGCCACGATGAACACCGATGAGGTCTGCGACCTCGGTGCTGGCACCCTCAACGTCGAGCTCGACGGTGTGGGTGCGGCGGAGTTCGCCGTCGGTGAGCGTGAAGATGGCGATGCCCAGACGGTGACGTCGAAGGGTCGGGTATGCATCGGCGGCGCTCTGTTGGATGGCAAAGCGGGTGAAATTGCCGGCATCATCGATCTCGAAGCTGGCGCGCAGCGTGTTGACGCCGGCGGTCTCCAGCCACTGCCCGGTGAACCAGGAGAGATCGCGGCCGCTGGTCTCCTCGAGTTCGACGAGGAGGTCGCGAAGAGTGGTGTTGCCCCAGGCGTGCTTGTGGAAGTACTGGGAGACGCCGGCCCTGAAGGCCTCCTCGCCCACGAAGGAGACCAGCAGCTTCAGGACAGAAGCACCCTTGGCGTAGGTGATGCCGTCAAAGTTCTGCTCCACCTTCTCCAGGTCACCCATGTCCGCGGCGATGGGGTGGGTGGTGCTCAACTGGTCCTGCAGGTACGCCCAGGCCTTGCGCTCGTTGCTGAACGAGGCCCACGGATCCGCCCCGGTGTCGTAACGCTTCGAGATCTCGTCGGCGGCGTAGTGGGATGCCCACTCGGCGAAGGACTCGTTCAGCCACAGGTCATCCCACCAGGCCATCGTCACGAGGTCGCCAAACCACATGTGGGCGAGTTCGTGGAGGATCGTGTTGTCGCGGGACTCCATCTCGCGGGCCGTGACGCGGAACCGGAAGAGGTACTCGTCGCGGAAGGTCACACAGCCCGCGTTCTCCATGGCGCCAGCGTTGAACTCCGGGACGAAGATCTGGTCATAGGAGTCAAAGGCGTAGGGGACCCCGAAGGCACCCTCGAAGACCTCGAAGCCTCGCTGGGCGGTCTCCAGGATGCGGTCTGCATCGAGGAACTCGGCCACGGACTGCCGGCATGCGACGGCGGCCGGCAGGGTTTTCGCGACGGAGCGAATCTCGCCCTCCACCACGTGGTATTCGCCGGCCACGAGTGCCGTGATGTAGGTGGACACCTGAGGTGTGGCTGCATGATCCCAGCGGCTGATGCCCTCGGACACCTCTTCGGGCTGCACGCGGGCGGAGTTGCTCATGACCTGCCAGTGGCTGGGGGCCAGCACGCTGAGCTGGAACGTGGCCTTCTGGTCAGGCTGCTCGAAGTTGGCGAACATGCGGCGCGCGTCGGCCGTCTCGAACTGCGAGTAGAGGTAGACCCGGGAATCCGTCGGGTCGACGAAGCGGTGGAGGCCCTCTCCGGTGATGGAGTAGCGACAGATGGCGTTGACGATCACGGTGTGTTCGCCGGGCTCCAGCTCTGGCAGCGGCAGGCGATACCCGTCGAATCCGTCAACGGGGATGGATTCCCCATCAATGGTGGCTTCCGTCACGCTCGGCGCAATCAGATCCAGATGGGTTGCCGGACCCTCGGAGAGAATGTCCATCTCCGTGCGGGAGGAGAACGTCTTCCCGGGCTCGTCGGTGGCGTCATCCGTGACGTCGACGAGGACGCGGTAGGCATGGACGCGCACGACGGCGGAGCGTTGTTCTGCTTCTGCACGGGTGATATTGGCTGTGGCCACGGGGTGGGCTCCCTCAGCTATCGGTGGTTCGGTTTACGGATCGATACTAGTGGCCGGGCGGTTCCATGTCCTGAGTCGCCCCATTCGAAAGTGATATTAAGGGCTGGTTTCGGTGGTTGTGCCAGCATTGGGCGCATGACAGATGAGGCGATCGGCTCCGACGACGGCCTGGATGAGGCACGCAGCCAGTGGAGCGAACTCAACGAGATGCTGGCCAAGGCGCAGCAGGCCTACTACGGTGCCGATGCTCCCACCTCCTCCGATGAGGCCTACGACGAGGCGATGCGTCGGCTGCAGGCGTTGGAGGAGCAGCATCCGGAGCTGGCGAGCCCGGACTCCGTGACCCAGAAGGTGGGCGCTGCCACGATCACCGATTTCGCTCCCGTGACACACCGTCAGCGACTCCTCAGCCTGGACAACATCACCACTGACGAGGAATTGAGCACGTGGCTGACCCGCTCCGGGGAGGGGCCGTGGCTGTGCGAGGTGAAGATCGACGGCCTCGCCATCAACCTGCTCTACCTCGACGGGAAGCTGGAGGTCGCCGCGACCCGCGGTGACGGCCGCGTGGGGGAGAACGTCACCCACAACGTCCTGACCATCGACGGGATCCCGCACACCCTGGACGGCGACGACGTCCCTGCCGCGCTCGAGGTGCGGGGCGAGATCTTCTTCCCCGTCGCCGGCTTCCAGGAGTTGAACGCAGCGCTGGTCGAGGCGGGCAAGGCACCCTTCGCGAACCCACGCAACGCTGCGGCAGGATCTCTGCGGCAGAAGGATCCGAGGGTGACGGCGTCGCGACCATTGCAGATGATCGTGCACGGCGTGGGGGAGCGCGACGGTCTGGAGGTGACGTCCCAGAGCGGCACCTACGAGCAGTTCGCCGCGTGGGGCCTGCCCGTCAGTTCGCTGTACAAGGTGTTGCACACGCCGTCGGCAGTGGAGGATTACATCTCCCACTTCGGTGAGCATCGTCACGAGGTGGCGCACGAGATCGACGGCGTCGTGATCAAGGTGGACGCGTTCTCCGGTCAGGCGAATCTTGGCATCACATCCCGCGCGCCCCGGTGGGCTGTGGCCTTCAAGTACCCGCCGGAGGAGGTCAACACCAGACTGTTGGACATCCGCGTCAACGTGGGGCGCACGGGCCGCGTGACCCCGTACGGCGTGATGGAACCGATCGTGGTGTCCGGCTCCACCGTGGAAATGGCCACCCTGCACAACGCCCACGAGGTGAAGCGCAAGGGCGTCAGGATTGGCGACATCGTGGTGCTGCGCAAGGCGGGCGACGTGATCCCCGAGATCGTCGCTCCCGTGGTGGCGCTGCGTGACGGTACTGAGCGAGAGTTCGTGATGCCCACCCACTGCCCGTCCTGCGGCACGGAACTTCGCCCCCAGAAGGAGGGTGACAAGGACATTCGCTGCCCCAACTCACGATCCTGCCCGAGCCAGTTGCGGGAGCGACTGTTCGCGCTGGCCGGCCGTGGTGGCTTCGACATCGAGGCGCTGGGCTGGGAGGGGGCGCAGGCACTGCTCGCCGAGGGGCTGCTCGTCGACGAGGCGGGCCTGTTCCAGTTGACCGCGGAGGATCTGCTGCGCACCGAGCTGTACACCAGGGGTGCCCAGAAGCTGGAACTCGAGGACCCCGCGAAGGCCCCGCCGGGTGGGGTGCGCGACGGGCGGGTGCTGTCCAGCACGGGAGAGAAGTTGCTCGCCAACCTTGAACAGGCCAAGGACCAGCCGCTCTGGAGGGTGCTCGTCGCGCTGTCCATTCGCCATGTGGGACCGACGGCAGCCCGGTCGCTCGCACTTCGGTTCGGCTCGCTGGACGCCATCCGCTCTGCGAGTCTGGAGGAGCTTGCCTTCACCAATGGGGTGGGCCAGGTCATCGCCGAGTCCCTCCAGGAGTACTTCGACGTCGATTGGCACGTTGCCATCGTGGATCAGTGGGCAGCCGACGGCGTGCGGATGATCGACGAGGTGGACGAGTCAACCCCGAAGACGCTGGCGGGCCTGACCATCGTGGTCACCGGTACGCTGCCCGGCTTCAGCCGTGACGAGGCGAAGGAGGCCATCCTGGCCCGCGGGGGCAAGGCGTCGGGCTCGGTGAGCAAGAAGACGGACTTCGTCGTGGTGGGGGACAACGCTGGCACCAAGGCCGAGAAGGCGGAGCAGCTTGGCCGACCCATCCTCGATGAGGACGGTTTCCGTCGGCTGCTCGACGGCGGCCCGGAAGCCGTTGGAGCAGCCGCTGAGTAGTTGGCCAGTCATTGTGGGCCCCAGATGCCGGTAGACCGGCAGCTGGGGCCC
>RCMY010003053.1_pt1 | contig 14960 bp, 11 predicted proteins | sample 2041341 | NCBI WGS metagenome assembly RCMY01 (sample SAMN09708234, study PRJNA481090) | Marine sediment metagenome, whole genome shotgun sequencing project.
GTGGACGGCGGCTGCGAGCGGTCTCCGGTTCGGCGAGTTGACCGGACTGTCGGTCGATCACGTCAACCTCGACCGGTCGGAGCTGCGGGTATCGCGGGCACTGAACGACATCAAGGGTCAGGGCCCGACACTCGGCCCACCGAAGACAACCCGTGCCGTGCGGACGGTCTCGGTGCCCGAGTCGATCACGCTTCGGCTTGTCGTCCACCTCGATCAATACCTCCACGACGCGCAGCCGGACTCGTTGGTATTCACGTCGCTGCGAGGCGGACCGTTGCTCAATACGTACTTCGCTCCGCACTGGACGAAGGCCCGCTCCGAGGTCGCACTCCCCCACGTCCGGTTCCACGACCTACGCCACCTCGCCGGGACCGAAGCGGCGACGGCGGGAGCATCCCTGCGCGAGGTGATGGCGATGATGGGCCACGCATCGAGCGCCGCGAGCCTCCGATACCTGAAGGCGTCCGAACAGCGGGGCCGCGAGATCGCAGACGCGATCGGTCGACGCATGGACGAGGCTGCCAGCACATTCCCGAGCGGATAGACGATCGCGCAAGCGCCTACCTGAGAGTCCGCCCGGCTCCGTCGGCCGTCGATGACTGGCGTTCGCCTCAACGCGACCGAGTTGGGCCACATGCCACTCCACGATCTCGGACGGGGATCGTCGAACGTACGGGCGGATCGCCGTTCCTGCCCGTGGTGCACAGATCGTGTTTTCAGGCGTGCACTACTATTTATGCGGTGCCTCATCTTCATGGTGTCCAGATCTTGCGAGCCTGGCGTCAGAAGGGCGAGGCCGGTCGGATCCACTACATCATCCAGACCGAGAACGGCAATGAACGTCGTCTCCATGTTGACGAAAGCGCTGGGCTCGGCAAGGTTCTCGACGCCGCTCTGCTTGCTCAGGGGTATACCGGACCGAAGTCAGCAGCCGAGCACTGAACTGGCACAATGGCCGAGCCGCCGAAAATTTGACGTCCGTAACGCGATCCCGTTCCGGACTCAGCCGCGATCGGGGGTCAGGCGAGAACAGACCTGCCGCCCGTGCGCAGTGACCTGATCTCGTCCCGCGATGTCACTGGTCGAGGGAAACGTAACCAGGGGTCTCGTGCAGTTCGGAGTCGAGGACAACTTTCGCTTCGGGTGCACCGTTGAATCGCCCGTGGCTCCAACGGATTTCAACGTGTCCCTCGGCGCTGCTCTCTGTGGAGGTCTCACGGTCCAGAACATCGATGCGCCACAGCACAGTCGGTTGCATGGCGGTAGACGGAAGAATTTCGAACTGCCGGACCGCATATCGAGTGGTCCAATCCCATCTCGACAGAACCTTGAACCGCTGGGCGGCCTTGCCTCGCTGACCAAGGAGGAAGTAAACGGCCTGTGGGATACGGAGCATGGTCATGGCAAAGTCGCTGCGCTGCTTCTTCGCGGCGAGAGACTTCCTCCATCGTGCGGCCGACTCGATTGATACGGCCGAACAGAAGGCTGCTTGCACATCGGCCAGGGCGTCTGGCAGCGCCTGCGGCAAGGCCGCCTCGGCCAGCACGGCACGATCCTGATCGGTCAATGACGCGACGTCACGCGACAGGGAGTGCAGTCCGAAGTGCTGTCGCAGTGCCAGGAAGTACGCCCGATACTCGGTCAGCGCCACTTCCTCGTACCAGGAGCCCGACCGTGGTGTCTCCCGAAGACGATTCTCGAACAGCTTCGAGGGCCCGCTATTCGACAAGTGCTTCGAGTTGTACTTGCAACTGATGAGATAGACATCATCGACTCGGAGGTCGGCGGGGATGGCGTGCTGGCCACCAATCTTGCGCGGCCCACACCACTCCACCATTTGCGGTTGACGGTGGCGCAGGGCAAGCGGGGACTCAGCGAACGATCGCCCGTTCTCAAAAGACATTGAGAATAGGTCGCCGTACTTCGGCTCGCCAGCTAGCTCGACCAAGGTCGTCCATGCCGCGTCGGGCACATCAGCGAGCTCTGTGGGCTTGTACGCCAGCGCCTCAGGGAGCGTCTTACGAATCGTCCCGAGGGCGGTTGTGAGTTCGGAAACCAGCGTCGTTGCTTGCGACGAGTGCTTCACGTGGTCGGCCTCCAAGGTCGGCGCCGACACCACGTTCCCGTATCCGTCGAATAGGCGTAGGTCGGTTTCGATCGAGCCCTCACTCACACCCCTTCATCGCCCTGGTCGTAACCGCCCTTGAGGTTGCGAGCGGTCGCTCGCAAACGATGATCTGCTCACCGGCAACACGGAGTTGGGCATTGGCTCCGTGTCGCTGGCGTCGTGTCTCAACTTCGATGACCTCCACGACGTCCAATCCAAGTTCAACCAACACGCCCGTGTGCCAGCCACAGACATCGATCACCTGCCCAAGCCTGATGTGGTTTGAACAGTTCGCAACGAACGCACCACCCGGAGCTAGAACACGGACCGAGGCCTTCCAGATGGCACGGTGGAGATCTCGGTACTCAGAACCCCATTGCAGCCCGCCACCGTTGTTCTCTGACAACGGTCGCCCGAGCCGATGCCGGTACGTATTCCGGCGGGAGAGGCCTGTCCCCTTGCACACTCGACACTCGGCGCTGCCTTCGACCCCCGAACCGGCGCACTGCTTGCAGGAGTCCTTCGCCTCATGCTTGTCAGCCATTCTGTTGCCGTACGCAGGAGAGGTAAGGACCGCATCGAAGGCACCAGGCTTGTACCGACGGAGAACCTGCACCGAGTCGCCCACGACCTGGCGACGCCTCCGCCCGGGGAACAGGTCAACGTTTGCCCACTCCGGCTCAAGCTCGATGCCCGTGGATTGTGGTACGCCGGCAGCCTCCGCGATGGCGTGAATGCGTCCAGTGCCAGCGAATGGATCGAGCACCCGTCGCCGGCCCCTGATGGTGGCTGCAAGAGGCTCGATCAATTCTCGGGAGAACATCGCCGGGTGGTCATGCGCCGGGGGCAGGGCCAACCGATTCGTGTGAAGGTTCTGAGTGTCGGTCATCGTCGGCTCGCTTGAAGGAGGGTAGTGCGGGGATTGTCCTCATGGCTGCGGCCATCTTTGTCCGCGGGTGTTGCAGGGTTCGAAGATGCAACCCGGACGGCATCGTCAGCCGTCGGACGGACAGGTCCGTGCTCCGATGTTCCCCCGCGCCCGATTGACCGGATGCCTCAAATGGCGATCCGCATTCGAGACCAGGGCGACTATCGACTCCGGGCGCCCTTCGGCGGCTTCACAGCAAGTTTCCGGCCTCGCTTATCGGCACCGACAGGCTGGGGATCCGCGGCGACTACGCCTTGGTCGCACGCCGGATACGCCAGCGGGTTTCGTGGTAGCCGTTGCGACGCGCCTCCCAGTTGGTGAGCTGCTCGTCGAGCCAGTCGAGGCCGGGCGGATCGAACTCCTGCATCCGGTGGATCGCTAGGCGGTACTGAGTCGCAACGATCCAGCGGTCGTAGACCACCTCGTCGAACTCCGCCTCCAGTCGCTCGATCTCCTCTCGGAGCCGTTCGATGATCGCCTCACACGGGCCGTGGACGGCCGACCGCTCCTCACCGGTCAAGTGCGTCGCCGACGCATCCGGCTTGGGCGCCGGGCTCGATGCTGCCTTCGCCTTCTCGGTCGCCTCCCGCTCAGCGGCCGCCCGGCGTTCGGAATCCGCTCGCTGCTTCTCGCGTTTGGCGGCCCGCTGGGCGCGCATTCGTTCGGCATCCGACGACCACTTCCTCGGCCGTCCGGGCTTCGGCTTCTCGTCGCTCATCGTGAACCTCCTCGGTCGTTCGCAAGACCGAGCCATGGTCGCGAACCCGACTCCCGGAACCTTCCCGAGATCTTCCTCAGGCATTCCCGAGTTGTTCTGGAATCGATCGGGACACCTCCCGAACCGGGTTTCCGAACGCCGTGCAGCAACTTGGTGCACATGTGTGGGTGCTTGAGTTGAAGGGTTGGTGTTCGGATATGCAAGAAGGTGACTTGTTCCGCGTGTGCATTTTGCCGGCCGGTGAGGCTGAAGGGAGTGGAGGGCGGCGTCGCTGGTGGGTCGGCGCACGAGTGATGCGAGTCAGGTCGTGGTGGGTCGAAGCACATGGAGGGGAGACCGCTGAGGACGGCAGCGGGTGTGGCTCCAGAAAGGGTCAGAGCAAACGCCCGATTCGCAGTTGTTGCATCGCGAAAATGAATGGTGCTGACCAATGGCTCACTAAAAGCATACGAGCCGACACACTGCGTAGTATCTTGAGGTGGGAGGAAGCTGCGGTGCGGATTGACCGAGTAAGAATCCAGGGATACCAGTGTCTCGATGACGTTGAGGTGGTTCTCGACGATGTGACACGCGTGATCGGGCCCAATGGCATCGGCAAGTCTTCGATCCTTCGTGCGCTCGACTGGTTCTTCAACGGCGGGCAGATCGACGAGTCAGAGATCTCGGTCCGAGCGGATCCCCCACGTGTACGAGTCGAAGTCGTACTTCGAGATCTCTCCGATTCTGACCGTGACGCGCTGGGTCGCTATGCCCCGGAACATGCGACAGCGGTGGTGCTGTGGAAGACATGGGAAGCAGGCGAAACATCGTTCAGTGGCAATGCTCGGACCTACCCAGGGTTTCGACCGATTCGGGCCGCCGGACCAGCGCTGGAGAAGCGTCGGCTCTACGGAGAACTTCGTCATGAGGATGCGGCGCTTGAGCTCCCCGAGGCGAAGACCGCTCCCGCTGTCCTTGCTGCCATGACGGCGTGGGAGGCAGAGAACCCGGGGAGACTGGAGGACACAGAGGAAGCTCTTGCCACCGAGTTCTTCGGATTCCTCGGCAACGCCAAGCTCTCCGGGTTGTTCGACTACGTATTCGTTAGTGCCGACCTCAGGGCCGGCGAAGAGGCCGAGGCAAGGCAGGGCGCTCTCATCGGGAAGCTGCTGCAGCGATCGCTGGACCAAGCGAACGTTCTCAGCGCGATCGGGCGACTCGCGGACGAATTCGAACGGGACCAGAATCAGATCGTGAGTGAGGGCCTTGATGATCAACTGCGTGATGTTGGAGCCGCTCTGACCGAGTCGGTGAGCGCATTTTCTAGCGGCCGCACAATCCAACTCATTGCTGAGGCAGCGACGCCCCGCCGAGCGTCACTGAATTTTCACACCAAGGTCAACGCCGGAGAGGTCCAGACGCTTGTGACTGGGCAAGGGCACGGGTTTCAGCGCGCACTACTGCTCGGGATCCTGAAGCTGATCGCAGAACGGGGTCAAAGCACCAACGAGAGCGGCACCGTGATGCTCGCGATCGAGGAGCCTGAACTATTCCAGCACCCGGCCCAGGCACGCTCATTCGCTCGGGTTCTTCGACAACTAGCGACAGACCTTGGCACCGGTATCCAAGTTATCTACGCCACCCACAGTTCGTTGTTTATCGAGCCCGGACGATTCTCGGAGATTCGACGGTTACACGCAGCGACTACCGGAGCGACGGACGTGACATCGGCGGACATCAAGGCCGTTGAAGCGATGCTCAGGGACACCATGCGGCCTGCCGACGTCAGGAAGCAAGTCGACCGGGTTTGTCCTCAACAGTTGTCCGAGGCAGTGTTCTCTGATCGAGCGATTCTGGTTGAAGGCGAAACCGACAAGAGCTTCTTCGAAGCAATTCTTGAACGCTTTCGCCCGTTAGCGCTCACATCGAACACCGTCGTCGTCAATGTCGAGGGCAAGCTCAGCCTCCCGCTCGCCGACGCAATCTTGAGGGCGCTCGGCATTCGCACGCTGCTGGTCGCTGACAACGACTCGGACAAACGCCTGGAGAATGTAGATGAAAGCACGGAGAAAGAGCGCGATCGACAGACTAGTGCGCAACATTCGAATCGAAAATTGCTCGCCTGGGTCGCAGCTCCAGTTGCCGACTGGCCAACGGGTCTCGTGGACACCCGCATGCTCTTCCTTGAAGAAGACCTTGAGTCGTTTCTTGCACAGCAATGGCCGGAGTGGGAGGCAGCGCGCCAGGACCTCATTGCCAGCGGTGAGGGATTCGAGAGCAAGCACGGCCCCACCTATGCGAACGCGACTCTCGATGCCGTCGGCTCACCGCCGCAGATCGTGCTGGATGCAGTGGATCAACTGTGCGCTAACCAGGTCGCGCCTAACCCAACAACCTGAGGAGGAACCTCATGTCTACTTCCGAACGCTACGCACTTCTGAGAACCGCAATAGCCAATAAACAGCAGGCACATTTCGTGTACCAGAAACATGCACGTGAAGTCTGCCCCCACGCCATCGGGTACGGCCCCTCGGGAAATGAGCAGGTCCTTGTCTACCAGTTCGGTGGATTCGGCAGTAAGGGACCGGCGTCGTCGTTTAAGCCCGAGGATCGGTGGCGGTGCATTTCGATCGACGGAATCAGCGAGCTGGCGATCGTAGACGGCGAGTGGCTCTCTGCTGCGAACTACTCAACGCCCTCCACGTGCGTAAAGGAAGTTGACCTTGAGGTCGAGTTTGAACGAAACGCCAAGGCCTAGGCATGCCCGACTCGGTTGGGCGCGTTCTCGGAACGGACGACGCGACCCCCCTCGAATTTTGGGTTGCCGTAGCTCCTGGCTCGCACCTGCAACTCGATGACGTCATTGCGCTTGATCGAATTCTGCCGACTGGTGAGAAGGTCTCGATCTACGGAATCGTCGGTCAGGTACGGGCGCGCCACGAGGGTGTTCGATTCGACTCAGACGTCTTCTTGGTCGCCGAGGGAATCCTGCCGGCGGACATCTCCGAGGCCGCGATGGTCCAGGTGACCCGAGTCGTGCCTGAGACCTTCGTGCCGCCACTGCCCGGCACAGAGGTCCGCAAGGCAACCGGGGCGGAGCGCGACGAAGCGCTCGACATGACCGACGTCGAGCGACGCCTTCCCGCCGGTTTGAGCCGTGACAACGAACCGGTATTCCTCGACCTCGACTTCATCGACGGGACGAAGGGCGCGCATGTCAACATCTCGGGTATCTCAGGCGTCGCGACGAAGACGAGCTACGCCACCTTCTTGCTCTACTCGCTGTTCAACTCCGGCGTACTCGGTGCAAGCGCAACGAACACGAAGGGCCTGATCTTCAACGTGAAGGGCGAGGACTTGCTGTTCCTCGATCACGCCAACACGAGACTGAACGACGAGCAGCGAGCTCGGTACGCGCCGCTGGGTCTGCGACCAGGACCGTTCCGCTCCGTGCGTATTCTTGCTCCCCCGCGGAAGGGCGACCCGAATGGAACCCCTGCGACCGGTGCCCGCATCGAGGGTGTCCGCCCGCTCTACTGGACTATCGCTCAGTTCTGCCGCGAAGGCTTGCTGCCGTTCTTGTTCGCCGACTCCGAAGACGAACGCCAGCAATACACGATCGTCGTGCAGTCCGTCACCGCACAACTCCGACAGTGTGCACAGTCTGGAACGACCGACGGCGCTGTACGCATCGAAGGCGAGACAGCTCGAACGTTCGCTGACCTCGTTCGCATCATCGAGTCGAAGTTGATCCCAGACGATCCAGATGAGCCCGCCGATCCACGATGGACAGGGCGCGCAATCGGGCCAGGAACGATCAACGCGTTCGTCCGCCGGCTCGCGTCCGCCGAGCGACACATCGAACATCTGATTCGAGCCGACATCGATGATGCGGTCCAACATGCAATTGACCTCGACTCGCAGCAGATCACGGTCGTCGACCTTCACATGCTCCACGATCGTGCGAAGCGCTTTGTCGTGGGTGTAGTCCTGCGCCAGGCCTTCGACCAGAAGGAGGCAGCTGGCACGGCCGAACCTCTCCAATTCGTCGTGCTCGACGAGCTCAACAAGTACGCGCCCCGCGATTCCTCGAGCCCGATCAAGGAGATCTTGCTCGACGTCGCCGAGCGAGGCCGCAGCCTCGGCATGATCCTGATCGGAGCACAACAAACTGCGAGCGAGGTCGAACGTCGCGTCGTGTCCAACTCTGCCGTGCGCGTGGTGGGCCGCCTGGACGCTGCCGAGGCGGGACGCGATCAGTACGGCTTCCTGCCAAGCGTCCAACGTCAACGCGCGACCATCCTGAAGCCCGGCTCAATGTTCGTGTCACAGCCGAGACTGCCCGTTCCTCTACTCATCGAGTTTCCATTCCCTGCATGGGCAACTCGCTCGGCCGAGGCTGACCTTGCGTCCGGCGCATTCGGCGGCGAGGTTACCGACGACTCGGCAACTGACGCATTCGAGGGATTGTGATGGCCCGCTCCGTCGGTCGCACTTGCTTGCGGATCAACCAGGCGGCCTGACCATCGCATGAAGCTCCTCCACACGTCCGACTGGCACGTCGGCAAGCCGATTCGTGGCGAATCTCGGGCTGACGAACACGAAGCCGTGCTTCAGGAGATCACAGACATCGCCGAGCGGGAAGCCGTCGATGTGGTGATTGTTGCCGGTGACCTGTTCGATTCCGGGACCCCGCCAGCGGAGGCTGAGGAGATCGTCTACCGAGCACTTCTGTCGTTGGCCCAGACCGGCGCCGAGGTAGCGGTTATTGCTGGGAACCATGACAACGCCCACCGCCTTCGAGCAGTCTCACCTCTGCTCGAACTTGGCCGAGTCCATCTTGTCGTTGAACCGAAGCGTCCTGAGGACGGCGGCATGCTCGAACTGACGACTACCGATGGCACGCCGATACGCCTTGCGATGCTCCCGTTCGTATCCAAGCGCGGAATCGTTCGGGCAAAGCAACTGATGGATCAAGCCGCCTTCGAAAACGCCCAGGCGTACGCCGAGCGACTTCGTCTACTCCTTGACCACATGTGCCAGGGGTTCTCGGGTGACACCGTGAACCTCCTTGCTGCTCACGCATTCGTTCTCGGGGCAGCTTCCGGCGGGGGCGAGCGACCGGCTCACCTCGTCGAGGAGTACGCGATCACGGCGCAGTCCTTCCCTGTCACCATTGGCTACGGCGCGCTCGGCCACCTCCACAAAGCTCAGCGCATCCCATCTGGTCCGCCACTTCACTACTGCGGTTCTCCGCTACAGCTCGACTTCGGGGAAGGCGAACAGATCAAGCAGGTCAACGTCGTCACGATCGAGCCGGGCGTCCCCGCAGACGTTCGGGCCGTCCCCCTGACGACTGGTCGTGCGCTTCGAACGCTACGCGGAACGCTCGATGAGGTACTTGCTGCGGACGTCGACAATGAGTGGCTTCGCGTCATCGTCGAGGGTTCGGTCCGCGCTGGGCTCGCCCAACTCGTCCGAGACGAACTCGGAGCCGGAGTCGTCGATGTGCGAATCGAGAACGCCGGATCTACGCCGATGTCGACGGCAACCGACCGCAGCGGCCGATCCCCGCAAGACCTCTTTGCTGAGTACCTCACACTTGAAGACGTTGAAGACTCGCGAATCACCACGCTGTTCTCCGATCTCCTGGATGTCGAACTCGGGGGGAACGAAGCGTGAGACCGACCAAGATCGAGATGAAGGGATTCAGCGCATTCCGAGAACACACAGAGATCGACCTCGCGGATGTTGATCTCATGGCCCTCGTTGGACAGACCGGCTCGGGCAAATCGACCATCATCGACGCCATCACCTTCGCCTTGTACGGATCTGTCGCTCGATACGAGGACAACCGCGCCGTCGCACCGATCATCAACCAGACGAGCACCGAAGCACGGGTCAGCCTCACCTTCGAGCTGAACGGCGACGAGTACACGGCCGCGCGTGTGGTCCGCCGGACAAAAACTGGGGCTTCCACCAAGGAGGCTCGCCTCGAACGCGGCGGCGAGATGCTCGCCGCCGATGCGCGCTCAATGAGCAAGAAGGTAGAGGAGCTTCTCGGCCTGGACATGGACCAGTTCAACCGAACCGTCGTTCTGCCTCAGGGCCGCTTTGCCGACTTTCTCCACGACGACCCTTCCAAGCGACAGGCCACCCTTCGACAGCTGCTCGGCTTCGACATGTACGAGCGCATCGGCAAGGCAGCGCGGGCCAAGGCGAGGGACACCCAGATCCAAGCTGACCTTCTTCGCGACGACCTCAACGACGCGGCTCAATCGCTCACCGACGAGTGCCGCGTCGAGTTGGCCACAGCGTTAGTCGGTGCAACAACGGTCAGGAGGGATTACGACGTGGCCCGAAAGTCCGTCGACGAACTCTCCAAAAAGCGGCACGAGCACCAAGGCAAATCTGACCAAGCCGACGAACAGCTGAAAGCCCTAGCTGGGGTCCGCTCCCCCGACGGCATCGCCGAACTGGATGCGCAGCTCATTGAAGCGCGGAAGAAGGAGCAGGAGACGAACGAGACCCTCAAGTCGGCACGTGAGACGCGGCTATCAGCAAAGCGCGCTGTCGACGCCGGGCCCGACCGGGCTGAGATTCAGCTGCAACTCCGATCACACGCAAGCCTTGCAAGGCTCACCAGTGAAGTCGGCACCCTCAACCAACGTCTCTCCGAGCTAGAGGTTGACGCGACGTCTGCGATCGAGCTTGCGGCTGGAATCCGGGATGAACAAGACGCCCTTGATGGCAAGTCACATGCGGCGCGCCTCGAAGCCGACGATCTACAAAGGACACTCGAAGACGTCGCGAGCGTGGCTCAACTCGACGCGTGGCTTGACCTGCACGCCGCCTCGCTAGAGAACAAGAAGCTCGCCCAGGCAGCAGCCGTCGCAGCTGAGGCGGCCAACGCACCGATCGCCACTGCCGAGGAGACCGTGGATGAGTCAGAGACCATTCTCAGGGATCTTGACGCACGGCTTGAGTCCATCAGAGACCGGATTGGAATCGTTGCCTACGCGGCCATGCTGGCGGCCGGGGAGGAGTGCCCGTTGTGCCTGCAAGAGGTCCACACAATTCCCGATCATCACGTTGATGACGAACTTGCCGAAGTCTCAGCGTTGCGCGAGAGCGCGGCGGGAGTACTGCAGGACAATCGTTCAGCACTCGAACAGTTGCGGAACGATCTGAACGTGGCTCAAGCAACTCTCCGGTCGGCCGAGAGCGCGTCAGAGAGTTCCGAGAAAGCAGCGAATGCAATCGCCCCAGTAGCGGAACTAGAAGCACAGCGCATCGAGTCAGAACGGCTTGCAGCCGAATCGCGACGAGCGAATGAGAAGGCGCGTGCGGCAGCTGAGGCGTCGGCGTCTCACCGAGCCTCAGGCGAGAACCGGCGGGCGATCGAGCGCGAGCTGAAGCTGACCAACGATCTCTCCGGTGTTCGAGGTGAGTTGTCCAGCACCACCCAGCGTCTGGATGCTGTGGCGACTGAGCTGTCCGATGCACCAGGCCAGTCCGATTGCGAGCGCCTCGCAGCAGAAGCGACCCACCTCGCGGATGACCTCAAGCTTTCCGAGGAAGCCGAGAAGCTCGCGACAGACCAACACGACACCGCTGCGGCTGTCTTATCCGGGACCGACCGCAACCTCGCGGATGCGCGAAGAAAGCTGGCTGCTGCGCGCGATGCGGTTGCGGCGCTCGGTCCACCACCCGTCGACGGCTCAAGCATTGCTGCCGACTGGGCTGAGCTCGCTCGGTGGGTCGACGAGCAACGAGACTTGGCAACGCTCAAGGGTGAGGGCGCACGGTCGAAGCGAGATCGCACTGACGGCGAGATCTCCGACATCACCGATGGTCTTCATGCTGGACTGCTATCGGTGATCGGTGAAGATGCGAGGGAGGTTGAGTTCTCCAGGGCGGGCGAACTCTTGGCGGCGCGGCAGTCGTCAGCAGAAGCTGCGCTCGCCACCTTCGACAGCGATCGAGAAAAGCTTGGAGACTTGAAGGAGCGCATCGCGACCCTCGACGAGCAACAGGCCGTGGCGAAGAAGCTCGGCGACCTCCTTCGATCCGACGGGTTCGAAGGCTGGCTCATGCAATCGGCTCTCGAGCAACTGGCGGCGCGTGCGACGGCTCGGCTGTTCGAGTTGTCCGGCTCGCAGTACTCGCTTGTCCTGGAAGACCGATCGTTCTCGGTTCGCGATCACTCAAACGCCGATGAACTCAGAAGCGCGCGGACCCTGTCGGGCGGCGAGACGTTTCTCGCGTCCCTCTCACTTGCACTCGCGCTGGCAGAGTCGACCGCAGACCTCGCACCGGAAGGCGCGCCACAGATCGAATCGATCTTCCTCGATGAGGGCTTCGGAACACTCGATCCCCACACGCTCGACATCGTCGCCAGCGCAATCGAAGAACTCGGCACCACCGGTCGGATGGTCGGAATCGTGACACATATCCGAGAGCTAGCCGACCGGATGCCAGTCCGTCTCGAAGTGACCAAGACGAGCGGGTCAGCCACAGTCGAGCGAGTCGAGGTCTGATGAAGTTCAGCGTTGAGACCTGGTCGCCCGAGTATGGAATCGCTGCGGACGAGAACTCATTCGACGAAGAAGCTGACAACGTCGACGCCACCATCGAACGAGCGCTTTCTGACTGGGCGGCGATCGCAGCCAATCCTGATGTCGACACTCCTGAGCGAATTCTGTTCATCGACGGGGTCCGAAGGATCGACGCCCGAGTGTGGATACACGATGGCGATCGTTCGCATGTCGGGGTGTGCGCGTCAGTGGCAGCGGGGGCCGTCGCATGTTCCGCAGCTCGTGCCGAGGTTCAGGATGTTCGAGTGCAGCGCGGGCTCTTCGCTCCCGCACCATCTGGCGCGGGTCCGATCGCTACTCAGCATGCAACCTACGAGTACCGCCCAACGACGAGTGACGAACCGACAGCGATCTACGCAGGCATCCACGAAATGATGACTGCCCTTGAGCAGCACGCGGCCCACGACCACGACTGTGATCTGGTCGTGTTCGATGGCCCTTTGAGGGGGCGGAATGATCCGGTCGGTGTCGGGTACGTGAAGACCCAGCTGGTGCAATACCTGCCTGACGAAGTGATGCCGGTGCTGGGTCAACTCGGAGACGGCGAACGAACACCGATGATCCTCATCGCTGGCCGAGCGTACTCGCGGTATAGCTGGTATCTGCGACTTCCGGGCCCAAGGAACCAGCCGCTGTCGGGCATCGTTCGACTCGAACTCCCAGCGATTGGGGTCGTTGCGGATGCTGTGGCACGCGCAGAGCAGATTTCCGCGTGTTTGCCCCGCTTCGCCAGCGAGCCCCACAAGGACCCTCGTGCACCCCAAAACCTCTATCCAATCGCTGGCCTCGAGATGAAGCTCCGCCATCGGCTCGGTGACCCACACCTACTCGAACGGTCACTTCGAGTCACCGCCGCAACGACCGAAGACTGAAAGGAACGTCATGGGACTCTTCAAACGAAAAGGGGCTTCGGCCCCTGGACCAGTCGCCGAAGCCAGCTGGCTCGCGTGGCCGACGATCGCCTGGGGCGGGCTGCAGAAGGTTGTCGGAGAGTCATTCCGGCAACACGAACTGCAGCAGATTGCCCAAGTACGTCCCGGCGTCGGCCCCACCAACCGCCTCGTGATGGCCCAGATCGTGCGGGAGCCGAAGAACGAACACGACAAGGACGCCGTGAAGGTGCTCGTGGGAGGCGTGCACGTCGGCTACTTGCCACGAGACGAAGCCCGTTCAGCCCACGGCCTCATCGATTCCCTGGCGACCCGAGGGTTGCCGGCCACTTGCCGAGCGGAGATCATCGGTGGCACGCCGGGAAAGCCGAGCCTTGGAATCACGCTTCACGCACAGACCTGGGTGCCATTCGTCGAGGGCACACCGTTCTTGGATGGAAGCCGCGTTTCTTCGGTGTCTGTAACGAAAGAGGAGAAGCACCAGGAAGCGTTGGAACTAGTGTTGGGCGCCACAGGCGGTCAACACGTCGTAGCTTCACTCGGGAGCGCGCCGGACGATTCGATTGGCGTGTACGTCGGGCAGGATCTCGTCGGGCAGCTCACGAAGAAGATGACCGAACGCCACACGGCGACGCTTTGGGCCGCTTACGAAGCGGGCTTCACCTGCACCTGCTTCGCCTTCCTCGAACGGGACGCGAAGAACATCATCCAAGTCAAACTGTCTCTGCTGAAGCTTCCGGACTGAGTGGACCGCTATGACCATGGACATCGCACCAGATCAACTCGTCTCGGCTCAGACGATGGCCATTTGGTCACGGCCTCTCGACCGTCGAACAGCAGAGATCATCGTCAGCGGCCCGCCATCCAGCTTCGATCCGCCTGAGGTGTTTGACTACTCCGATGTTCCCGAGCAACTCGTACTGCGAAACGCCGAGATCGCCGGGTTCTGGGCCGTGGAAGTCATCCTTCGCTCGGACCCAGCACCGCCCGTAGCCGCGATAGACCAAGATGGCTGGGACGAAATTGCGGACGACGTGGTCGAGCAAATGGACATCTCAATGTTGTGCACGACCTACAACAGCCTCGCGAGTGTTCACGAGAGCGTTCTCGACAGTCTCGAGGCTCGGTGCAGCGAACCAGGAATGGCCATGGTGTCCTACGATCACGTCGTCGCACTATCCCTCGTCAAACACGATCTTGCGCACGGCCGCCGGCTGGCGTAGCACGGGCAAGCTGGGGCGGAATCGTTCAGATCGACGTACCTGGCATATTCCGCGCCGTGCCTACGACGTGCCCGGAACTGCTGATACCAGCCGGACGCGGCGGCACGCAACGGGTACAATCAACACCGATACATCCACATAACGCCTGCTCACAGCACGTCTTCGCAGGTCGCGACACCACTGACGAAAATCTGTTCGCCGCGCTTCCAAGCTGATGATGGGGGTTCGATTCCCGTCGTCCGCTCCACGCGAAACCTCTGGTCACAGAGTTGCAGACCAGAGATTCCGTCACAGCGGCGGCCATGGGGCGACGAGACCGTACGAGGACGTTGGACTCTTCCTGCATGACAGACGCCGGGCAGACACTGGAAGTGGACACACAACCGTCCTGAACGGGGTCACGCGCAGCGATGAATATCGAATCGCTCACGGTCGAAGTTCGAGAATCGGTGACGACATGGCCCGTTCGGACTCGAGAGCGGAGGATGTCATGAGGTTCATCAGAGGACTTGGCGCGT
>RCMY010003055.1_pt1 | contig 14959 bp, 15 predicted proteins | sample 2041341 | NCBI WGS metagenome assembly RCMY01 (sample SAMN09708234, study PRJNA481090) | Marine sediment metagenome, whole genome shotgun sequencing project.
CGATTATTCGGTTTTGCCGTTTTAGGTGCAATCGGTTGGCCAGCATTCACTGCTGGAAATTGGTTTGAGGTTTGTTACACAGCAATTGCTTTCATACTCTGCGAGTACGTGGCATTGCTCTACTTAGAGGATGTTAAGAACAAATGACTCCTTTTCTTGCGAAAGCAATCTTGACCGCACTGTTCTTATTGGCTGGCTTGTTACTTTTGATTTTTCATCGCTTATCGCGACGAAAAATGGAAAGCAGCGACGACTAATACGGAACTTGTAGTTCGCCCCTTGGGACACTTACTCCCTTGGGGAAGAGTGTCCCTTCTTTTATTAATCGGAGATACACTCATGACTACATCTAACGAAAACAGCAGCACATCAAATAGCGAAGCTGCACAATATTGGAACGACCACTATACGGGCGCTTGTTTTTTAAACAATATTCGCCTGGTTCAAACTCGTCAGGATCCGTTCCTGTCTCTTGATGTTCATGTCAAGCAGGGCAAGAAGGAATCAGGCAGTAAAACGAAAACACAGCGCATCAATGTCAATGTTGTTGGAGCTCGTGCAACAGCGATCGTCACTGCACTTTTGGAGAAGTACGATTTCAAGCAAGGTGTGAAGTCTGAATCCAATCCAAAGGGGCATCCGCCGATCTCGGCTATCTTTACTGTCGGAGACTTGTGGGCCGATTTGTACATTTCAAATGTGGACGAAAAACCGCGCGCGGCCATGAAGGGGCGACTAGTTTCACTCAATCATGTCTACGTCGAAAATGAACGATTTGATACCCCGGCGGATTTTGGTGATAGCCCTGCAGAATCAACTCCGGTTGGCTCAAAGGAGACTGACCAACAACCGAAAGACCGGGAAGCTGATGCAAATACTTCGACTGCTGAAGCTGATGGTGAAACTGACCGGGACAAATATGAAAGGCTAATGGCGGAATTTGTTGAAAGCACGTTGGATTCGGAATGTATCGAGCTTGACTCCAATGATCCAATGTATAAGCCGTACCTGCGGTTTTTGCTAAACAATGGATACTCCTGGAGTGATGATGCTTCTGCCTATGTAGCAAAGACTGTAGCTGCCTAACAGCTTACATTTACGAAGGCACCGGGAATGATATTCCCGGTTGTCTTTGTTTTTGATCTGGCAGTAGCTCATCAAACTCTCCCTATCGGAGAGAGTTTGATGAGCTACTGCTTAAACTCATAATTAAATTGAAAACGCCACGCGAGCGTGCGCGTGTAATCAAATCCGCGTAGCTTTTGTTTGGTAGTGCAGCCAACTGGTTGCCACCCAAGCCCGGAGCCTCAGAAATACGGTCTTCTTCCATAGGAGGCAGAGACTTGATATGAGCTACAGATAAGCATGATGAAGGCGTGTGACTCTGCAGCGGGAATTTCCCTTTATGGGATTTTTCTTAAGGGCTTTCTGATCAGTGCAAGTTCTTAGGAAAGATTCTACGTGTTGACATCACGCTAAACCAGTCCATGACCTGAAAGTGCACTGAAAATTTGGTCAGAACGTAAATCGCGTTTCGTGCATTCATTCGACCCAACGGGGCATTGCCCAGTTGGGGCTGCTCCGATTCCAAAAAGGAGCAAAATGTAATGACAGCAGCTAAGAAAATGACTCATCATGAGAAAATATCAAAGCTAATTATTGAATCCATCGAAGCTGGGGCAGGAGAGTTTAAACTACCTTGGTACGGTGGCGGTCGACCCAAGAATGGGGTCACAGGGCGATCATATCGCGGCACAAATACGGCCGTACTGATGGCAATGAGGCAGGGGCGATCTAATGAATGGGCCACCTTTCTACAATGGAAAGCTACAGGCGGGAAGGTCCGCAAGGGTAGTGTGGGCGCACCGGTATTTCTATACAAGCCAATCTTCGAAGAAGGAGACAACGGCAAACAGCAAGTTAAAAAATTATTGTACCGAGAAAGCTATGTTTTTAACCGAGACGACATTGATGGATTGCCGGATAAGATTGTCGGCCCCACGGAGATCCCCAATGTTCTTGAGGACGCTGAAGAGTTTGTGCGGCGTACGAAGGCAGTGATCAACGTAGGCGGTTCCAGCGCCTTCTATTTGCCAACAACAGACGAAATCACGATGCCAGACAAATCTTTGTTTAAAGCAGGTGGTGCAACCGAAGCGTGGTATCAAACATTGCTGCATGAAATTGGGCATTGGACTGGTGCTGAGTCAAGGCTAGATCGATTTGGACACGATCGATCTTGGCTGTTTGGTGGAGAAAATTACGCTCGAGAGGAACTTGTAGTGGATATTGGGTCGGCATATCTGTGCGCTGACTTGAACATAAGCATGGTACCCAGACCTGACCATGCTCAGTATATTGAAACCTGGTTGCGTGGGATTAATGATGATGTCAAAGCATTCTCAAAAGCCTGCATGCAGGCTGAGACTGTTGTGAGTTATCTGTTTGAACTCACTCAGTGGAGCTTGGATTTGCAAGACGAGAAAGAACAGCAAGTGGTATGAGCTGAAGCTGGACGTCATGTGTTGCATACACGTGACGTCCAGCTATCAGGCTGCAAATGAAAGTACAGTTACAGTTGTGTAATTGCATTGCAACCTACGGCTTTGCAAGTATTGAAGCGCACTGCTGAACATCCATGCGTGGTATTTTTTGCCGGACAAAAATTGAAAAAAGGGTTAGTGTTTGATCTGTTCTTCATCGTCACTAACGCTAAATTGCCAATCGAAAATTAGCTGGAGCAAGGTCTTGATACGGATGTGTAGAAATGTAAGTGTTGTGATATTTTCGGTGGCCAGCGGTTGTTCGGTGCTAACCCACAGTAGTAGTCCGATTTCTGCCGATGAACCCGTTGCACTCAAATCAAACGCGGCAGGAGTCGCTGAATCTGCCGTAGACATAAGTCAGTGGCAAGATGTGCCAGGGTACATGCCAACCGACCAGCCTCAAGGGGAGGCTTACCCCGATCTTTCAAGTAAGGAGCTGGAAGAATTGGATAATATGTACTACACAGACCAGAGTAACTTCGCGGATCTGTTTGACAAGTATGAGCCGGTAACAAGGCATGATGTCATCTTTGCGAACGATTCTATGAACCTTGGCTCTGCTGGGAAGGCTCGCGTCAGAGCAATTTTACCTGACTATGACCCTCAAACTGACATCGTGAGCCTAATAGGCTGCTCTCATGGGAAAACGAGCATTGAGAGTGGCAATCAAACGCTAGCACTTGAACGAGTCAGGAGACTGCAACAGGAACTCACCAACCTTGGCATCGATAAAGAAAATATCTTCTCTGAAGGATGTTGGGCCCCTGTGCATTTCGATGAATTTCCCAGGCGCGGAGTCGTTGTATCAATACTGCGGCAGAAAAAATGAGCATCTGTTGACTCTTTGACCTGTTCTGCTTTGGCAGGGAGGCACATCGTCAATTGTTCCTAGTTTCGATAGCGTTCACGCAATTGCATAGATGCGTACCCGGCGTAAAAGGCTAACGGGCAGATTATCATCGTACTGACGAAAGCGAGAGCGGTGGAGGGAGGAAAAGCAAGACTCGCAACTGTGCAGCCGAGGAATATGCTGGCAATCGCATAGAAAATGTTTCGTTTCGTAGCTATGGATTTGTTGGGATAGAAGAACAAGGGCATCGGCCAAATACCAAGCGCTAACCCGAAAGCGAGCACAAGAATGAGATAAGGATCCACGTCGAGGCGACCTCGAATGAACATGTTAATCACAAGTCCAGCTACGAAGTAAGGTACTAATATTCGAGAGTCTGAAAGGGGTTGCGATTCCTCGCTCATGTTCAATTCCCGGCTATTTGTTATGACGATGCATTCGACCGATTGAGCTTTTCACCTTATAATATAGCCGATGTACGACGAGTGTGGTTAGGCAAAGGGGGATCTGAAGTTATCCTGATTAGTTATGTTATTTGTACGTGTTGACATCACGCTAAACCAGTCCATGACCTGAAAGTGCACTGAGATTTTGGTCAGAACGCAAACCGCGTTCGGTGCATTCATTCATAACCCATAGGGAGTTAATCCCTCTGGGGTTGCTCTCGACTCTTTTTTGGAGCAACTCATGAACGTTTCTGCTAACCATATCTGCATCGCAAAGAGGTCAGATACTATCCACCAGCAACTGGTAGCGTTGGTTGGGAAAACTGTTACCTACTATCGTGATGACCTTTTGATACATGATGCCAATTGTATTTCTCGCATGGAGAAATGTGAGTTTATACATTTGTCTTATTGCTCTGGTACCCATCTATACGAAGTACCTTGTTTGATTGAGAACAATTCCATGATTCCTCATTTGTTCGGAAAAAAACGCCCAAGCGATATTTACACAGACAATTTGGATCTTTTGAAAACCTACTTTGGACGTCCCGAATATTTCGGGTACAAGCATAGGTTTTGCTATTGTGATGGCATAAATGTACGTATCGTTTCCCAGGACAAAGCTATTTCAATCTATCAAAAAGCTTTGAATAGAGTCTTGGGTCAACTGCGTATTGGCCTCTTGCCAGCATGAGTAAGTTTACGAATATCGTTGTTGTTCGGCCGAGAGGACAAGGCCCATATGACATTGATCCGCGTTTTGGCCAGGTGTATAAGACCGTGCCGTCAACATCTTACGACTATGTCATTGTAGCCGGGGATTTGTTTTGGCTTGATGATGAAGACCTTGTTAAGCCGGATATCACGCGATTCAGCGTCGTCAGTGGATGGCACAACGTGTGGTGATTCGACGCAACCAACGGAGGTAATCCGTTTTGTCAAGGGTAATCACAGTTGTGATTACCCTTGCGTTTGCGCATTCGTCTATTTCCGGCAACGTTGAGTTGATGACGACATCTGCCAGCTAAGCGTCAGTAGACCATGGGTTCTCTGCGTCGGCACTTGTCATCCAACACTTGGACTTTAGATGGTCCCGACACCCTCCGGATCTGAGATGATTTCGGTTCCAACGGATGTTATATAATCCCTACATCGAAGCCCGTTTTTGCCCGCTTTTCATATCACAGTGGTCCATGATGTTGGACAACGGTTTGCGGTGTATACTCCTAATTGAATTCACAGTGTAGGGATTATATAACTATATGGGTGAAGAGCAAATTGAGTTGAGCTTCCCAGAAGAGGGCGGCACGTCGGATCCGGAACAGTTAATGACCGAGCTGTGTGAGTGTATTGATCGGTTCAACGACTACTGGCCACAGTTTGTTGTAAACGCTGTAGCGTTCCGCATCCCTTTATATGAAGATGGTCTGGTTCCCGAAAAAGTGTTCCCGGAGTGTGCCAGTGGGACAGAGGCTGTCGATTTGTGTGCTCAGGCTTTCCGGGCTTTCTCCAGACCGAAACAGCAACACCCAGGTTCGGTCTATCGTGTTCCGGGCTATATCACGCTCGATCGGTTGTTGCTTGATGAGATAGACAGCATCAATAGCTTGAAACGTGATCTGCAGGCTGCAGTAAAACAACGCTATCCAGACGCAAGAGCACGGAACGTCTTCCATGGTCGCACGTTCCCTGGTCGAATCATGCTGCAGGTATACCGACAAATACGCACTGCGCGATCGCCGGTTGAGGCCGTGAGATTCACGTGGTCCCCTGGGACGCACGCTGTCACGCATCTCACCACAGGTGAGGCTATCGCATTGCTTCAAAACCGGTTGGAGATGGGCGTCGATGTCAATGATCATCGAGTAGCATTACTTACTGCTATTGAACGGGTGAGCTCGCTTAGTAAATCTTCCATGATAATAAGAGAACGTCCTCGAGCACCATACCCCGTTGCATCACTAGTTCACACCGCAGGGCGCAACGGCATCAAGAAAATGGTACCGCTTAGCTTGCCTTTGTTTATTGGGCCTGGTATTAGTGGCGATGAAGTTGATGTAGGCACACTGGCCCCCTACGACGTGAACGTGAGGAGAAGCGCGCGTTCAGACCGAATTAAGTCGACCCTACTGTTTAGTCCGTTGTATCTTCGATACCGATGAAGGAGCCAGACGAAGCCTCGCTCGTAAATTTCTCGGGATACTGAAGTTCCAGGTGTGCGTATTGTTTAGTCTGTCTAGCATCGCTTTTCACGCTCGGGCTTTAAGGTAGCAGGTCTGTATGTGAGAGTCGATATAGCGGCAGTCTGAATCAGGCCGTGCAGCATGGGCATCAAGGCATCGATGTCGCAATGCCAGAACCCCTTTTTGTCTATTTTCCTAGCCAATAATACCTGGCGTTGTGCAAAGCAAATCCGCGAGCGATGTCGTGTTCCTGCAGATCAATGAAAGCCGCCTGCGCGTCTCGACAGAACTGTTCCAGCTCAATTACTTTCAGCTCTGCCCGTTGAAGCTTTTCAGTACGTTTACACTGGGCAGTTTTACTGCTCTGGTAGTCTTGTTCCAGCCCTCGCCTAGCTTCGCTGATAATTTAAAAATTACATCAGATTCGGTGAAATATTGAGTTTTATTTCTGTTTCGCATATCGTTGAATACGCCATCTTAGAAGGTGTGCTGCTCACGTTTTTAACTGTCTTCAGGATTTCCAGATAAGCGCCAATACGATTACGATCGTTTGGCAATAGGCCTTCCCAGTAGTCAGTGAAGATTCTACAGTTTTTCGCGTTACCCCAATACCCCCAGTTCAATTGGCCATCGGCAACGGATCCACACTTGTGTAATTGTCGAGCCAACTTAAAACATAGCTTCTTAGATGTTGCACGCCGACTGTTGTCATGCAGCATCGCCATCAGCATGCCGATGGGGTGAACGTTACTGTTTTTCGAATGTTCGATTGCCGCAACTGATGTGATAGCAGCCTGTACATTTGCTGAGAGCGAGTAAGGCAACCCGGCCACGTATTGTTCGCCCTTTAGGTATCGACGTCGCTGACCTTGATAGGACTCGTCCGCTACATCAACGATATACCTTAAAGCATTCCAGGAGCGAGCTGACAAGCCGCATGAGGCTTTGCCAGATGCGGCACGGCTCCTAATTTCGTCAGTGCTTTTAGCACCTTTTGCACGATTCGCGCGCACTGACATCGAAACGATATTCCCTGGTGAATACCCATAGAGATTAAGCACGCGATCAATGCTTCCGTCAGTGTCTTTACCAGTACCTGTTGTTAGCGTGATTCCAGTAACCGGGCACTGTTCGGCGGCCATCAAGCCAAGATAGTCTGCTGTTACACGTGGGTCGAAGAAGACAGATCTCTTGTGTGCGTTGCGGCGCAATTGCAGCCATTTCAGAACGTTTCGATCGGGAGATACATGATGTCGACCGTACCTGATGCGTGCTGCCTCCCATCCCTCACGTAGAGCGCTATCAGAATCCGGCTTCAGACGCTGCCCGTAGCGTTTGATGTCGTAGCCCAGCTCGAATCCCACGGCATCGATAGTAATCATAGCTTGGCTCCTTGTTGGTCCAAAATCTCAAACTGTTAGTTGACACCCTAGCATTGCTAGGGCATGATTGCAACGAATTCTACAATTGAGTCAAGTCATGTCTGAAGAGAAAACCGAATACCTTGTCAATGTCCAGTTTGATGATTTGCCCTGGGATACATTTTGCAAGAGCGCTAGCCTAAAACCATTTTCCTCTGGTAGCTATGTATCACCTGATCCTCGTGAGGTCTTCACGCTTATCAACAAGATGGGTTGGACTCACCAGGATGTCGCCATGATAGTTGGTGTTCAATTCGATGAGGACAAGGGCAGGGGGAGCACAACGGTACGCGGATGGATGAGGCCTCAGCACAGCAAGGCACATCGAAAAATTACATATTCCGTGTGGAGATTGCTGTTGATCAACGCTGCGCTTGCAACGTCATGAGCGGTGTCGATGCACTGCCAAATGTCTTGTACAAAAGGTGTGTGATAAATGACCGAGGGCACCCAATGCATAGAAAACAGGGGAGGATTGTTCACGTGTGCCCCATTCGAAACCGTTTATCAGTAGCCGTGATAAAAAAAGGCAGGCTTGTTTATCTGGTTGAGTGCAATGCGACACAACTACGAAATGTAGTAACTTGCTAGCCGTTTCATTGCTTTTGTAAATGTGGACTATAGATGAGAACGGAGCATGCTGTTATGTTGAATTTTGATGACTACGAGCGATACTTGCTAACGCACCAGACTCCCTACGATCAAATTGGACATCATCGCCTGCATCTTCAATTGTGCATCAATGATCAGGGCCGCGATCATATCATCAAACACATTCCCCCGGAGCTGTCGCACCTCTGGTTGGATGATCTGATTTCTGCAATTGAAGACCTACTAATGGACCGTGAGGAAAGTCGACATTTACTAGATAGTGGTAAGTTCCTATATAGATCTGGTTACTCACTGCGCGTCAAAATTGAAATATCAATCATTCATGTTTGTGTAAGGGTAGTTTCATATCCACCTATTCGAAATCATGTGGAAGATGAAATGTCCGAAGCTCACGAACGAGAGATACTTGAAGCAGAGGAATTTCTTAGTGAGCAGGAAGAAGTTGCGAGGAGGGAAATTGCAGAAGAGGACACATTCAGAAACATGTTCACCAACCTCCCAGTGCTGACAACAGACGACGGCGATTCTGGGAATGGGTAAACCGTTGACTTGTGTAAACCTCATTACCGGCGCAATGGAATGATCACCTTTATCACCGACGTCAGGCCCGGTGAGAAACCATTTTCACCGGAACTGTTTCAGATGGAACTTCGCATAACAGATCTCGACCATATGATAATTACGACTATTCAAAAACCACTGGATGGATGGTCGCATGAGAAATTAGTGGCCATTGCCGAAGAGCTGCATGATCTCACGCTCGACGGCGCAGACGCCAGACTTGGCACGACCTGGGTGGGTAGCACGGAAGTTTAGACTCACCTTGCCGTTGCAATATCGACATTACAGTTGTATGAATAGAATAAATGTCATTGCCAAGGGAAAGTGTCGGTCAACAGCTGAGTGCAACGTTTTTCATCGAATGGGGGCCGCGTAGAGAAGACCGGAATTTGTCCAAAGTTCGTTAATACCCCTCTCCAATCCGACCGGCGTGTTTGGTCCAATATGTCGATCATAGATCTCGCCGTAGTTACCCAGGTTTTTGATGACAGTGGCACACCAGGTTGATTCAAGGCCAAGCTTTTCTCCCGCAGTACCTTCAACTCCGAGCAAACGTCGAATCGCAGGTGATGAGTCAGAGCTCGACAGAAGCGCGACTCTATCTTGTGTAATGCGCAGCTCTTCTGCGTTGATCAAGCAGTTCAGGGTCCAGCGAGCAATTTGCTCCCAAGACTGGTCCCCGTGCCTAACTACCGGCCCCAACGGCTCCTTCGATATAACTTCAGGTAGCACAAGATGTGCTTCTGGATTGTCGAATGAGGCGCGTTGTGCAGCCAGTGCTGAGCGGTCAGTGGTCAAGGCAACACAATCACCATTTTCATACGCAACTGCAGCGTCAATTTCATCATTAAAGAATACTGGTTTGTAACGCAATTCACTCTCGGCAAAGAAATCCTTAGCACTAAGCTCTGTCGTTGTCCCCCTGCTTACGCAAATGGGCTGGTTATCAAGCTCAAGAGCCGAACGAATACCAGAGCCTTTCTTTGCCATAAAGCCTTGTCCATCGTAGAACGAAATGCCGACGAACTCTCCATATTCCACATCCCGCTCCAGTGTATATGTTGTATTTCGACTTAGAACGTCATATGCGCCTTCCCGCAAACTCGCCAACCGATCCGGGGCCGACACTGGAGTGAAATCAACACGATTTGGGTCATTGAAAATAGCCGCCGCTACAGCACGGCAAAAATCCACATCGAATCCGGAGAATTCGCCTAGGCTGTTTTGATGAGAAAAGCCAGTGAGATCAGGGTTTACACCGCAGCGAACAGTCCCACGCTCACGTGTCTCTGACAAAGTATCGGCCGAAACTGTTGATGCGATTAATGATAGTGATAGAACAAGCACAATATGAGTATACGATCTCATGATCTGTTGACCTTTGCTCGGTAGTGTACGACTTCGACCGGTACCGGCGAGTTGTCTGAAGAGTGCCGGTAGTTGGTTTGCGCGCAAGGCGCGATGAATACGGAGGACATTGGAATCTTGTGACTGAGAAACTCCTCTTCAACACGAATTGCGCGATCCTGTGCCAATGCATTGATGCCGTCAACGTCGGTGCAAGCCTTGATCAACAGGACATCATCTGTGTCGAATTCACGAACGAGCATACGCAACGAGGCCTTATTTGCGCTGCCAAGAGAAAGGCTATTCATATCCGCGAATATCAAAACGGTGCGACGATAGCGATCGTAGTTTGACAGGTTAGAGGGGGCTCGCTCTGCGGCAGCGAGGAAAAACCGTCGCCTGGCATCGGCGACAACGGACTCGCGCGATCTCTGCTTATCAACAGGGATACGTTCGTAGTCTTTGACTGAGACAACGTGAGTACCGTCACTGTATGCATTGTCAGACCGGACGCCTGAGAGGAACGAGTCATCGCCACCTTGTTCAGTAAAGATAGAGTCATCGATGTCGATACTGTTAATGAAGTCGGTTCCGTCAATGCTGACCAACGATGCTGGGAAAATACCCTTGGACTTTTTGACGAACTCTCGCGAAAGTTCGACATCGTTGACTGATATTGTAAAAACGATCACGGATCCAGTGTCTGTGACCGAAAAACTCTGTCCGTAAGAGACGTAATTTTCGCCCATATCTAAGGCGACGAGCTGCAAAGCGATCCCGGCATCTTCCATGGCACGTACCAGAACGTTGCCGAACGCCGAGATCGGCCGCGTGACCTGGAAGGTCGCATTCATGGGCTCGAGTTCAGGTACCTGCAACAAGATGGAAACCAGGTTGGTGGCTACCAAGTTCAGCTCTCGTAACTCTTCTATGCCCAGCTCATCTAACGACTGTCGATCACCAAAATTAGTGGGCGTGTATCGTTCGGCAAGCGCTGTGTTTACAACTTGCTTGCCGAAACTTCCGCAGCTTGTCAAGACAGATGCCAGTAAAATCGATCCCAGAACTGCTGATATAGTTGTGTGTATCACTTCATTTCCCTCCACAGAGACAGAACCACGCCACGGCTGGGCAGCGACTTCACACCCCCTATAGGGGCCCAACATCCTTCATCCAGAACCTTCTCCCTTGGAACGCCAACAGTGATAAGTTCGTCAGTTACGCGCTCGCCTCTACCCAGTGCAAGCCCCGCGTTACCAAGTTCCGACGAGGTGGGGCCATTGCTACAGCCAACCACGCTGATCAAGTCATGATCCTCGACAAAGTGTTCAGCGAACATCTGAACCAACTGACGGTTCTCGTTTCCCATGACTATTGAGTCATTGGGAAATATCACAATGAGCTCTTCGATTTGTTCATGACCATCGAGAATCGAACCAAAGGTCGAATCCGAGAAAAATAGGTTGTTCACTTCGACCTGTGATGAATTCAAGGATGTGAGATCAAGACTTCCAGGCGTGCTCCCTGCGATACGTTGTACGAGTTCAGGTGTGATCAAGGAAAGTGCCGGTAGGCGCTCTCTAAGTGGATCAGGTGCGGCGTATTCTGTAGCGGATACAGGTTCTTGTGATGCAGTCCTAGCGCCGAAATATGTTGATGCCACATCAATAGCCGATCGAGTGCCATAGAGCCGGAAGGGCGAAATAGGCTGAACTACATCATCGGAAGTTAGCGCGTAGGACCGGCTGATGAACATCGGCCCGATACCGATTCGAATAGTCGAGTTGCTTTTATTATTTTCAGTAAGCCGGGTTTCATATTCGGTTGTTACGAGCATAGAACCCTGATCAGCGGTTACCATCCTCATACCGTAGCCTCGCTGCGCCATTGCTTGCACGACTAATTTGTGAACCCTCGATGTTGGGATGATGCTAGCCTGGACCGTGGTGCTTGTCGGTGGCAATATCTGAACGATCGCGGAAATTAGATCGCTGATCATCGCGTCGTCTGCCGTGATCTCCGATATCAGCAGGTCTGCCGATATGTTCTGACTCCCAGTGGGCGAATCAGCTGTATTGGCTTGTTGCAATGAGGTGCAGCCAACGACAATAGCCGCCGAGAGTGGAATAATGAGATAGTAGAACCGCCGTATCACAGTTCGATTCGGCCGGTGGCGAAAAATTGACGAGTAGAGAGTGCTCATGGATTTAATTGTTAATAGAGGCGGAATGAGTGCAATCACATTACATCGCTAATAGTGGACATGGCGAACCAGGCGGCAAAGCCTAGCAACGCGACACCCGAGGAAGTTGACATGTATCGGACAACGCGTTCACTACCTTCGGATTGCAAAAGTCGCTCAATCATGAGCGCTACCACAAGGAACCAGGTGGCATTAATCAATACATGGATCATGACGAACAAGTATGAATATATGCCAGTACTTGTATTATTATTCAAATATTGTGGAAGAATCGCCAGGTAGAAAAGCGAAATTTTTGGATTCATGCAATTTGTGATGAAACCATCCCGAAAGCCGGTCTGCATCGTACGCTGCGTCGCACCTCTTTGTAGAACGGGCAGGCCAGTCAGCTCAATATCGACAGAATTCGTATTCGCAGCTTGTAAAACAGTTGGCGGGGACGCGATCACTCGCCTGCTGCCACCAGCTAAAGTTTGCATGCCAAGGTATAGCAGGTATCCGGCACCCAAAAGCTTTACGGCGCTAAATACGAACGGGAATTGAAGTAGTAAAACGGAGAATCCAAAAACCGACAGAGTGCCATGGACCATGAAAGCGGCGGCGAATCCAGCTATGTTTGCCATGGCGGAATCTAGTCCTGACCAAGTGACCGTCTTGCAAATCAGGGCGAAGTTGGGGCCTGGAGACACTTCGATGACAATGGCGATTGCTGCAAAATTTAGGATGTGTAACCAGTCCATAGACCCTTGCTTGGAGTGACACTATCTGTACCGAGATAAGTATAACTAGCTCGCAATCAGTAGAGACCTAGAATGCGTTTCTTATGCTGCCCACCTTTTCTTTTTTGGAATATGCACGTGTACTGAAGCTTGGAGTAGCGGGGGTCGACACAGGAAAGGGAAATTATCGTACGTTTAGGGCCACCAGATCAATGCTTGTCCCAGTTGAACTACAGTCTGAATTAGACAACGATTGGCCGTGAAAGGATTGGCTCCAACCGGTAGGTACTCTGGGTAGGTTCAAGTGAGCAGGCTCCAGATCCGATTGGTGGACCTGAGGACCCTATCGGGGGAGGTGGTGCTGACTTTGGTGGTGTTGGGCCAAACATGTGTTATTAGGTTTGGTAGCGGATACATCAACACGATGAACAGTAGATGGAGTGAGGGACCTCGATTGAAAAAGAATGGTATTTGTGCGAGAGGAGTGATTATTTTGTCGTTGATGGGTTTCTTGACTGCGTGTTCGAACGCTTATGTTGGCAAGGAGTATGGATTCAGACCTGTCCTTGTCGATACACCTGCAGGCGTGTTGAGCATCAAGGTAAAAGGGGTCAGCAACAAGACAGGTAAGCGAGAGTGGGTTACCAGTGGGCCTTGGAGGCTTCTGTTGTTATTGCGTTCGAGCTCGAATCCTACAGACGAAAACTGCACAGTAACCGTCCAGAATCTTTCCTTGTTCGATCTGGAAGGTGTTTCCGATAGCTCGGCGGTGCAGTGGGATGACCAGACAAGTCATTTCAGTATGCTCAATCCTGAGGACGAATACCCTGCGGCTATACTGAGTTTCCCGGCAAGAGATTTCGAGCATCGGAACTATCGCCTGACTTTCGCGCTGCATTTTTCCGATCAATGTTCACTGGCACAGGTAGAGTATGACGTGATCACCAAGCTGGATAGTTTTGTGGAAACCAGTAAAGCATCCCTTTGGGATAACCTGATGGGAATCTGATTTATATGCATCGCCAGTACATACCGTTTTTCGGGTTGTTGATACTCGTGCTGTTATCAGCTTTTGATTCCTGTGTCGACCCCTAGCGGAACAATTCAGTACTCTGTTTTGAGTTCCGATAGGATTGTGCAGCAGGCTGCGAGTGATCACGATATTTTGACGCTGTGGTTTTTGCGCTATTTGCTGGACACGTTTGAACGCCAGCTTCCATGCTGGCGATAGTCTGAGCTCATCTTCCTGACCTTGTGCTACTCGACCAGTTGTGCAGCGCTAACTTGTCGGCGAGAACGCCGACGGTCACCATGCCTGCGGCATCACGTCACGACTTGTTCGGTTGGTTAAGAGGGGAAGCGACCATCAGGTAATGTGAACAAAAGGCATCTAACTCCCCGAATATTTGATCACTCTCATAGGTCATTTATAAGTCGCAGTCTCCGCAAGCATTCAATGCCTATCGGGATCGAGATTGGAACCGTTTGTCAGCACGAGGGAATGGACGTACTCCTCGGCTCCATCGATATGATCGCTGTTCGATGCAAAAGTCCAACTCTATGCTACGCGGCTGACAGAACATCTTATTTCGCCTAGATATCATTACAATTCAATCTCTGTGTAACGTTTTAGAGACACATTTTGAAAACGTCTAACATGTTGTTTACAAACATATTATAGTCGCTTGCAGTGCGCGAAAAGTGCTATTGGTCGAAGTAGCAACTGCCTATCCTAACGAATCTGTCACTTGCATTGCACGCTACGATATAATTTTCGTTTGTTCTTGATCATGTTCGATATGACTCCTGATGTAGATGTGTTGTTTCAAGACGGTATGTTCTCTATACGCAATCGTGCGAGCATACTTTCATTGGCAACCTGGGAGAGCTGTTTCGTCGTCAACGCTACATTAGCTAGACTCCCCGAAGATGATCTTCAAGATACAGCGAAACGCGGATAATGCTAGTTCTTAAAGTGATCAGTTGTTTTATTGATACTGGCGACTCTAAGCTTACTTGGTACAAGCGAGCGATGGGCTTGATGAGAAAACTAACGTTTCAGTTCGATGCG